>Ga0228702_1002521_pt1 | contig 10432 bp, 6 predicted proteins | sample McNCre217_Aug_MG_2_FD_178018 | JGI IMG/M metagenome (GOLD analysis project Ga0228702, IMG submission 178018) | Freshwater microbial communities from McNutts Creek, Athens, Georgia, United States - 20-17_Aug_MG | ecosystem: Environmental > Aquatic > Freshwater > Creek | place: USA: Georgia... | reverse complement strand
CAGCTGGCCAAAAGGCATCTTATGGCTCTTTGGCAGAAGAAGCAGCGAAATTACCGGTTCCCGCGACGGTCACATACAAGGATCGCAAGGATTATAAGATTATCGGAACCCGAGTTCGCGGGGTGGATAATCGGTCCATAGTAACAGGAAAACCTGTATTTGGCTTAGATATTCGGAAGCCGGGCATGGTGTTCGCTCAGATTGTCCGTCCACCATTTGGGGCGACGTTGAAGTCCTTTTCGGCGGATGATGTGAAGAAAATGCCGGGAATCATTGATGTGGTTTCTTTTAAAAACAAAGTGGCAATTGTTGGTACGAGTACGTATGAAATTTTACAAGCGCGGCAAAATTTAACTTGTTCCTATACGTCGGAGTCTGCCTTAGAGAGTAACGATACACATCAGGCCTGGTTTGAGGCGGGAATGAAATCGGATAAGGCAACTGTTCAACGCAAAGACGGTGATTTTGCGAAGGCAATCTCCGAGGCGGCTAAGGTGATTGAGGCGACCTACGAATGTCCATTCATCTCGCATAGCCCGATGGAGCCGATGAACTTTTTTGCAGATGTGAAACCAGGTGCTGTGGTATTGGCGGGACCGACGCAGGTGCCCCAACCGGCGCAAAAGGCGGTGGCGACTTTGCTTGGTGTTCCAGAAAATACGATTCAGGTTGAGTTATCGAAAATGGGTGGGGGCTTTGGCCGTCGATTGAATAATGATTTTGCCTTGGAGGCGGCGGAATTGTCGAGTATCATTAAGAAACCCGTTCTTGTCATGTGGACGCGTGAAGATGATATGGGTGGAGGAACTTACCGTCCGGCAGTACGCTATCACTTTAAAGTGGGTATTGATGCCAAAGGAAATATAACAGCATTTTATTTGCGGGGAGTGGGCTTGAATGCAGGGAATTCGACGCGTCAGGATAATTTCCCAGTTGGGGCGATTGATAACGTCTTAGTGGAATCTTTCGACCAAAAGTCGGCCGTTACCACAGGTCCATGGCGTGCACCGATCACTAATTTCTTGGGATTTGCGGAGCAAGCCTTTTTGGATGAGGTCGCTGAGGCGGCAGGGAAGGATCCGATTCAAATGCGGTTGGATTTATTGGCCCGCGTGAAATCGAATCCGGTGGGGAAAATAACCTATGAACCTGATCGTTTCGCCGAGGTAATTAAACAGGCCGCCGAAAAGTCGCAATGGAAGAAGAAGCCAGGTGTACATCAGGGCTTTAGTGTGTATTATTCGCACTTCTCCTATGTGGCTCAAGTAGCCGATGTGCAGATGAAAAACGGTAAGCCTCAAGTTACTCAAATTACAGCTGTGACCGATTGTGGCGAGGTGATTAACTTAAGTGGTGCTGAAAACCAGGTCAAAGGAGCGATCATTGACGGGATGGGCCATGCAATGTTTGCTAAATTGAATTTGCAAGCCGGGGTTACTAGCCCGACGAATTTTAATTCCTATCGAATGATTCGGGGCAATGAAATTCCAAAAATAGATGCGTATTTTGTGAATAATGGAATCAGCCCGACGGGCTTAGGGGAGCCAGCTTTACCACCTACCGGAGGTTCGATTGCGAATGCGATCTATGCGGCAACCCAAAAACGTTTTTATAAACAACCCTTTTATTGATGGCCACCTCCAAAGTTCAATACTTAGATAACCTTCGTGTGACGGCAACCATCGCGGTTTTGCTGATTCACTCGGCCGCGAATGTCTTATTGAGCTTTGGGAAAATTCCGGATTCAGCTTGGTGGTTTGCGAATCTCTACAATGGTGGATTTCGTTATGCTGTGCCCATTTTTGTCATGTTGTCTGGGGCACTGCTTTTACCCCGCGAAGAGGAGTATGCGACGTTCTTTAAAAAGAGTTTCCAACGAATCATCGTTCCCTTTTTATTCTACAATGGAATTTTCACGCTGTTTAATTGGCAGGTCCGACTTGGCGGCAGGTCAGTTGGTATAGAATGGATTTTCAAACAATATTTCGATGGGGCTTCTTACCATTTTTGGTACATCTACATGATAGTGGGGGTATATATGTTTATTCCGATCATCGGTACATGGGTTCGTCAAGCCAAAGAATCACAGCTACAGTTCTTTTTAGGCATGTGGCTTTTGACGATTCTCTTCGATAATCCGCATTTCCCGGGTTGGAGTTTACCCGTTAAGTTGCCCTATTTTACGGGTTATTTGGGCTATTTGGTTTTGGGCTATTATGTTGCCACTCGGCCTGTTTCCAAAATGCTTGCTTGGGTTTTGTTTTTCATGGGAACCGCATGGACGATGGAAGGAACGTATCTTCAGTCGATCGAGGATAAAAAGTTCTTTGGTTTACTCTATGCCAATTTCTCGCCGAGTGTGGTAATGTCGACAGCGGGTTTATTTATGCTGTTTAAAGCCTACGAAGGTACGATTCCTGGAACAACTCCTATTCGTGATTGGATCAGTTCGCACAGCTATGGGATTTACTTAGTGCATATCATTGTGTTGTTTTATTTGGTTCGTATTAAAGTTTATGGAGCCATGTGGCATCCGAGTATTGGCATTCCATTAACGGCTTTCATTTGTTTAATAATATCCGGTGTGATTGTTTGGGTGTTGCGACGAATACCTTTCGGCAAATACATCGCAGGTTAGAATTAATTTGTAACTTTGACCGAATCTAGTTCCAGAAAATGAAAAATATCGCCTTAATCTGTCTCCTTTGCTTATCTGTGACGTCATTGATGGCGCAAAAGATTACCTCGTCGACGATTGCTGCGGGTGGAGTTACCCAACAGATTAATGGTAAATATTATTCCCATGTGGTGGGTCAAGCAAGTGTGATTGCGGGTACGACGGTCCAACAAGGCATTACGATGCGTCAGGGCTTTAAGCAGCCTAATTTATTGGCCAAAAGTATTCAGAACTCCGCTTTGAAGATTCAAACTGCAATTGAGAATCCCATTACATTTACGGTTTTTCCTAATCCATTCAAGGACAAATTACGTATTGAATTCTCCGAAGAAAGTACGATGCCAACCTATGTGGCCATTTACGATATCGTAGGAAGCACGATGTGGCAAGAAACCTATCCAGCTAAGATATCTGAGATTAATTTAACGGAGTTTCAGAATTTCCGTCAAGGAAAATACATTATCCACGTGCTGCAAAAAGGCAAGCCTTTCGTCGCTGCTATCGTCAAGGAATAACTTAATTGATAATTTTCCCGTCTTGCATCTCAATAATACGAGAGGTATTATTAGCGAACTCGTTGTCATGCGTAACAATCAAGAGGGTTTGATGGAATTCCTCTGCGAGTTGTTGGAAGGTGCGAAAAACAATATCCGAATTTTTTTTATCCAGATTTCCTGTCGGCTCATCACCCATAATCAGCACGGGATCATTAATTAAGGCTCTGGCAATTGCCACGCGTTGTTTTTGACCTCCCGATAATTGGTTGGGCATTTTCAGCGCTTCCTGTTCGATGCCCAAAACCTTCAATTTTTCGTAGGCCCGATGCTCGACTTCCTTTTCGCTGTATTTACCTAATTTTAATCCGGGAAGCATGACATTCTTAAGTACGTTGAACTCATTCAGTAGGTAGTGAAATTGGAAGACGAAACCAATTTTTTCATTTCGAACGCGTGCGAGCTCTTTCTCTGTTTTATCGCCCATCAATATGGAATCGATGTGTAATTCCCCTTCGTAATCGGTGTCCATGGTAGAAAGGATATACAAGAGTGTTGATTTTCCACATCCTGATTTTCCAATGACCGACACAAATTCACTTTGGTTTAAGCTGAAGCTGATATTATCCAAAACCTTCACCGTCATGGGATCATGAAAGTATTTAGTAATGTTATTGGCCCGTAAAACTTCTTTATGGATATGTGTCATGTTATTTGCCTCGGATAATGATGACAGGATCTATTTTACTAGCCTTTCTGGATGGGAAATAACCCGCGAAATAAGTGGTCACAATCGAAAATACGGCTCCAATCACATAAAAGGTCGGGTTATAATTAATCGGGTAGGTTTTGATTGTCGGGAGGGATTCCGTGTTAAAAGGGATATTGTCAATGATATTGGAAAGGCCAAAACCTGCCAATAAGCCCAATATTCCGCCGAATATACCAATACTCAATGCAATGAAAATGAAGATCATGTTCACATCTCTTCCTGAAAATCCGATGGCCTTCATGATGGCGATGGAATCCATCTTCTCATAAATCATCATGTTTAAGATATTGTAGATTCCAAAGCCGGCAACGATTAGCAGGGTAACACCCACGGCATAAGAAATGATGCTTCGAACTGAGCTTCCTGTTTCAAACTGTGAATTGGCTTGTTGGATATCAATCGCATCAGTTTCATAGGTCTTTTGATATTCGATCGCCATGGCGGGAGCATCCAAGATATTTTTCAATTTAACCTGGATGTCGGTGATGTAGTTGTTCGAAACCCCGAGCATTTTTTGCGTGGTGCTGATGGAACAGTAGCTCTGAACTTTGTCGAGGTCTTGGAGGCCCGATTGGAATATGCCGACGACTTTTAATTGCATGCGTTCCCCTTTACTGGTTGTGACTTGAATGACATCCCCGATGTTGGCAGCCATTTTATCAGCAACCCCTTTACCCAAAATGATACTACTCGGAATGTTTTTTAAGTCGAGGTAATTGCCTTTCGTAACATAATCGCTGAACATGAATAATCGATTTTCCTCGTCGGGATCAATTCCATTAATCACTCCCGTTAAATCAATGGTCCCCACATTGTAAAAAACCTGTGCATTGATTTTGGGTGCCACGCCTAATACCCGCGGATCTTGTTGGATTGCCTGCATGATTTGTCCACTGTTGTAAATCTCAAGTCGTTGATTCTTGGGTTTGAGGGAATGGACAAAATTTTGTGTGTGGGGTTGTAATAAATCTACGGGTTGTTTCTTGGAAACATTGATGTCGTGGTACAGTCGGATATGCGCCGTTCGGTTCATAATCAGTCCATCCAGTAAATCATTCAAACCATTCATGAATCCTAACAGCGTCACGAACATGGCGATGCTGAAGGTTACTCCAATCGCAGCGACCAACGTTTGTTTCCATCTTGCCAAAAGCAGGGAAATTGAAACCTGAACGATTAATTTGATATTCATTACTTCGGTTTAACGACCACGTCTTTTTCCGTGAGACCGCTGATAATTTCTACTTTTTGGAAATCCATGAGGCCTGTTTTGACCACTTTGTTTTCACCACTTTCCAAGGTGACAATCGAATCATTTTTCAAATAATTCCGAGGTAGGATTAACACATTGGCTCGATTGCGGAGTAAGATGTTTGCCTCAAAAGTGATGTTGGGATAAAGTTTGGGTGGCGCCTTGGTGAATAAGGCTTCGACTAAAAAGGTCTTATTTCGCTCATTCATGATCGAGGCGATTTTACTCACCTTAGCTTCGAATACCTGATTTTTGTAGGCATCGAAAGTAACCGCAACGGTTTGATCTAGATGAACTTCGAAGATATCATTCTCGTCAACTTGAAGTTCCAGGACGTATTGATTTGTATTTCCCAAAACCGCAATAGCCGTTTGAGGACTAACTAATTCACCCTTGGATTTTAATAGGTTGAAAACCGTGCCTTTTACTTTACTTTTTAAGATGAAATCATCCGATTGATGTGCTGAAATTTGTACGTTTTTTTTGGACTGGGCAGAAGCAAAATTGATTTGACGTTTTAAATCGAGCAATCGTTGTTTCGCAGATTGATAATTTGCTTTTGAGCTTTGATATGCTAGTTCTTTTTGTTCGAATTCGACACGCGTACCAATTTGTTGGGACCAAAGCGTTTTTTGCCGTGCATATAGACTTGAATCTAATTTTAACTTGGCTTTAGCCGTCTGTAATTGCGCATCAGCCTCGGTTAATTTACCTTGATTATTGGCCAAATCGTTGAAATCAGCGGATAGTTTGGCATTCTCTAAATTAAACTTTTGCGTTTCATTGGAGATTCGTAATAGGGGAGTACCCACCTCAACCGCTTGTCCTTCTTTGACATAAATCTCTTCAATGATTCCGCTGACAGATACGAAAGCCTGATATTGTTCTGAGGATTTTATCGTGCCGGAGGCATAGATTGATTCTGAGATATTTCCTTGGGTCGGGGAGATGCCCTCTTCTTTTTTGGAACAACTCCAAAAGCTTAACGCCGCAAGAATGATCAATTGGTTAACTTTCATCTTGCTAATTTAAGCTTTTCAGGCGTTAGAAAAAATGATTTTAATCGCGAATGCATCGCACGCTAAATCCGGCGTCCTTGTCATTGGTGGAGGTAGTCGATGTCCCATTCAAGGTCGGGATCACATAAGCTCTCGCATGGGTGGTTGAAAAAGAGGTGCTTGACCAATAATGGACGGTTGATCCGCGCTCTGCCAAGGCACCAGCCGTCGTTAAAAAACCGGCCGCATGCATACCTAAATCCGAGGCAAATACGCTATTCAGATTTCTTGCCGCAAGTTCAACGGCCTGCCACTCGGCGTATGTCGGCAAACGCCAACCTGTGCCCAATTCAATCGTACAAGGATCTTGTGCCGCCGCCCAATCCGTATTGACTTGAGGTTGAGCCGGCCAAGCCGAGGACGGTGTTCTTGTGGTCGTGAAGCGATAGGCCTTTTTATTCCCAAACTGCCAATACCATCCGGCGGATGCTTCTGTGTTATCGGTCGCAGAGACTGGTGGATTTGTGGAACCTAGGTTCTGAGTAAGCCAACATTTACTTGTTCCGGTGATGGTGGAAAAGGCAAGGTTGTAGGTAACCGTTTTGGCGACAGGGGCGACACCCCGACTGGTCACATGGTTTACTACGAGAATGGTGCAGGGTGGGATGGTGTCTAATTTTCCGGTGGCCTGTACACCGTTTAGACTAGTTTTACTGCCCGCACGATTGACAAACTCGATGCGGGTCGTTGAAATACGGCCTGAAGGCGTGACGGCTTGCCCGAATGTATTCGAGCATGCAAGCAGAAAGAAAAGGAATAGTATTTTAGTAAGCATATTCAAATTGGATTCGGTCATCCGCCGCCAAGGTATATCCACTGTTGTTGGCCGGTGTATACGTTAAGGTCTGATTGGTCCAAGCATAGGCAAATTTGTCAATGCGTACGCCATTGATGTACATTTTGACACGACTGTTGGCCACGGGAATTTGTGTCAGCGTAAAGCTCGTTTGATTGGCCGTGGCGGTAAACTGATCACTGACATCCCGATCGGGTGTGCTGACAGTCCAGCTACCGCCGACTACCTTTAGGACGTAGCCTGTTGTGCTCGGAGTCAGGGTGCTTAAAACGGTACCTGTTCCATTCCCAACTAATAGCGCTCCTGCCGTTAAGGTCGCGACACCTGTTCCTCCTTGATCTACGCCTAATGTCCCTGTGCTTGTTAATATTTTTGATGCATCCGTGAATACAGCTTTCGATGCACTTAACGTTGAGTTTTTTAGGTTGCCATCGATGTTTACTGCATTCGCGAATGTCTTTGCTCCGGCGATCGTTTGTGCGCCTGTGGTGATGATACCGGGATTCGTCGCATCCGCAGGACTTAGGCTAATCACATTATTCGATATCGATATTCCATTCGTGTTGCTTGTACCAATGACTCCGATAGAGATTGCCGTCGGTACCGATGCCGTCCATGAAGTTCCATTCCATGTAAGTACTTGACCTGTTGTAGTTGGGCTCACGGTCGTAATCCCTGAACTTCCATTTCCAATCATCACCGCATTCAAAGGAATCGTGGCTAATCCCGTTCCGCCCTGTGAGACTCCGACAGTTCCCGTGGAACTTAAGTTTTTCAATGCGTCCGTGAATACCACTTTAGACGCGCTTAATGAGGTATTTGTTAGATTTCCATTCACTGTCAAATCACCCGAAAAGGTTTTAGTGCCTGCTATGGTTTGTGCTCCGGTCGTGATGATACCCGGGTTCGTGGCATCAGCTGGGCTTAGGCTAATCACATTATTTGAAATCGAAATTCCATTCGTGTTACTTGTTCCTAGTACACCCGTAGAAATTGCTGTGGGAATGGTCGCCGTCCAAGCCGTGCCGTTCCAAGTAAGTACTTGCCCCGTTATACTTGGAACCACTGTCGAAACCCCCGAACTTCCATTACCAATCATAACCCCGTTCGAAGGAATGCTTAACAAGCCCGTGCCTCCTAAGTTCACAGGTAGCGTACTGCCAGAAGTCAAAAGATTGTTGGCATCTGTGTAGACGACCTGATTCGCATTTGTTCCGTTTGTTAGTAAGCTCGAAAATGCCCCCGTGTTTCTGGTGACGGATCCGATTGGAGTATTTTGAATACTCGCGGCATAGATAGCTGCACTGGTGTTTAGTCGGCCGATATTCCCATTCCCCAATTGAATCGTATTATCCGTCGCCACCACAGCCCCTGATCCAATTGCAATGGTATTGCTCAGATTTCCGGTGGCAACGCCCGCACCATTTCCTATGGCCGTGTTTCCATTTCCCGTCGTATTCAAAGCAAGTGCCGTTACGCCCAAAGCGGTATTATTGGTTCCGCTGGTATTTGCTTGTAAACTTTGGTAACCCATTGCCGTATTGTTTGATCCGGTACTATTGTTTGAAAAAGAGGCATTTCCCATTCGGGTGTTGGAAGCTAAGTTTCCTCCACCGCTTCCTAATACGATTTGATTAACGCTCAAATCTTGCAAGAAGGTTTTGTTGCCGGCGAGGGACTGCGTTCCCGTCGTGATAATACCTGGATTGGTCCCATCCGCAGGGCTTAATTTTAGTTCCCCGGCCAGCAAGGTCATCCCATTGCTCGTGCCTGTCGAATTCGGGCTTCCCACACTCGTGGCTACGCCTAAACTTGAAATTGGGTTGGAACTCCATTGCGTCCCGTTGGAGCTTAGGATGTTACCAGATGATCCAGGAGCTAGGAACCCGAGGGTGCTTCCGCCGACTAACAACGCGTTATTGGTAAGGCTTGAGACGCCTGTTCCACCATTTGTGATGGGTAAGACGTTGCTGACTTTAGAACTCAAATCAATATTGCCCGCCAACATGCCATTGGTGACTTTCCCGGTTCCGATACTCGTTACGCCAAGGTTATTCATGGAAACATCTCCGGAGAGGCTTCTTTCTACGGCTGCGTTTGAGCCATTTCCTACTAGGAATTTACCGTCGTTCAGGATGGTCCCGGCCAAGGTTGTATTAGATAAGTTGATTTCAGTTACCTGGGTGATTCTTCCTTTAGCATCAACCGTGATCTGTGGAATTAAGGAATTGCCTCCATAAACTCCGGCGATGACCCCTGTGTTATTCAAGGTAGCAGTAATATTTCCGGTTCCGGAACCCTGTAAATCCCCGGATAATACGATAGTTTGGTCACCCGTATTGGTTCCCGAAACACTCGAGGTTCCAGCGACAGTGAGGGTTCTCGCCGTAAGGCTGCCTCCCGTCATTGTAAAATTGCTAGGGTTGCTTGTGAACTGAATGCCATTAATGGTTTTATTCGTCAAGGATTCAGTCTCAGAAAGTGTTGCTAAGGTTCCAGATGTAGGTAACGTAACATTGCTATTCGCGGTTGTGGTTAAGGTCAAACTACTCGATCCAATTGTCGTTAAATTACCTCCCAAAGTGATAGTTTTGCCGGTATTATTGACCCCCGTTCCGCCTTTGGCACCCGAAATTGGAGCGCTAAGTTTATCCTCCGTGACAGCCCCATCGGCAATTTTTACACTCGTTATGGCACCGTTCGTAATAATCGGATTTGCTGCTGTCGAACTTGATGCGGCTAAATCTCCTCCTAATCGAATTTTTCCAAACACCACATTGGTGGCATCCGATGTAGTATTCGCGGCGATTGCCTGATCCACATACGCTCGGTTGGCCACATCCGTTGAGCCCGTTGGAGCATCTACTTGCTGGATTTTCTTGCCTGTCGGAAATACCAAATTCCCTTGCATCGTGGATCCCGTCAATTTCACATATTGCGCATCGAGGGAGGCTCGATCCATGGTTATTTCGTTCCAGCGCGTACCATCGAAGATGAATGCCCGACCGTTATTTGTGGCCGTTGGATCACCGGATACGATAAACACATCGCTATTAATCGGTGTGCTAATGACCGGAGCAAAGTTTCCATTGTTATAAAGACCTGTGTAGGTCGTTCCAAAACGCAATGCAATGTTTCCATTGGCATCCGGCAGGTAGCCATTTACTTTTTGGACCGCACCCGTTACATCTGCCACAGGGATCGTTGAAACTGTTGAAAACGGAGTCCCTGCTTTCACATAACCGGCCGTCAGGCTACCGGTTCCTAAGCCCCCATTAGACGTTGATAAAACAGCATTTCCGCCTATACTACCATTTAACAAAACATTACTCAAGGTCGCCGCAGTGTTACGGACTACTGCCCCAGTTCCCGTGGTCGCAATC
>Ga0228702_1002518_pt1 | contig 10438 bp, 9 predicted proteins | sample McNCre217_Aug_MG_2_FD_178018 | JGI IMG/M metagenome (GOLD analysis project Ga0228702, IMG submission 178018) | Freshwater microbial communities from McNutts Creek, Athens, Georgia, United States - 20-17_Aug_MG | ecosystem: Environmental > Aquatic > Freshwater > Creek | place: USA: Georgia... | reverse complement strand
GCACCAGGGGTTCGGTGCGCGGTGTGGTGTCGGCCACGGTGTAGGGCAGGTGGCGTGGATCGTTGTTGGCAAAGCGGGCAAACACGGCATGAATGTGCGGTGCAAAGTTGGCCATGTCGGGCACCATCACCATGATGTCACTGGGCTTCAGGTGGGCATCGGCATCTAGCCACGCCAGCAGGCGGTCATGCAGCACCTCGACTTCGCGTTGCGCTGAATGCGTTTGCACAAAGTCCACACTGCGGTCGTGTGCAGCCGCCTCATGCGGCGTGGGTGGCAGGGGTTCGAGGTTGAGCAAGGCCGATTGCAAGTGCTCCAACATCGTTGGTCCACGGCCCGCCTCGGCCGCGGTGTGGGCGGGATCGACAAACACATCGACGCGGTTGAACTGATTTTGATAGCGCGCCACATCGTCAAAGCCATCGAGCAGGTGCAAGTAGTCGCGACCGTGTTTGCCCCATGCGGCCAGTAACGGGTGGGTGTCGGTGTGCAGGGTGTATTGGTCTGCCTCACTCAGTGAGCCATCGTCTTGCGGCACAGGCAAACCGGCTTTGTGCGCTTGGCGTTGCTTTGCCAACTTGGCCAGTGGCACACGGCTTTCCACCACATGGCCCCAGTAGTGTTGGCAGGGGTTTTGCACCAGCATCAGCACTTGGCACACGCGGCCTAAGGCGGCCAGCGCCTGGACGGTTTGCATGGGCAGCGAGGTCACGCCAAACACCATGAGGCGGTGCGGCACACCCGCAGGGCGGTAGCCCTCAGGCAGCGCTGCCATCTTGGCCATGAACGCCTCGTGAACTTTGGCACGCGAGCTGTAGTAATGCTGCGCATCCGCATGCAAAGCGGCTTGCACCTCAGCATCAGCCTGCAGGTCATGGAGCAAATCACGCCACAACGCGGGTTGCCAGCTTTGTGCAGCGGGCAGCGGCGTGGCCAGGCCTGTTGGGGTGCGCAGCTGGTCTCGGGCCTGAGCCCAGTCTTCCAGCCAATCGGCACGGTAGTTTTGGTAACCGTCGAGCACGTCCGCCAATTGCCCAGCCAGTTGGTAGGCGCGGCGGTTCATGCTGAAGGCTTCGTCGTCACCTTGCGATTGACTCTGGCCTAAATAGTTTCTCAGCGGTGCAAACTGAGGCTGTGCGAGCAAGTCAGGCAGGCGGCGCATGATGCGCCACACCAAGGGTGATTTGTCCAGTGGCATGTGCGCGGGTACGCTGTCGGGGCCCAGCACAGCGCGGTAAATTTGCCACAGCTTGGTTGATGGCAGCTCAATCTGCGTGGCCGCGCAAACGCCTAAGTCCTTGGCCAGTGCCAGCTCCAACCAATGCTTCATGCCATTGCTTTGCACCAGCAAGACCTCGGGCGCGAGCACGGGCAGCGGGTGGTTGCGGATGAACTGCACCGCCAGTTCGCGCAGGCCTTCGAGCTGGTTGCTGTGAAGCACCATAAAACCGGTGGCGTGGGGGCTGGACATGGGCGGCGAGGCGGGCAACAAAAGGCTCAATCAATCGGCAATCCAGTGAGCATACTGGATGGCAGGGTGCATGCCGTGAGTCTGTGTCAAGCCATGACGCCACACCGGGCGACCCGGTCCTTGGTCAGCCCATGGTGTTCGTTGTAGAACGCTCAGACCTTGGGTCGACGCATCAAAAACAACTGCTCAGGGCCGATGGTGAAGTAATCGGCTGGGCCACCACCGCGCACGATGTGGCCCGCATGGGCGGTGTCGTAAATGCCGTTTTTGAGCAAGTGCTCGTCAATGTGTACGCCCACCACTTCACCAAACACCATCCAGGTGTCGATTTTTTGCTTGTCAATGCCTTCGAGCTGCACGATCTGGGTGCAGCGGCATTCAAAGGCCACCGGGCTTTCGGCCACACGTGGCACATCCACAATGCGCGAGGGCGCAGCGGTCAAACCGGCCAATTCAAACTCGTTGACTTCGGGGCCCACGGCGGCGCAGGTTTGGTTCATGGCTTCGGCCAAGGGGCGCGTCACCAAGTTCCACACAAAGCTGCCCGTTTCTTCGATGTTGCGTAACGAGTCTTTGTAGCCAATGCTGGAAAAGCCGACGATGGGTGGCGTGTAGTTGAAGCCGTTGAAGAAACTGTAGGGCGCGAGGTTCAACACACCGTCGGTGCTGCGGGTCGAAATCCAACCCACGGGGCGTGGCCCCACGATGGCGTTGAAAGGGTCATGCGGCAAGCCGTGACCGAGGCGGGGTTCGTAAAAATGCGTCATGGCTGTTGGCTGTTGGCCGCAGCGATTTGCTTTTCTTCTTCCATCTGATGCACGATGGCCTGCACTTGTTCGTCAGACATGCCAAGTTTGGCTTGCATCATCTTGAGTTTGGCTTGCTCTTCTTCGGTCACCACGCCATCGGCCAACACTGCTCGCACTTCCATCTCGTACAGCGCTTGGCGACGTTCCACTTGGGCGGTGTAGGCGGTGGCCACCACACCGGTCAAGATGGCAGCCAAGGCGATGGACAGAATTTGCGTGAGGATCACCAGAATCGAGCCCACGAAGGTGACCGGGTCGACGTTGCCCCAACCTGACACGATGGTGATGACAAACCAGTGCATGGCGGCCGGGATCGAGGGGAAGACCTCGGGTTGCACATGGCCTTCGATGATGTAGATCAACGAAGAGAACAGCAAGCAGCTGATGAACAACAAGAACACCGCCGATGAGAACGAGTCACGCTCGGCTTTGACGGCGGCCACCATGTCTTCGAACGCGCTGTTGTAGCGCGAGAGCTTGAAAATCCGCATCAAGCGGAACATCCGCAGCACGCGCAAGTCAGCGCCTGGGAAAAGCAGTTGCAGATAAAACGGCACGGTGCTGACAAAGTCGATGATGCCGTAGAAGCTGAACAAATATTCTTTGCGGCCTTGCCAGGCGGTGCCGCTGTTGTCGAGGGTGTATTTTTCGCTGTACGACCACACGCGCATCACAAACTCGATCGAGAACACGGCGACGCTGAACACGTCAAAGGCATGAAATTCAGCCATGAATTGCTCATGAATTTCAGGCACTGATTCCAAGATGATGCCAATCACGTTGGCCACCACCAACAGGGCGATGAAGATTTCGACGAAGTGGCTGTACTTGTCGGGCACAGCGCCATCCATGATTTCGTAAGTACGGCGCTTGATGCGTTGCATGGGCGAGAGGTTGTTGAGTGCAGATGTCATGGTGGCATTCAACCGTTATTGCTAGAGGATTTGTTTTTGGCGCGTTGCAACATGGCATCGACTTGCTCGTCGGTGAGGCGATAGTGGGCTTGCAAACGTTTGAGGGTGGCTTGCTCATCGTCAGACATATTGCCGTCTGAGAACACTTCGCGCAGTTGCGCTTCGAAAGCCGCTTTCTTGCGTGCGACTTGGTTGGAGAAGGCCGAGGCCACGATACCGGTCATGATCGCGGCCATACACACGCCCAAGAAACCGGTGATCAGTGCGATGGCTTCACCTGCCTTGGTCATGGGTTCAACGTTGCCATAACCCGAGGTGATGGTCACGATGGCCCAGTAAATCGAGTGCGGAATGGTGCCAAAGAATTCAGGCTGTTGATGGCCTTCGGCGAAATGCATCAACGAGGCTGACACGATGGTGGCGATGGTCAACAAAAACACGGCCGAACCAAACGCTTGGCGCTCAGAGTACACCGCATGAAACAAGTCTTGCAGCGCGGTGTTGTATTTGGAGAGCTTCAAGATTCGCAGCAGGCGCAGCACGCGCAAGATGCGCAAATCCAAATACGGGAAGAACATGTGCAGGTAATGCGGCATGGTGGCAAAGAAGTCAATCAAGCCAAACGGACTGAAGATATAGCCTTTGCGGCCGCGCCATGCACCACCTTCTTGCGGGGTGTAGCGCGCGCCCAAGGACCACACACGCAAGATGTATTCGGCGGTGAAGAACATCACGCTCCAGAATTCCAGCTCGTGGAAGAAATCTTTGAATTCGGCATGGACTTCAGGGACAGAGTCCAAGATCACGGCGGTGCAATTGACCAACACCACGATCGTGATGAGCCATTCGACATAGCGGCTGATTGCATGCTTGGGCGATCCGTCCAAGATCTCCATGAGGGTGTGTTTGATACCGGTCATCGTTGTTTGCTAAGAGTAGAAAACGGACACACGTTCAAACGTGTGTCCGTTGAAGTCGGGTGACTAAAAACTCAATCTGTCAGATTCAAGCCTTACCTTGAATTTTGTGCCACAAATCCAGCTCATTTGATGACAATCGCGCACCTTGTTGTGCTGCGGCCTCAAATTGCGCTTCATTCGTTTGCACGCCGAGTTGTCGAATTTGGCCCAGCAATGCTTTGTAGTGCTCGACCGCAAGGGCTGGGTTTTCGGCAATCTTGTGAATGGGCAACGGGTTGCGCTCTTCGAGCTCGTGCTCTTTGACCACCACTTCGATCAGTTTGTTCACTTCTTCGACCGTCAGGTGCAGGCGTTTGGCTTCGGCGCGAATGATGGCGGCTTCTGCCTCGCTGATGTGACCGTCTTTGAGGATGGCAAACAGGTTGGCTTTCAACTGATCACGTTCTTTGACCAACTCGTCGCTGAAGGCCGAGGCCAACAACGCGGCAGGAATCGCAAAGATACCAATGCCCAACAGCGCCAACACACTGGTCATGGCGCGCCCCATCGGGGTGACTGGCGAAATATCGCCGTAGCCCACCGAGGCCAAGGTGATCACCGCCCAGTAGATCGAGGTGGGGATGTTTTCAAACTTTTCAGGCTGGGCATCGTATTCAAACAAATAACCCAAGCTGGCAGTCAACACCAACAACAACATCATGATGAAGGTGGCAGCGCCCATGACCGGCCACTCGCGGACCACCACTTTGACCAACACGGCGGTGGCATCGCTGCCGCGCGTGAGCTTGAGCAATCGTGCCAAACGGAAGACCCGCAAGAAGCGCAAGTCGATCAGGTGATGCAAGAACACTTCTAAGAAGAAGGGCAAGATCGCCAAAAAGTCGATGAAGGTCGATGGGTTTTTGGCCTGGCGCAAACGGCCCAAGAAGGCGCCTTTGTAACCAGGCTCTTCCACGCAAGAGTAAATGCGCATGCAGTACTCCACGGTGAAGATGGCCACAGCCACTGCATCCAAAATCACGAATTGCAGATGCAAGATGTAGTTGATGCTCTTGACCGATTCCAAGATGACGGCCATCACAGACAAGATCACCCACACACCAATGAACACTTCAAAAATGTGTTGCATGGTGCCGCCGTGGTTGCTGGGAAACACCAAGGCGTGCACTTTTTGACGGAAGGTGCGGCCTTTGTTGAGTTCTTTGAATTCAGCAATGGCAGGAATCAAGACGCGGAACAACTTCATGATCCGCAAGAGTCGCAGCAGTCGCAAGATGCGCAAGTCGATGGGAATAAAGGCCTGCAAGTAAAACGGCGCTACCGCCAAGAAGTCAATGATGGCAAATGGGCTTGTCACAAAGCCCAGACGTGCGTTCTTGCGCGTCTTGAACTCTTCATCTTCCGGTGCGAGGTAAAAGCGCAAGACGTATTCAATCGTGAACACGGCCACCGAGAAAATGTCAAAGCACTCAAACCATGTTTTGTAGGGTTCGTACACCGCTGGCACATGTTCGAACATCAAGCTGAACAAGTTGCCAATGATCAAGTAGCTGATCCACTTGTCCAGGTCTTTTTGGAAGTTGCCAGGAATGTGGGGGTCGAGCAGCCACGAGTACAACCACTTGCGCATGGGCAAGTGGCGGTCGATATGGACTTCTTGGTCTTGACCCAGAATGGCTTTGACGTCGAGGTCTTCTAGAAACTTGTCTTGTTTGGTTGGTGTTTGCATGTCAGACCTCAGAATTCGAATTCAGCAACTTTGATGGCATAGCCACCCTTGTCACACACAGACAGACGCAATTGCATTTTGTAATCGATGGCGTCGGTTTCCACCAGTTGTGATGCCACAAAGGGGGTGGCCGATCCAGGGGGGGTGGGCATGAGGTCTTCCAACAAAATCGCGCCCATCAGCGTGCGGTCAGACGGCACGCAAGCCGCCACAAAATGAGGTGTTTTGTCGAAGAAAGGGTTGATCTGGTCTTTCAGATCGGTGGTGGCCAAGATGTGCGCCAAGCATGCGCCCCATGTGCCGGCGTCGGTGGCTTTGGCATCGGCTGCAGGCTTGACACCCCCTTTGCACGCGGGGTGTTGGGTGTCGGCTTCAAAGCGCGTGGTGCCGGTCTCAGTCAACCACGCCACCCAGGCTTCGCCATTGCTTTTTGAAGCTTCAGTTTTGAGGGCTTCTTTGTAGTTAACCACCCCTAGCAACGTGACGGCAATCACCACCAAGAGCAAAAAAAACATAAAGAGTTTGTCGGCAGTGGTGGAGCCAAGATGTTGACTCTCGGATGTGTGATCTGTGGAAGATGCCATGGATATCGCCATTGAAAGAGAGAGAAACCGGCTACTTTGCAGTCTGAAAGCGCGCCGGGCGAATGTGGCTTTGATGATATTCGTAAATATGTTCAATTTATCGAATTAAGGCGAGATATTCGATAAGGTTGGGGTTTTCATTGAATAGAAAAGGCGTAAAAAAGCCGCTGGTGAAGCGGCTGGGGAGATTGTCGAAACTCAGTGATTTTGTGAGCCTCGGTGGGCCCATCCTGTGGTGTGTTTTTCCACCAAGCTGAACAGTTCGTACATGATCATGGCCATGGCACCCACCACCACCAAACCTGCAAACGCCAAGCCCATTTGCATGGCCGAGCCGGCAGAAATCAGCAAGTAGCCAATGCCTTCGTTGGCGGCGGTCATCTCGGACACGGTGGTGCCGACAAAGGCCAAGGTGATGGCCACTTTGAGCGAGCCATAAAAGTAAGGCATCGAACGTGGCAAACCCACTTTGACCAGCACGTCCCAGCGCTTGGCACCCAAGACGCGCAACACGTCTTCGAGCTCAGGCTCGAGTGTGGCCAAGCCCGTGGCAATGTTGACCATGATGGGGAAGAAGCTGATCAAGAAGGCGGTCAGAATGGCAGGGCCCACACCAATGCCAAACCACACCACCAAAATCGGCACGAAAGCGGCCTTGGGCAAAGCGTTGAAACCGGTCATGAGTGGGTACACGGCGGCATAAGCCAAGCGCGAACTGCCAATCACAAAGCCCAGCAACACGCCCACCACGATGGCAATGCCAAAGCCGACCATGGTCACCCAAAAGGTGCGCCAGGCGTGGCCGGCAATCACGTCACGGTACTCGACCATTTGCTGCCAAATGCGCAGCGGCGAGGGGAAGACAAATTCAGACACATGGAACAGCGAGCACAGGCCTTGCCAAATGAGCAAGGTGGCAACGAGCAAGGCCCAAGGCGCCCAGGTTTCGAGTTGTTTTTGATTCATGGTGTGGTTACTGCCCCAGTTGAACGCCATCTTTGCGCATGGCACCGATGTGGCCGCGCAACTCGTGTACGATGTTCGTGAACTCTGGTGTGTAGGTGACTTCCAAGTCACGGGGACGTGGCAGGTCAATGTCGCGCTTGACCACAAAGCGGCCTGGGCTCTTGCTCATCACATACACGGTGTCGGCCAAGAACACAGATTCACGCAAGTCGTGGGTGACCAAGATGACATTGAACTTTTGTTCAGCATGCAAGTCGCGCAAGGTGCACCACAGCTCTTCACGTGTGAAGGCGTCAAGCGCACCAAACGGTTCGTCCAACAACAGCATCTTGGGTTCATGAATCAGCGCGCGGCAAATGCTGGCGCGTTGTTGCATACCGCCCGAAAGCTCCCACGGGAACTTGCGCTCGTAACCGCTCAAGCCCACGCTTTGCAGCAGCTTCATGGCGCGGTCTTCGTATTCGGCCCTCTTGTCTTTGAAATTGGAGCGGTAAGGCTCTACGATTTCCAGTGGCAGCAGCACGTTGTCGAGCGTGGTGCGCCAAGGCAGCAATGAAGACGATTGAAACGCCATGCCACTGATCTTGAGGGGGCCGTTGACGGGCTGGCCATCGACATAAATTTCGCCACGGCTGGGTTTTTTCAAACCCGTGGTGAGCTTCATGAAGGTGGATTTGCCACAACCCGAGGGTCCCACAATGGCGATGAACTCGCCGTGTTTGACCTGCAGGTTGATGTCTTCCACCGCAAAGTGGTTCTGCGCCAGCAACTCTTCGTTGTAGGCCAGCCAGACGTTTTGAAAGTCGACGAAGTGTTCAGGAGAAGCGCTCATGCAGCAGGGCCTACTTACTTCTTGCCTTTGGGCAACACGTCGAGGTCTTTGGCGCTGGGCAGGAACGAGCCGTTCCAGATGTCGTCGGCTTTGACGCGGGTCTTGGTGTTGAACGCGTCAGACACTTGAGAGGCCATCAAGGACAAACGTGGGCCTTTGATTTGACCGAAGCCTTCTGCGTGCGCATCTGGGCTGTTGATCACGGTGTCAATCGCCAGCTTCAAGCGGCGTGTTTCGAGTTCGCTGTTGATGATGCCGTCACGTGCTTTGACAGTTTCGATGGCCTTGGCTGGATCGGCAATCACGTCTTTTGCGCCCTTGGCAAACGCACTCAAGAACGCCTTGATGGCGGCTGGGTTTTCTTTGATCAACTTGGGCGACGCAATGATGGCATTGCCATACAGCTTGACGCCGAAGTCTGGGTATTGCATGACCACCACGTCATCCGCCTTCACGCCACGTGCCTCGATGTTGAGCAAGGAGGTGAAGGTGAAGCCGGTGATGGCATCCACATCACCGCGTACCAACATGGTTTCGCGCAATGGGGGGTCCATCGACACCCAGTTCACAGCCGGCACATTGTTGGCCTTGGCGAAGATGGGGAAGGCACGGCGGCCGGCGTCAAACACGGGGGCGCCCAGTTTTTTGCCCGCCAAATCGGCAGGGGTTTTGATGCCTGATTTTTTCAACGCCATCACCGAAGCGGGGGTGTTGTTGTAGACCATCATCACGGCCACCGGCTTGTTGGGGGCATCGGGGTTGTTGGCGTGGAATTCCATCAAGGCGGCCAAGTCGGCAAAGCCCAGGTCGTAGGCGCCAGAGGCCACGCGGTTGACTGCACCGCCCGAGCCGTTGCCGGCGTCGACGGTCACATCCAACTTGGCGTCTTTGAAATAGCCTTTGGCCACAGGCACCAAGAAGAACGCGGCGGGGCCTTCAAAACGCCAATCGAGTTGAAACTTCAAGGGCGTGGTTTGGGCCGACACACCGGCGAAGCTGGCGGCCAGTGCCAAGCCGAGGGTTGTTTTGAGAAAGCTGCGTTTGATCATGGAGACTCCTGAAGGCGGAACGTGAGGTGAATGCATTCATCGCTTGCAATAAAGGTGCCTACTAGAAAACACCGCGTTGCCAGCCACTGCGGCGCAAATTGTGCGCGAGTTTGGTTTGTATACAAAATGAGAGCTCCCTGAAATGGGGCGCCATGGGTCAAATTGGTGCACTTTGGGTCCGGTGTGATGCTGCGCTATGTTGTCGTACAACCTGAGTATTGGCTCGCTTCACACCCAGGGCGCGTGGGTGCTTTGGGCGCGGCGTCGGCGTTCTTTGCTGTTGGCCAGATGGGTCCGCATGGCTGCACGGGCGGCGTCACTGTCTTGGGTGGCGATGGCGCTCAAGATGCTTTCGTGTTCGGCGTTGACGCGGCGCAAGTAATCGCGCCGTTCGTCGGTCATCGTGGGATCCGTTTGCAGCCGAGCGCGCGGAATGATGGAGGCACCCAAAGAGCCCATCAAATCGACAAAGTGGAGGTTTTGGGTGGCGCGGGCAATTTCCAAATGGAATTGAAAGTCGGGCCCCACTGCATCCAGCCCCGCTTCGATGGCGGCGGACACGGCATCCAAGGCTTGGCGCAAGTCGGCCAAATTCTGCTCGGTGCGGCGCATGGCCGCCAGTGCAGCGGCTTCGGTTTCGATGCCCATGCGCAATTCGAGCACGGCAATCACATCGCGCAGCGTGGCCAGCTGTTCAGGCGCGATGCGAAAGGGGGCGGCATCGCCCAGTCCCAATACAAAGGTGCCAATGCCATGGCGGGTGGTGACCCAACCCGAAGTTTGCAAGCGCGAGATCGCCTCGCGCACCACGGTGCGGCTGACGCCAAACTCTTTCATGATGGCGGCTTCGGCAGGCAGTTTGTCGCCTGTCTGCAAGCGCCCATCGCGGATGCGGTCGCCCAGCGCATCGACCAAGTCGTGGGCGATGCTGCGTGATTTGGGGCGGTTGGGAACAACGGTATTCATCGGGAAATCCCTTGGGTTTGCGCGCTTGACAGAGCGCGTTCAAAGCATGACCATACTTGTACGACAACTGCCCCTTGAGCGCAAGCGGGCACACCAGATGTTTTTGTGAAAGGTTGGGATCCTGATGTCCGCTGATGCTTCGTTGAAATTCAAACGCCTGTTGCTCACAGGCGCGGCCGGCGGTTTGGGGCAAGTGCT
>Ga0228702_1002513_pt1 | contig 10449 bp, 8 predicted proteins | sample McNCre217_Aug_MG_2_FD_178018 | JGI IMG/M metagenome (GOLD analysis project Ga0228702, IMG submission 178018) | Freshwater microbial communities from McNutts Creek, Athens, Georgia, United States - 20-17_Aug_MG | ecosystem: Environmental > Aquatic > Freshwater > Creek | place: USA: Georgia... | reverse complement strand
ACGACGGGTTGGCACAACGGCAACGTCGTCGAACGCCCAAGCGCGCTGGCCGGTCTTACCGCGGCCGATTTCGATTTCTGACAAAGCGATCCCCTATCGGCTCTGGTAGTTAGGAGCCTCAACGATGCCCACAACGTCGTGTGGGTGGCTCTCCTTTAGACCAGCAGCGGTGATGCGAACGAACTTGCCCTTCGCCTGCAGTTCTTCGATGGTCTCCGCGCCAACGTAACCCATCGATGCACGCAAACCACCAACGAGCTGGTGGGTTACGGTTGCGACGGTTCCGCGGTAAGCAACGCGACCCTCGATGCCTTCTGGAACAAGCTTGTCTTCGCGAAGCACGTCGTCCTGGAAGTAGCGGTCCTTGCTGTAGCTCTGTGCCTGGCCGCGGCTCTGCATCGCGCCGAGCGAGCCCATGCCGCGGTAGCCCTTGTACTGCTTGCCGTTGATGAACACAACGTCGCCAGGCGACTCATCGGTACCTGCAAGAAGCGAGCCGAGCATTACTGCGTTCGCACCGGCAACCAGTGCCTTCGCGATGTCGCCCGAGTACTGAAGACCACCATCGGCGATGACTGGAACGCCAGCTGGCTTTGCAGCCAAAGATGCCTGGTACACGGCGGTGACCTGTGGCACACCGACACCGGCAACAACGCGGGTGGTGCAGATGGAACCTGGACCAACGCCAACCTTTACGCCGTCGGCGCCAGCTGCAACGAGCGCTGCGGCACCTTCGCGGGTAGCGATGTTTCCACCAATAACGTCAACGTTGCGAGCAAATGGCTCGGCCTTTAGCTTCGCAACCATGTCTAGAACAGCCTGGTTGTGGCCGTGAGCGGTGTCGACAATAAGAACGTCTACGCCAGCGTCAACGAGAGCCATAGAACGCTCCCAAGCATCGGCGCCAACACCAACAGCAGCTGCAACAAGCAGACGGCCGCTAGCGTCCTTCGAGGCAAGCGGGTACTTCTCGCTCTTGTCGAAGTCCTTGACGGTGATGAGTCCGCGGAGCTTGCCTGCGTCGTCAACAAGTGGAAGCTTCTCAATGCGGTGCTGGGCAAAGATGGCCACAGCCTCGTCTGGGTTGATGCCAACCTTGGCGGTAACCAGAGGCATCGGGGTCATTACATCCTTGACCAGGGTGGTGGTGCGCTGAACGTCTAGAACGAAGCGCATGTCGCGGTTGGTCACAATGCCAACGAGGATGCCGTCTTCATCGATAACTGGCAGACCCGAAACGCGGTAGTTGCGGCAGAGGTCGTCAACTTCCTGGATGGTGGCAAGCGGGGTGGTGGTCACCGGGTGGGTGATCATGCCGGCTTCCGAACGCTTTACGCGGTCTACTTCGGCAGCCTGACGCTCAATCGAAAGGTTGCGGTGCAGAACGCCGATGCCGCCCTGTCGTGCCATCGCGATTGCCATGCGGCCCTCGGTCACGGTGTCCATCGCGCTCGAAAGCAGTGGAACGTTGAGCGAGATGCGCTTGGTTAGCTGAGTCTTGGTGTTTACGCCGCTAGGCACAACATTTGATTCGCCTGGAAGCAGCAGAACGTCGTCGTAAGTTAGTCCGACAAAGCCGAATGGGTCGTTTTGAGTCATTGGAGAGAGCCTCTGATTGCCATGTAAAAGGTTTGTTAAGTCTACCTTTGATGACCTTTGCCAAACCATTCCTTATGGCAATCTCGAAAGGTATGCTTTTGAAGGTTAATAAACAGGAAACAGCGACGTTGCCCATGCTTGCCGCGTCGCCCGATACGGAGGTTGGTTTGAGCCACCCATACGCACGACTCACACGAGGATGGGCTGCAGCGATCGCTGCAATCGGTCTGGCGTTTGCAGTCCTACTTGGCGCTGCACCGCAGGCACATGCCGCGGACAACAGCGATCAAAGCACTTGGCAGTACAGCATCGCCGGAACACTAAAGCAGAATGGCAAGCCAATCAAGGGCGTTGACATCACTGCAGTTGACGGCAGCTTCTCAAACAAGGCAACCTCTGACGACTTCGGTTCGTGGACCATTCCGGTTCCTAAGCCTGGTATTTACAACGTCACGCTAGACACCAAGACTCTTCCAGCAGGCTTCAAGGTAGACAACGCCAACCTCCAGGCAGACCTCTCGCAGGTTAGCTTCGCGGCCGTTCTCTTCCGCTTTGCCGGTCAGACCGTTCAAACCGAAAGCTTCAGCGACCAGCTGACCCAGCGAATCTTCGCGGGCCTCAACTTTGGTCTGCTGCTTGCGATGGCGGCCATCGGTATTAGCCTCATCTTCGGTACCACCGGTCTCAGCAACTTTGCACACGGTGAAATGGTTACCCTCGGTGCACTGATGACCTGGCTGTTCCACGTTGTCGCCGGCATGAACATGATCGTTGCCGGTGTGCTCGCGGTCATCGTCGTGGCCGGTTTCGGATGGCTCCAGGATGCAGCGCTGTGGCGCCCACTGCGCAAGCGTCGCACCGGTCTAAACCAAATGATGATTGTTTCGATCGGTTTCTCGATCGTCGCTCGTTACGTGCTTCTCCTACTGTTCAACGGTGACACCAAGGACATCGCAGGTGGCGGTAACGCAATCGACATCGGCCCAATCAAGACCTCGGACGTAACCCTTATCGGTATGGTCATCTCGGTCATCACCCTTGCAGGTGTTGCACTGTTCCTAACCCGCACCCGTGTGGGCAAGGCAACCCGTGCAGTTAGCGACAACCCAGCCCTTGCCTCGGCAACCGGTATCGACGTTGAGCGCATCATCCGCATCGTTTGGATTGCTGCAGCAACCGTTACCGGTGTCGCTGGTGTTCTCTACGGTCTTGAGTTCCAGGCCAACTGGCTCACCGGTTTCGACATCCTCTTGATGCTGTTCGCGGCCGTGACCCTAGGTGGTCTTGGAACCGCTCTAGGCGCAACCGTCGGTGCACTCATCATCGGTATGGTCGTCGAAGTTTCGACCCTATTCATTCCAAACGAGCTCAAGTACGCAGCGGCTCTTGTCATCCTGATCGTCATTCTTATTGCCCGCCCTCAAGGTGTTCTCGGCAAGAAGCAGCGTCTGGGTTAGGAAGGAAAAGAAAAATGGATTTTGGACAGATTTTCAACCTAACTCTCGGTGAGGCAATCGGTGTATTCACCGCTGCCTACGCTCTCTGTGCACTCGGTCTTGCCATGCACTTCGGCTACACCGGTCTGCTCAACTTCGGTCAGGCAGGCTTTGCGGCTCTAGGCGCTTACGGCTACTCGGTCGCAACCCTTACCTTTGGCTGGAACATGTGGGGCTCGCTGCTCTTCGGAATGCTCTGCGCTGCAGCGTTCGCGCTCATCCTCGGTATTCCAACCCTGCGTTTGCGTGCCGACTATCTGGCGATTGTGACCATTGCGGCCGCACAGACCCTCTACTACCTGTTCTCGAACTCGCAGTTCGCAAACGTAACCGGTGGTTCGAACGGTCTGAGCCAGTTCGGTACCGACTTCTACGGGGCTAACCCGATTCCTGAAGGCCGCTACAACCTCGGCATCATCACCCTCAGCCAGGATGAAATCTGGATCCGCATCGTCGCATGGGGTCTCGTAATCATCGTTGCGTTGTTACTTGTTGTGCTAACCCGCAGCCCATGGGGCCGCACCCTGAAGGGCATCCGCGAGGATGAGGACGCTGTTCGCTCGCTAGGTAAGAACGTATTTGCCTACAAGATGCAGTCGCTCGTTCTCGGTGGTGTGATCGGTTCGCTCGGTGGAATGGTGTTCGTTATGGCATCGCAGACCAACCAGCCATCAACCTGGGTTTCGAACTTCACGTTCATGACCTGGACCGTGCTGCTTCTCGGTGGCGCTGCAACCATCCTCGGACCGGTTGTTGGTTCGGCCGTATTCTTCATGTTCCTAATGCTCACCCAGGGTGTTCTAGAAGGACTTGTAAACATCGGCGCTCTGCCATTCCTCAGCATCGCTCAGGTTGGCCAGATTCGCTACCTACTAGTTGGAGTCTTCCTAATGGTTCTGGTTATCTTCAGACCACAGGGCTTCTTCGGAAACAAGAAGGAGATGCAGTTCAATGGTTAATCCAACTGACACCACCGCAGACGACATCGCCAAGGGCGCGTTTGAACCTGGTTGCGCCAAGGTAGACCCAATCCTTGTTGCCACCAACGTCACCCGCAGCTTCGGCGGTAACAAGGCAGTCGACGTGGCTCACCTAGAGATTCCACGCGGCAAGATCACCGCTCTAATCGGCCCAAACGGTGCCGGTAAGACCACCCTGTTCAACCTTCTAACCGGTTTCGACAAGCCAAACACTGGCTCGTGGAACTTCGCCGGCAAGGACCTCGCAGGCGTTGCACCACACAAGGTTGCTCGCATGGGTATGGTTCGCACCTTCCAGCTCACCAAGGCTCTGAGCCTGCTCACCGTTATCGACAACATGCGTCTAGGTGCTCAGGACAACCCTGGTGAGAAGTTCTTCGCCTCGTTCGTCAAGCCACTCTGGGCAAAGCAGGAGCAGGCAATCACCGAGCGCGCAGATGCACTTCTAAAGCGCTTCAAGCTCGACGCCAAGCGTGAAGACTACGCGGCTGCCCTTTCGGGTGGTCAGCGCAAGCTTCTCGAAATGGCTCGCGCACTGATGAGCGACCCGAAGCTGGTAATGCTCGACGAGCCAATGGCTGGTGTTAACCCAGCCCTTACTCAGAGCCTTCTGGAGCACATCAAGGGTCTCAAGGCGAGCGGAACCACCGTTCTGTTCGTTGAGCACGACATGCACATGGTTCGTCACATCAGCGACTGGGTTGTTGTTATGGCCGAGGGCAAGATCGTTGCTGAAGGCCCTCCTGGCATCGTTATGAAGAACCCAGCGGTTATCGACGCCTACCTTGGCGCTCACGCAGACACCGACCTGGGCACTGTTTCGATCGACACTGTAAAGGACAGCGAATAATGTCTGAAAACCTATTGAGCGGCGCCTTGGCCCGCGAAAACGCTGTTGTTTACGTTGAGAACGTGGATGCCGGTTACCTTCCTGGCATCAACATTCTGAACGAGTGCTCGCTTGTTGCAAACAAGGGTGAGCTCATCGGAATCATCGGTCCAAACGGTGCCGGCAAGAGTACCCTGCTGAAGAGCATCTTCGGCTTGGTGAACGTGCGTTCGGGCAAGGTTTGGCTAAACGGTGAGGACATCACCAACCTCAAGGCAAACAAGCTCGTTAGCAAGCGCGTTGCGTTCGTACCGCAGACCAACAACGTCTTCCCAAGCCTGACCATTCAGGAAAATCTTGAGATGGGCGTATTCCAGAACCCTAAGACCTTCACCGAGCGTTTCGACTTCGTAACCAGCGTCTTCCCAGACCTTGGCAAGCGTCGCGCCCAGAAGGCCGGCTCGCTTTCGGGTGGTGAACGCCAGATGGTGGCCATGGGTCGCGCACTGATGGTTGACCCTTCGGTCCTATTGCTTGACGAGCCATCGGCTGGTCTTTCGCCTGTTCGTCAGGACGAGGCCTTCCTTCGCGTGAAGGAAGTCAACAAGGCTGGCGTAACCGTGATCATGGTTGAGCAGAACGCACGTCGTTGCCTGCAGATCTGTGACCGCGCCTACGTTCTAGACCAGGGTAAGGACGCTCACACCGGCACCGGCCGCGAGCTCCTAAACGACCCTAAGATGGTCGAACTCTACCTAGGTAACCTAGCCGAGCTATAAACCTGCCTGAGCGGCCTTGAAGCCGCACAGAGCGCCGAAACGCCTCATCCTTTTCCGGGTGGGGCGTTTCGCTTTTAGCGGGAATAGGGCAAGCGGCCCCAAGGCTCTCACCCTGGGGCCACCCACCCGGGTTACCTAAAGATGACAAGCAGTTCGACGATCAAAACGATCACTTTTACCACCGTCAGGGTTAGGTCCAGGACCTGCCATTTAGACATGCCCTTCTCCTACGTTCGGGTGCGAACCAAAGCGTCGAATCGGTGCAAAACCTCTTGCTGCTAAACAAAGGTTGTGCTTATACTCTTAGAGAATTCATCTCTTCGGAGCTATTTTCCGATTCGACGCCCTCTTGAGTGTCAAACTCTACCCCCAGTTGCTGCTGGGGGTTTTGTTTTTAACTGGACTGAACAAAGCCGCACTTTCTGCCAGTTCTAAAAGCAAAACATCCCTCGAACTCGCTTAGCGGCCTCGCCCTCACATCTGTGTATGACTCGCTTCGGCCGCTTACGCCCCGGCGGGGCAATAGACCCCCAGACAAAGAGAAATCCCCCCGAGCCGAAGCCCGAGGGGATTTCTTTAGGTTCTAGAACTTGAAAGTTCTAATCCTTACTTGTTACCTGCAACGGTACGAACTAGGTGGTTTACACCCTTTGCGTCGTAACGGTAGATACCGATGAATGCACCGGTTGGGTCGCCGTTAGCGTCGAATTCGATTGGGCCGCTGTAACCGTCGTAGTTGATCTTCTTACCAGCCTTGAGAGCCTTTAGACCAGCTGCGAACGAGGTTACGTTTACCTTGCCCTTGCCAGCCAACGAAACGTTGGTTAGCTGCGACTTGATGCCTGCACCGGTTGCCTTACCCGAAGCCTGAGCTGCGAGTGCGGTTAGAACAACAGCGTCGTACGACTCTGCTGCGTAGGTGAAGTCAGCTAGGTCCTTGCCACCGTTTAGCTTTGCGTACTCAGCCTTTAGGCGAGCCTTGAAAGCGTCGGTGATCGAACCACCAGGAATAGTACCCTTTGCACCGTTTAGGTAGGTAGCGAACGATTCCTTGCTGTAGTCGATGGTGTTACCGTCAACTAGGTAGATGTTTGCACCGCTGAAGCCTGCAGCCTTTAGAGCTGGGATCGACTTCTTGGTCTCGTCGTACGAGATGATTAGGACTGCGTCTGGGTTTCCAGCAACAACCTTTGCAACGATCGAACCGAAGTTGGTCTCGCCCTCAGTGTTTGCAACCTTGGTTACGGTAGCGCCAGCCTTCTTTAGAACGCCTTCTGCTACTGCCTCTAGACCGTTACCGTACGAGTTGTCGTCGTAAAGGATTGCAACGTTCTGTGCACCGTCCTGAAGGATCTGGTTAGCAGCGATGCGGCCCTGAAGGGTGTCCGAAGGAGCGGTACGGAAGTAGAAACCGTTGTCCTTCCAGGTCGAAAGGTCTGGAGCGGTGTTCGAAGGCGAAATCTCAACGATGCCTGCGCCAGTGATCTGGTTGATGATGTTACGGGTAACACCCGAAGCAGCAGCACCAAGAACAACGTCGGTGCCAGCAGCGATAGCTGCGGTTGCCGACTGCGACGAAACTGCTAGGTTAGCGCCGTCGCCCGAGTCCTTCATGTTTAGGGTTACCTTGTTGCCAAGGACGCCACCTGCAGCGTTGATGTCGTCTACCGCTAGGTAGGCACCAGCCTGCATTGGTGGGTATAGGAATGCTAGTGATCCGGTCAGTGGCAAGATACCAGTGATCGAAAGGGTCTTGTCTGCAGCGCCGGCAGCGGTTGCTGGCATAGCTGCACCTACGGTTAGCGCGGTAGCAGCTAGAGCTGCAACTGCACCAAGTGCCTTGCGGGTGTTGCTCATGTATTCAACTCCTGTGTTGATGGGGCCCAAGTGGAAAACTTGGGCGTCTGGATTAGTTTAGGGCTAGTTAATCTTTCTAAATAGCTCTCTTACGCTTTGTAACAAAGCCTTAATAATTTCCTTTAGCCATGGACCTTAAGACTGCAAAGGTTTAAAGGCCGTGAGTTTGGCTATACATCCAGATCGCCAATCGAACTAGATCCTGCATGCCAGAATCTCCACGATTCAACTTGTATTCATCCAGCTTGGCCTGAGCTGCTGCCTTGTTTGCGCCATTCGCCGCGTACGCTTTCAACACGACAATCATGGCGAAGTCGTCTGCGGCGTTTATACCCTTCAAGGCATCTGGTTGTATTGCCGCCGCTTGGGCGTCCGTGACATAAACGGTTTGGAAAACATCCATGTCTTCAATCCGCTTCGAGCTAAGGTGAGCGAAAACATCAGGATTGATGGCGGGGACTCGCTCTCGTTGAAGATAATCCAACGTCCAGGTGCCGAGCTGGTCTGCACTTAACGCTCCAATTTGGGCATCAGTTAAAAGATTCAAAGTATGTGAATCCAAGTAATCAAATTGGTAACTTGGCAATGCGGCAAGAGTTTTCGGAGGTATCGCCTGTAGCGTCAAAACATTTAGTTTTGAAAGTTTTCCAGGCAGCAAACTTGAAAAAGCTTTTCCAGAAATCACGGCCGCCTGTTGAGGCGTGATCTTGGTAAGCTGCTCGTCAGAAAATTCCGCCAAATCGCGGCCGGTTAGTTTCGATGCATCGCTGGACTCAGAGAACTGAGTAGGCGCGGGAGTCGGTGAAGAGGCCGCAGGCGCCGGATCAGTGCCACCAGAACCGCCCATCCCGAGCGATTCTGACGGAGTCCAAGGAATATCTGTCGGTGGAATCCAGCCAGATGTCGGGTTTTCCATCGGCTGCCACGGAACGTAGGTGTCTACGGGAGCAGGGTCTGCAGGTGCGGGATCGGTCGCGTGCACGCCACCGAAGCCAAAGGCGAACGCAGGCGTAATAAAAGCGAAGCATGTGCCCGCAATAAGTGCGCTTGCTGCGACTGTCTTGAAAGCCTTAGAAGGCATAATCTGTACCTCTTTGTGTAGTTATCCGAACTTACTGCGGATAGGTCAAACCTAGCCCGAGCCGCGGTTAAAGCAAAATGGGCGACCCCGAAGGGCCACCCATCCTGAATGCGTTTTGAGCGGGCAAGGACTACTTAGCAGCTGCTACGAAAACGTCGAAGTTGTAAACGTCCTGGTCGCCGTTCTCAGCGGTAACGGTGATCGAAACGATGTTGTCGCCCTCTACTAGACCGGTATTGCCGTCTACTGCGTAGGTTACGTAAGCGCTCTTGAAGTTAGCAGATACAGCAACCGAGGTGGTGCCAGCAGGAGCCTGGTAGGTGCCGCCATCTAGGATGCCAACGCCGTTGATCGAGTAAGCACCGGCAGTCTCGCTGCTTGCAGCAACTACTACTAGGCCGTCGAAGTCGTCGCCAGCTGCGGTGCGAACCTCTAGGCTCGAACCCTTCTTTGCGATGTAGCTTGCAGCATAAGCAGCTAGTGCCTTCGAGGCAGCCGAAGCCTTCTTGTAACCGGTTACTAGAACAGCGGTGTAGCCGTTTGCGTCTGCCTCAGCAACAGCGGCAGCAACTGCCTTCTTCTGTGCAGCGGTAACGGTTGCCTTAGCAGCCGAAACAGCAGCAACCGGAGCAGCCTGAGCCGCGGTAACCGAGGTGCCTGCGAACAGGGCTGCAGCTAGAACAGCCGATGCGATGATCTTCTTTGACATTTGTTTTCCTTTTAGTTTGGTTTAGTCGGGTCTGGCAGGCCGGCCGATACTGCGTCGAGCGATTCTGCTCGAAGAAGTTCTGGCAAGCCCGTCAGCGAAGTGAGTGAGCCCTGTGAGTCTTGGCGAAGCAGGTAACGAGCAACAGCGTGAGCAACCTTGGTTGCCTTGGTACCGGTGCCGCCCTGAGCGCAAAGGCTTAGGTTTAGCGGATACACCGCTTCGTAAGGAGTTGGCGCTACGTCCGAGCCCTGAGGGGCGATTGGCTTCGCGTTGTAGTCCAAACGAACAGTGATTCCGTTGGCGTTCTTGGTGCTAACCAGCTGGGTGCCGGCTGAACCAATTCCCGTGACGTCTGGCACTGCGCCAGTTGGGTCCTGCGCAGAAACGAGTGTCGCTGCGATTGGTGGAACCATTGCGTTCACGGAGTAGACCGAGAAAGTTGAGAACGGTAGCAGAGCGATTGAGCCGTCTGCCAAAGTACCGAGGTCTGCGGCAACTAGACCGCTCTTCGGCTTTAGCAAGCTGGCGTTGAAAGCCTTGCCAGTCACGTGCTGGTACCACGCACCGAAAGCCTTTAGCGCAAGCTTGTCGGTGGTTGGAACAACAGTGATTGGCCCCGAAGCGACTTCAGTTCCTGCATTGTCTGCAGTGATCTTTGGGTCGTTCCAGCTGGTAATCGAACCGTCAAAGATGCCCGCAACAGTTGCCATACTTAGGTTCAGACCAGCGGCCTGGCTAAGTGAAGCGGCTACTACACCGGCGTCTAGAGCGTAAGGAACAGTAGTAACTGCCTTGCACTCGGTTGCCGCAGGGTTTCCAGCACCGATGATGAGATCGGTGGTGGCTGCAGCCGAAGCCTTGGTTCCCGAAGCTACCTGGGCGAAGTCCATGTCTGGGCAAACGCCAGTCATCGAATCGTGGATAGTTGGGATCGCATCTGCGACAGCCTCACCGCTTGAAACGGTGGCACTGCCCTTGATGCAGGTGTAAGTCTGTTCGAGCAAAGCCGCCTTAACCTCAGGAGGCATTGGCGGGGTGCAGGCCGTTAGGGCCTGGGCAGAAATGCCCAGAACCACTAACAGCTTTGCAACTTTTAGCATGTTCATTACTTGATGGTTG
>Ga0228702_1002508_pt1 | contig 10458 bp, 9 predicted proteins | sample McNCre217_Aug_MG_2_FD_178018 | JGI IMG/M metagenome (GOLD analysis project Ga0228702, IMG submission 178018) | Freshwater microbial communities from McNutts Creek, Athens, Georgia, United States - 20-17_Aug_MG | ecosystem: Environmental > Aquatic > Freshwater > Creek | place: USA: Georgia... | reverse complement strand
GGAGATGGTCTTGGTAGACTCCAATGGCCTGTAAATACGCATGAATAATCGATGGCCCAACAAATTTCATGCCCCTTCTTTTTAACTCATGAGAGATTTTTTTAGATAAGATAGAAGGTAGGTTGAGCGAGGAGCGGCGATCATCGATGGTTTTAATCTGCGTATCGAGCCATCGACGAAAAGAGCCGAACTCTTTTTGTATATCGATGAACACTTGAGCGTTTCGAACGGCTGATTCAATTTTTCCACGATGTCGCACAAGGCCTTCGTTTTTTAGAAGTTCATCGATTTTTTCAGGTTTAAATCGGGCAACTTTTTGAGGAACAAATTGGGCGAAAGCCTTACGATAATGCGGACGTTTCTTGAGAATGGTCAGCCAAGAAAGGCCAGCTTGGGCGCCTTCAAGAATCAGCTGTTCAAAAAGGATGCAGTCGTCCTGCACTCGCATTCCCCATTCGTTATCGTGATAAGCTGTATAGAGCGGGTCATCCCCGCACCAAAAACAACGTTTACGATTCTTGCTCACTTAATCTTTGCAAGAAAGCCCTTTGAGCCAAGTAACCCATCCTGCGGGTAAGCCTCGGGTAAGGGCCGCGCGTACAATTTTTTCTAGATACAGCTTTGAAGGTAAGTGAGGCCCCGTAGGCGATATTACTTTGTAGGCTTCGCATTCAAGAGGGCAGTCCTCCACTCCCGCCTCGAGTACATTGACTGAAATACGTTTATAGGCAGAACCCTCAGCCTCATTGAGGCGTTTCCAGTCCTCGGAGGTTAGTTCGTAAACAACTCCCCAGACACCTGAAGAAAGTTCATCTTCTAGAATGTCTGCAGAACCACCACCCCAGGTGGTGCTAGCATGCGTAAAAGCGAGACGATGTTTCGGCAGGAGAGCTTTTCCACGAAACTGTGATTGAGGGCAGCGTCGCTCCATCTGTGCGGCATCAAGGTTTGAACCGTAGGCAAAGTAATACCGACTCATAAGTTCATTGTTTCTTAAAGAAGGGAGATAAGCAACGCGGTTAAAACACTATTTAAAAGGACGATAAAATGGGGTTTCTTTCATTAACATACCAGTCGTCCCACCGGCTAATCGGGGTGCACACTCTACGGAAGCCATGATGGGTTAAGTGTCTGTAGAGGGCTTCTCGGGAAATGCTCACAAAGTTATGTTCAACAGTAAGAACATTAACTTCAAAACGTTGGAAATCAAAGTTAGATAAGATTTCAAGTTCCGATCCTTCTGTATCAATCGAGAGATAATCAATTTTTTGAGGAGCCTTATTCTGTATCAACAAATCGAGTAAAGAAACGGTTTCAACCATTAGCGTCTTACGATTTTTTCGCGCATCATAGTTCATGTCATTAGGCAGGTTTTCCTCGATTCCAGATAGTTCGGGAAAAGATGTAGTGTTAGCAAATGTGACAAATTTGCCAGTAGTGCTATGGACGCAGCGTGTGTCGATTACGCAGGATCGATTTCCCCTTAGGGCACTATGCCAAATTGGCAGCGGTTCAGCGAGAATGCCTCTCCATCCAAACTCTTTTTCTAAAAGGTAGGTATTACTTAAATCGACGCCGTTAGTCGCCCCGAATTCTACGAAGAAACAGTTCTTTTGATAGCCATTAAAATGCAGTGCAAAAATATCCTGATAAAGTTGGGCGCGGCTTTTTTCGCGATGATTGAGAATATTTTCAAGAAGCTGGGTGTATCCTGTTGGTAGCATACGCGACGAACCTTTATTACCCCAAGGATTAGGGGCAAGCGACTTAATTTAGTCTAAAATCTTCCAGTAAATGTGAAATAAGCTGAGCGTGGTTGGGCGCTATAACCAAGGGCCTTGGGTGGTGCAGATTCCCCAGTAAGGTTTTCCAGTCGTAAGGCTAATTCGTAGCTCGGGCTTAGCTGATAGCGAATCCAGCTGCGGATAAATGTCGCATCGGGCAAGTCTACCCGAACAGAACTGCTGTAGTCGTAGTCAACGCGATCGTGGAGCAGGTTAGCCGAAACTCCCCAGGCCCAGTTTTTTTCCCAGGTCATTTCGAAACCAACATTGAGGTTTAATTGCGGGCGAGCTAAGAGACTCTGCCCAGCTTCGACTTTCATGCCACCACCCGTGGTGTAGGTGCTCAAGGCTTCGGTTTCTAAATAAGTAATCGAGCCAAAGCAGCGTAGAGAGTTTACTGGCCGGCCTTCGATGCCGTATTCAATGCCTCTCGTGCGGGCTTTAGCAATGTTGTAGGCTTCCCACGTCGACGGATCGACATCAATCAAGTCCGTGAGCTGATTTTGAAAAGCCACGAGAGTCCAATCTGGGGTTGGTGACTTTGCATCATGATAACGTAGGCCGATTTCGATGGCGGTGTTGGATTCAGGTCGCAAGGGAAGTCCCCCGACCGTGCCATAAAGCAATTCACCAGCAGCGGGCGTCCGATAGGCTGTCGCGAGTTTAGCGTGTAAAGTAAGTTCGGATTTCAGCTTTCTTGCATAAGTCACCTCTTCGGTTGTCTTGCCTTTAAAATCCGTGAATTCGTCACGTCGGATGGCAAATTTAACTCGATCGTAAGCCGTCGCTTTCCAATCCGCATAGGTCCAAACTCCAAGACTTTCGTGTGTGCCATCCCAAGGGCTACTCGAGGCGGTATCGAGGTTGAGAACCTTAATTTGATAGTGAGAGCATTCGTAGCTGGTGCCCAATCCCCAACTCAATTCTTGGTTTAACCGTTGATCAATGAAAGCAGTAATTTCGTCGTGTCTGAGTTGATAGTTTTGATGCACATTACCAAAACTAAACTCATTATAACTTTCGAGTTCAGAAAGTGCATGGGACCAAAAAGCAGTGGCTCGTAAATTATCGCCGTAGTAGGTTAATCCTGGAGAGATTAGCCACCCTTGGTTATTTTGAAAATCGTTATACTTGGGGTTTGTTTCTGCACCAGGCAGTCGTGCTTCACTGTTATCGGCTGAACCAATTAAGTTAACCGTGAGGGAAGGGGAGATTTGCCACTCTGATTTCAGAAGGGCAGTGGATGCGTCTAGTGAACTGTTTGGGCGCCAACCATCCTCGTGTGAACTAGTAAATGAAAAGGCGGTACCTTGAGTTGCTGGCTTTGTTTCATTACCATTATTACTCACCGTGTGAAAAGCGAAGGAACCGCGGCCGTAAGATCCGCCGGTAAGAGCGTATTTGCCCTGTGAAGTTTCACATAATGGATTGGCTAATCTAAGATCAATGACTCCGCCAATGGCATTGGCGCCATAGAGGACAGAGGAGGCTCCGCGAAGTACTTCAGCGGACGAAAGGCCGAAGGTGCGATACCGTTCAATTTCGTAGGTATTGAGAAAGCCTTGGGGTAATTTTCTTCCATCCAATAGGAGTGCCGACTGGGATGAATTCGTTCCGCGAATAAACAAGGAGGTTTGGGATCCTTCGCCTGAGGTGGGGGCCGTATAAATGCCTGGAGTTGACTGAAGTACTCCGCCCAAAGTTCCTAAACCCTCAGCGGTGGCTGTGCTGATTTGAACCTTACTAATGGAAGGCGAGGAATCGGCTAGTGCTTGCTCATTGCGCGACTCGACGACGATGGTTTCAGGTAATAAAACCGCAGATTGCGCAAGGGCGACGGCAAACAAAGCGAACATGGGTCAACACTCTTACTCCATACCTTGAAATCAACCGAAAACAGGCTGGAGAATCCGCATATTTCTGTCATCGTTTAGGTATATGGGTTCTGAAACTACCAATGAGCCTGACTTAGGTCCAGTTCGTCAGTTTTCTATTTTCGTCGAAAATAAAGTAGGTCGTCTGAACGAACTCGTGGAGTCACTCGGTCAGGCTGATATTCATATTATGGCCCTTTGTTTGGTTGATACTACTGATTCGTCCATCATCCGCATTGTTGTCGATTATCCTGAGCGGGCAGAAAAAGTGCTATCGGATCACCGATTTTCCTATGACACTGTTCCAGTCGTAGCGATTGAGCTTCATTCCGAAGCCCAACTTAAAGAGATTACGAGTGTTCTACTGAAAGCAGAAATTAATATCCATTACGTCTATCCTTTCCTCTTTCGTCCCAATAGTCGCTATGGTTTAGTCGTTCGCGCCGAGGCTCAAGAACTTGCCGCCTCGGTCTTACAAACTCACGGTATTCGCGTGATTGGTCAGAACGATATTGCAAGGTAAACGCCCCTAATAGCCTCAATGGCTGGTCCTTGGAGTTTTTTTTTAGATAGAACAGCGATTAAATCGAATCGAGAAATTCATTGAGGTTATCTCTTTCGATTTTACTGAGGCGCAGGTATCGAGCGCGGGAAGCTTTAGCCTCGCCGTCATGTTGTTCGATAGCCTCTTGGTAGCTTTGAGCACTGCCATCGTGTAAGTAGGGTGCACTGTGTTTTAATCCCCAGAGCGGGGCAGTTCGCATTTCATCCGCCGACGCATCGCCTTGAACGACTCCGTCACCCAGTGAGCCCATGTGGTGAAGTAAGAGATCTGAATAAAGTCTGACTTCGCGGTTTCTAAGAGCAACAATGGGACTTCGATTGTCGGTATTCATACTGGGAATGTGGCAGAGTGCACACCCCAGATTTTGAAAAAGGATTCTCCCTGCGGCGGCTGAGGGGCTAAGTGTTTTGGAGGGAGGAGGACCTAGTAGGGTAATAAAGTCGGTTACTCGATCGATATCTCCTTTCCCAGAAACAGGGTCGATTTGATCTTCAGGATCGGCTACTTTATCAAAGATGGCGAGGAGACGCTGATTACCATTGGGGGCATTTTCTTTAGGGAAAAATCGATTGGTAATTCCGAGTTCGTTGACATAGGCGTCGGCACAAAAAGCGAGAAGAGTTGCCTGCTGTGCCTTCCAGCCGAATCGGCCAACCATGATGCGATTGGTTGTGATATCTTTGACCAGTGAAGCTCGACCTTTGATATTATCCCCAGGGTTTTTGCGAGCGTTCTCCAAGAGGGTGCTCTCGGGTATCGCTTCAATTAATCCTAGGCCATAGAGTGGGGTGGAGTTGCGAAAACTAACGTGATTGGCCTGAGGAGGAATTTTTTCTCGGATGCGTGGATCGATGGCGTGATTCTGTAACAATGATCCTCCGAGAGACTCGAGTGGGTCGAAATGATGGTCGGTGACCAAACCAAATCTTGTTACATTGATTGGGCTACTGCCACCCGAGGTAGGGTGTTTGTGACAAGCAACACAGGAGTCGCGATTAAAAATCGGCCCCAGCCCGCCTTCAATCGTTTCAGCGGTTTCAAAGTCATCTCTACCCTCGGTGAATGCAGCCAATTGACTGGCATTTAATCCGTTAATGGGATCCCCGAGTCTGCCGAATGATTTGCTACCACTTAGGGGAGGGTGATGCAGTGTATTTTGGTGCCTTACCGCTGGTTGTTTCTCTTCAATTGATGGGCTCTGACCGCTAACCTGAGATTGAGCTTTTGAGGAGAATGCTGTGCTAAATAAACAGACCAAAGCCACTTTTGTGAGTGAGTGCATGGTTAGATTTTCTAAATTTTAAACCCCGCTAATCTCGGAAAGTTTTTAGATTCATGAGGTTTTTCGCATACGCTTGACCTCTCAAAGTCCATAATCTATCAAAGTTTTCCCGTGAATTAACATGGGACCTGGAGAGGTGGCTGAGTGGCCTAAAGCGCCCGTTTGCTAAATGGGTGTACCCCAAAAGGGTACCGTGAGTTCGAATCTCATCCTCTCCGCCACTTTACTTAGACCCTTTTAGCCCCAAAGGGTCTAAGTCATTGAGATGCAGATAAAACTTAAGGGATGAGATGAGAACTTGTTCGGTGAGCCCAGGCTTGGGCGAGCAGGCAATGCGAAGCATTGGGGCTTTAGCCCTGAAGCGAAGCGAAACCAATCTCATCCTCTCCGCCACTTTACTTAGACCCTTTTAGCCCCAAAGGGTCTAAGTCATTGAGATGCAGATAAAACTTAAGGGATGAGATGAGAACTCGTTCGGTGAGCCCAGGCTTGGGCGAACAGGCAATGAAATTAGGTGTCAGGTGCCGGGTGTCAGGTGTCGGGTATCGGGAACAGTCGTGGACTAGTGGGCGAGTGGAAATGATTTCGTGCGTCGGGTAATGAGAATGGGTAGGGACGTCACTCCGTGGCGTCCGTTCCAAGCGGTAAATTCAGATCAGGTCTCAGGATTCCGGAGATGGTGTTTAAGGTTTACTGCCCAATCTACGATGCCTGTTACCTAATTCCACTCGCCCACTCGCCCACTAGTCCACCTGTCCACTAGTCCGCACCTTTTCATCTTCCCGACTCCTGACACCCGATGTCTATCTCCTTATCCCAAGCAAATCCGTGCAATCGAAGCGTAGAAAGGAATACCTAAAATAATATTGAGCGGAAAAGTTAGGCCAAGTGAGAGACCAAAGTACAGCGATGGATTTGCCTCGGGAATGGCAAAACGAAGAACGGCAGGTACAGCAATGTAAGAAGCACTCGCAGCGAGAGTCATTAAGAGAGCTCCGTCTCCGGGACCGATTTTGAAAAGTAAACAGAGACCTAAGGCGATCGTGGCATGAGCCAGTGGCCCAAGAATACCATAAGCGATTACCCATTTGGATTTACCAGCAACTTCTTTGAAGTTTCGTGCGGCTAATAAACCCATATCGAGTAGGAAGAAGGCTAGCATGCCTTTAAATAAATCTCCTGAAAAAGGTTGCATAGCTACCTTGCCGACTTCTCCAGAGATGATGCCAATTGCCATGGATCCGAGGAGGAGTAATTGAGCTCCATCCGTAAAAGATTCGTGCAAGATTTTACTTAGTGGAAGTGTTGGGGCCGAGGAGTTGCTTGTTGTTTTACGGCGATGCAAGTTAGCCAATACCACAGCAATAATAATGGCGGGCGATTCCATGAGTGCCATGGCTGCTGCCATGTGTCCACCAAATGGCGTACCCATGTTTTCAAGGTGTTGAGTTGCAGTGATAAAAGTAACAGCACTAACCGATCCATAAGTGGCGGCGAGAGCGATGGCATCGAAACGATTTAGTTTACGACGAAGTAGTGAGTAGCCGATGAGAGGTACTATAATGGCTAATAAAATAGCACAGCCCAGACTCGTGAGCACTTGAGCATTAAGACCAGATTTGGCGAGGGCGAATCCGCCTTTTAGACCCAAGGCCATTAACAGGTAGAGCGAAAGAAAACGTGATACCTGAGGAGGTATTTCAAGGTTTGATCGCACCAAGCCAGCGATAGCTCCGAAAGCAAAAAACAAGATGGCAGGATCAATGAGGTTATTCATGGGTTGCACCCTTTGTGCCGTTCCGTTGCTGTTATTAAAGTCTTTTTTAGATAAGCTTTAGTAAATGCCTTAAAATGACCTCAAAATAAGCCAGATGAGCGACAGCAGATTGATGCTTTCTTTGACATTTAATCTTAGAAAGAAGAGAATAATCAAATGAGTAGTCCAGTTGCGTTAGTAACCGGGGCGGGTGCAGGAATCGGCAAAGCGGTGGCTTTAGCTTTTTCGCGTGCAGGCTATCGAGTGGCAGCCACAGATTGTCACGCTGCTTCGGGAGTCTTGTTGCTGGAGGCAATGAAGGCACAAGGGGGTACGGGTATTTTTATTCAAGCTGATCATGCTAAGGAGGAGGATTGTGCTAGAGCGGTATCGCAGACCGTTGCGACTTTTGGTCGGATTGATGTTGCGGTGAATAATGCGGGCATCGAAGGTCAACCAGGGTTACTCACTGAGCAGCAAACAGAGAAAAACTTTTCACAAACGATGGCCGTCAATGTCGCGGGTGTACTTTGGTCGATGAAATACGAAATTCCGGCATTAAAGAAGTCAGGCGGTGGTGCGATTGTGAATCTTAGTTCCGTGGCAGGCTCGATTGGTATCGAAGGCATGGCTGCTTATGTCGCCAGTAAGCATGCGGTGGAAGGTTTGACCAAGGTGGCCGCCTTAGAGAATGCCAAAACAGGTGTTCGCGTGAATGCAGTTGCCCCAGGGGCGATACAAACTGACATGATTAATCGATTTGTTGGAGAGGGTGACAGCGTGGCGCGTCGTGATTTGGCGGCTGATCATCCGATGAATCGTATAGGTCGTGTGGAAGAAGTTGCTGCGGCCGTTCTTTTTCTTTGTTCACCGCAGGCATCATTTATAACTGGCCAAATTTTGGCGGTCGACGGTGGATGGCTAGCTAAGTGACCTAGCCAACAAAAAGCCCCGGAATACCGGGGCTTTGGATGAGATGGGGAAATCCAATTAGATGGACTTCAATTCCGTTACCGTGCCAGTGCTAACAGCTTCTTTCCAATTCGAAGTCTTGGTTGAGCCGTCGGACTTCTTGATGAATTGAGTTTCATCGGAACTGGTGTCTTGGACCCAGACGACGTGGGAGTCGCCAAAGGCGATGTGTCCACCTTCAGAGCCCCAAACTCCATTGGTAGCATCCCAAGCGCCAGAGGTGCTCAAGCCACGTGCCCAGAAGAGAGGTAGTTTTTCGTCAAGATTACGAGGCGTAGGCACATAGGTCGTCCAAGATTGGTAGCCGTTCGTGGAACTTGCCGAAGAGAAGTTGGAGTTGATGGTTTGAGATCCAGCAGCTCCTTCAAGGACGGTCTTAGGGAATGTCGCAGACTCGTTGAGTTTGTCCGCTTCAACATACCAGAGTTCAGCAGCGTTAAGATTAGCGTTGAAGGCTAATACGGCGGCGAAGTCTGAGATGCTGGAGGCTGAAGTATTGGCGGTCAGTGACCAAGTTCCCGATTGAACGAATTTGTTACCGGTGGAGGCGAAGGCGATGTAGGATTGTGTAATGTTACGAACCTTGGTGCCCGCGGAGGATTGCTTCGCTTTCTTCATAACGCCTTGGACGCCAGGGAAGAGAACAGCAGCCAGAATACCGATGATTGCGATAACGGTAAGTAACTCAATAAGAGTGAAACCGCTACGTTTGTTAGATTGGGTTTTCATAAGGGGAGGTTACATGAATTATAAGTGAATTTAACTTATCGGAGCAAACATAATATTTTAGTTCTTCATTACTCCATTTAACCTTTAACCAATAAAAAAGCCCCGGAATACCGGGGCTTTTGATTAGAGGAAGTGTACGTAATTAGATGGACTTCAGCTCAGTCACGGTACCCGTGCTAACAGCTTCTTTCCAGTTAACTGTTGGAGTGGAACCGTCGGACTTTTTGATGAACTTGGTTTCATCAGAAGTCGTGTCTTGGACCCAAACCACGTGGGAGTCGCCAAAGGCGATGTGTCCACCTTCAGATCCCCAAACTCCATTGGTAGCATCCCAAGCGCCAGAGGTGCTCAAGCCACGTGCCCAGAAGAGAGGGAGTTTCTCGTCGAGGTTACGTGGTGTGGGGGCGTAGGTCGTCCAAGATTGGTATCCGTTCGTAGAACTTGGCGAAGAGAAGTTAGAGTTAATGGTTTGCGATCCAGCAGCTCCTTCAAGGACGGTCTTAGGGAATGAAGCAGATTCGTTGAGTTTATCAGCTTCAACGTACCATACTTCAGCAGCGTTCAGATTGGCATTGAAAGCCAAAACGGCGGCGAAGTCCGAGATACTAGCAGCTGAAGTATTGGCAGTCAGCGACCAAGTTCCCGATTTAACGTACTTGTTGCCCGTGGAGGCAAAAGCAATGTACGCTTGTGTGATATTACGAACTTTGGTGCCCGCGGAGGATTGCTTCGCTTTCTTCATGACGCCTTGGACGCCAGGGAAGAGAACGGCAGCAAGAATACCGATGATTGCGATAACGGTGAGCAACTCGATGAGAGTGAAACCGCTACGTTTTTTAGGGGAATAGTTCATAGTTTTTATAGTATTGCTCTTTGAGGAGTGCCGATAATTAGACTAATTTTTTTAAAATTAAGCAACACTTAACCTATGAAAATATCGCCTTAGGGCAGGCTGGGGTGAATTTTAAGCACTTCCCCTTAAGCGGTAGCTCAAGCCAAACGCATCATGCTTTTTCTGAATCGAATGAGGGAGAAGAAAAAGAGGACTAAACCGATGAGAATTAACTTTAAAAATGGTATCCAAACGCTCTCCCATCCAGCGCCCCTAAATAGGATAGCCTGACTGAGTTCGGTATAGTGAGTGGTAGGGGAGAGTGACATGAGCAGACGCACAGCGAAAGGCATACTTTCAAAAGGAGTCATGCCGCCCGAAAGCATCTGTAGGGGCATAAGAATTAAAATCATCAGCATCCCAAACTGCGGCATATTTCGTACCGTGGTGGCCATAAAGATTCCCAGCGATGAGGTCGCAAAGAGGTGGAGGGTTGAACCGATAAGGAATAAGCCAATCGATCCCTCGACCGGTACATGAAGTAATCCCTGCACAACAAAGGTGAGCGACAGCCAAAGAGCAAAGACGACCGCGGCTGACATAGACCAAACTTTAGAAAGCATAATTTCGGTTAAGGACACGGGCATGACTAAAAGGTGTTCTA
>Ga0228702_1002504_pt1 | contig 10475 bp, 9 predicted proteins | sample McNCre217_Aug_MG_2_FD_178018 | JGI IMG/M metagenome (GOLD analysis project Ga0228702, IMG submission 178018) | Freshwater microbial communities from McNutts Creek, Athens, Georgia, United States - 20-17_Aug_MG | ecosystem: Environmental > Aquatic > Freshwater > Creek | place: USA: Georgia... | reverse complement strand
CACATCATCGAAAACGACATGCTCAACGGCGAAGTCATTCGCCTGGACGGCGCGATCCGACTGGCTCCGAAATGAGTTGAGGCTTACGGCCGCCAAGCAGACAGGTCCTTCGGGACCTGTTGTCGTTTTGGGGCTAGCATGCAGTGACTAGGAGGCCTCATGAACAAAACCCTTTCCTTGAGCTTGATCACCTTGGCGCTGCTCGGCGCTTGCACCTCGCCAGCGCCAAACGCCAGTTGGCGTTACAGCGTGCCCGAGCAACCCGAGGCCGCCAGCGGCGTCACGGCCAAACCGGGTTGGGCCTATGCCCGCCAGGCGGTGGCGGCGGCCAATCCGCTGGCCACCGATGCGGGGCTGCAGATCTTGCGGGCAGGCGGATCGGCGCTCGATGCCGCCATTGCAGTGCAGATGGTATTGGGTCTGGTGGAACCACAGTCGAGTGGCATTGCGGGCGGGGCTTTTTTGCTGCACTTTGATGGGCAAAAAGTCACGGCCCACGACGGGCGCGAAACCGCCCCTGCGGCCGCCAAGGCGGACATGTTCGCAGGTGCCGATGGCAAGCCTTTGCCGTTTGACGAGGCGGTGCTCAGCGGGGGCTCGGTGGGTGTGCCCGGTGCGGTGCGCATGCTCGAAGCGGCACACCGCCAGCATGGGCAGCTGCCTTGGGCGCAACTGTTCACCCCGGCCATTGCATTGGCCGAGCAAGGCTTCAAGGTCAGCCCGCGTCTGCACACGCTGTTGCAAGCCGACCCTCACCTGAAAAAAGACCCGCTGGCGGCGCGTTTTTATTACAACGCCGAGGGCCAAGCCTGGCCGGTGGGCCACGTGCTGCGCAACCCGGAATACGCCCATGTGCTGCGCCGCATCGCGGCCGAGGGCAGCCGCGCCCTGCACGAAGGTGCCCTGGCCCAAGCCATCGTGCAGCGCGTGCAATCGCCGCCGCGCCCGGGCAGCTTGAGCATGCAAGACCTGCGCGACTACCAACCGCGTGAACGCGAAGCCCTGTGTTTTGACCACTCGGCGCAAGCGCGGGTCTGGCGCATTTGTGGCTTTCCCCCCCCGTCATCGGGTCAGATCGCCATCGGGCAAATTCTGGGCGTGCTGGGCCACACCACCGCGCAAGGGCCAGCATTTGAGCAGGGTCTGCCCTCCTCCGACTTTTTGCACCGCTACACCGAAGCCTCGCGCCTGGCCTTTGCCGACCGTGCGCAGTACGTGGCGGACCCTGACTTTGTGACCGCGCCTGGCGGCGAATGGCGCAGCTTGCTGGCTCCAGCCTACTTGCGTGAACGCAGTCAGCTGATCGGCGCGCAATCCATGAAAGTGGCCGCACCGGGGCAACCCGGTGGCATCAAAACCAGCTGGGCCCCCATGCCTGCGCAAACCGAATACGGCACCAGCCACATCAGCGTGGTCGATGCCCAAGGCCGCGCCGTGGCGATGACCACGACCATTGAAGCGGCCTTTGGTTCGCGGCGCATGGTCACGACCGACCCCACGCGCCCAGGCGGCTTTTTGCTCAACAACCAGTTGACCGATTTCAGCTTTGTGCCCGCCGATGCGCAAGGCCGCCCGATTGCCAACCGTGTGGAGCCGGGCAAGCGGCCCCGCTCGTCGATGTCGCCCACGCTGGTGTTCGACAAAAGCACCGGTCAATTGTTGATGAGCGGTGGCAGCCCGGGCGGGGCACTCATCATCCACTACACCGCCAAGCTGCTCACGGGCACGCTGCATGGGGGCCTGAACGCACAGCAAGCGGTGAGCCTGCCCAACTTTGGCTCACTCAATGGCCCCACGTTGCTCGAATCAAAAGGCTTTCCAGCCAGCACCATCGACGCACTCAAAGCACGGGGCCATGAGGTGCGCGAAATGGAGATGACCAGTGGCTTGCAAGCGATCGAGCGCACGCCCACGGGCTGGTTTAGCGGTGCAGATCCGCGCCGCGAGGGTATGGTGCTGGGCGACTGAAGCAGCACCCGATCCCCCAAGAAAAACGGCAGCCGAGGCTGCCGTTTTTTGTGGCGTGCGGGCTGTTTGCCCGCGCCAGATCAGTAAGCCTGACCCAACTGGCCCAAGATGGCTGGGTTCTCGAGGGTGGAGATGTCTTGCGTGATCTCTTCGCCTTTGGCCAGCGAGCGCAGCAGGCGGCGCATGATCTTGCCGGAGCGTGTCTTGGGCAGGTTCTCGCCAAAGCGGATGTCCTTGGGCTTGGCGATCGGGCCGATTTCCTTGGCGATGTGGTCGCGCAATTGCTTGGCGATGGCTTTGCCTTCGTCGGTGTTGGGCAAGGCGCGCTTGAGCACCACGAAAGCGCAAATCGCTTCACCGGTGGTGTCGTCAGGACGGCCCACCACGGCGGCTTCGGCCACCAGTTCGGTGCAGCTGACCAGGGCCGATTCGATTTCCATCGTGCCCATGCGGTGACCCGAAACGTTCAGCACGTCGTCGATGCGGCCGGTGATGGTGAAGTAGCCGGTTTTTTCGTCACGGATCGCGCCGTCGCCAGCCAGGTAGTACTTGCCCTTGAAGTCTTCGGGGTAGTAGCTCTTCTTGAAGCGCTCGGGGTCGCCCCAGATGTTGCGGATCATGGAAGGCCATGGGCGCTTGACGACCAGGATACCGCCTTGGCCATTGGGCATGTCTTCGCCGGTTTCGCTCACGATGGCCGCCTGAATGCCGGGGAAAGGCAGTGTGCAAGAACCGGGCACCATGGGGGTCACGCCGGGCAGCGGGGTGATCATGTGGCCACCGGTTTCGGTCTGCCAGAAGGTGTCCACGATGGGGCAACGGCTGCCGCCCACGTGCTCGTAGTACCACTCCCAGGCGGCGGGGTTGATCGGCTCGCCGACCGAGCCCAACAGGCGCAGGCTGGAGAGGTTGTAGCTCTTGGGGTGCACGGCGTCGTTGGCTTCTGCGGCTTTGATGAGCGAGCGGATGGCGGTGGGCGCGGTGTAGAAAATCGAGACTTTGTGGTCCTGGATCATCTTCCAGAAGCGGCCAGCGTCAGGGTAAGTGGGCACGCCTTCAAAGACGATTTCGGTGCCGCCCAGAGCCAAGGGGCCGTAAGTGATGTAAGTGTGGCCCGTGACCCAACCGATGTCGGCGGTGCACCAGAAGACGTCGTCTTGCTTGAGGTCAAACGTCCACTTGGTGGTCAGTGCTGCGTGCAGCAAATAGCCGCCGGTGCTGTGCTGAACGCCTTTTGGCTTGCCGGTGGAGCCGGAGGTGTAGAGCAGGAACAAGGGGTGCTCAGCGCTCACCCACTCAGGCTCGCAGGTGGTGGCTTGTTGGTCGGCCACATCGGCCATCCACAGGTCGCGGCCTGCGGTCATGGCGATGTCAGCGCCCGAGCGCTTGACGACCAGCACGTTCTTGATCGCGTCGCAACCGCCCAGGGCGATGGCTTCGTCCACGATGGACTTCAAGGGCAACAGTTTGCCGCCGCGCACTTGATTGTCAGCGGTGATGACGGCGACAGCGCCGGTGTCTTCGATGCGGTCACGCAGCGACTGGGCAGAGAAGCCGCCGAACACCACCGAGTGGGTGGCGCCGATGCGGGCGCAAGCCTGCATGGCGGCCACGCCTTCGATGGACATGGAGATGTAGATGACGACGCGGTCACCTTTTTTGATGCCCAGGCTCTTCAGGGCATTGGCGTACTGGCAGGTCTTGGCCAGCAGCTGGCTGTAGGTGACCTTGGTCACTTCGCCGCCGTCGGCTTCGAAGATGATGGCGGTCTTGTCGCCCAAGCCTTTTTCGATGTTGCGGTCCAGGCAGTTGTAGGACACGTTCAGGGTGCCGTCTTCAAACCATTTGAAGAAAGGCGCATTGGACTCGTCGAGCACCTTGGTGAAAGGCGTCTTCCAAGTGATCAGCTCTTTGGCCAAGCGACCCCAGTAGCCCTGGTAGTCGGTTTCGGCTTCTTTGCACAGAGCTTCATAGGCAGCCATGCCTGAAACATGGGCGTTTTTCACAAACGCTTCGCTGGGTTGGTACAGGGCATTGGCACTCATCAGAAATGTCTCCTCAATGACAAAAAATCGTGTTTGACTGTTGCAAATGTCGACGGTGGCTCTTACTTAGCACTGACTGACAACAGCCTTGCAGGCCAGAGCATCATTGCGAGGCCAAGACCACTAAAATCTCATCTTTCAACCGCAAGGTCATCACGACGGATCACCCATGTCCAAACCGACACAGACCGGTCACCGCGCTTTGCGCCCCCTGCCCAATTTCATCTTTGCAAGCCGCTGGTTGCAGCTGCCTTTGTACTTGGGCCTGATCGCTGCACAAGCGGTCTATGTGTTCCATTTCTGGGTGGAATTGGTCCACTTGCTCGAAGCCGCTTTTGGCAACCAACATGCGTTGCAAGCCCTGATCAGCAGCATTGGCTACAAAGCCGACACCTCCATCACTGCCTTGAACGAGACGGTCATCATGCTGGTCGTGTTGGGACTGATCGACGTGGTCATGATCTCCAACTTGCTGATCATGGTGATCGTGGGCGGCTACGAAACTTTTGTCTCGCGCCTGAACCTGGAAGGCCACCCCGATCAACCCGAATGGCTCAGCCATGTCAACGCTTCGGTACTCAAGGTCAAGCTGGGCACCGCCATCATCGGCATCAGCTCCATCCATTTGCTCAAGACCTTCATCAACGCAGCGAACTACGACGAAAAAGTGCTGATGTGGCAAACCCTCATCCACATCGCATTCCTGCTCAGCGCGATCGCCATCGCGGTGGCCGACAAACTGATGTCGCACCACGACAAAACCAATCACTGAACCCTGATTTTTTGACTCTCCACTGGATCACCACACCATGACCACCTTGATCAAACAAAACGACCTGATCGAATCCGTTGCAGCAGCCCTGCAATACATCAGCTATTACCACCCTGCCGACTACATCCAGCACTTGGCCCGCGCCTATGAACGCGAGCAAAGCCCTGCGGCCAAGGACGCGATTGCCCAGATCCTCACCAACAGCAAGATGAGCGCCACGGGTCACCGCCCGATTTGCCAGGACACCGGCATCGTCAACGTGTTCCTGGAAGTGGGCATGGATGTGAAATTTGACGGCTTCACCGGCAGCCTGGAAGACGCTGTCAACGAAGGCGTGCGCCGTGGCTACAACCACCCCGACAACATGCTGCGCGCATCGGTCGTGTCTGACCCGCACTTCAACCGCAAAAACACCAAGGACAACACGCCCGCCGTGATCTTCACCAAGATCGTGCCGGGCAACAAAGTGGACGTGACGGTGGCAGCCAAAGGCGGCGGCAGCGAGAACAAGTCCAAGATGATCATGCTCAACCCCGGCGACAGCATCGTTGACTGGGTGCTCAAGACCGTGCCCACCATGGGCGCTGGCTGGTGCCCGCCCGGCATGCTGGGCATCGGCATTGGCGGCACCGCAGAAAAAGCCGTGCTCATGGCCAAGGAAAGCCTGATGGACGACCTGGACATGTACCAGCTGCTCGAAAAATCCAGCAAAGGCGAAAAGCTCGACCCGGTCGAAGAAATGCGCCTGGAGTTGTACCACAAGGTCAACGCCCTGGGCATTGGCGCACAGGGCCTGGGTGGCCTCACCACCGTGCTGGACGTCAAGATCAAGATGTACCCCACCCACGCGGCCAGCAAACCCGTGGCCATGATCCCCAACTGCGCGGCCACACGCCACGCGCACTTTGTGCTGGATGGCTCGGGCCCCACTTACCTCGAAGCGCCTTCGCTCGACCTGTGGCCCAACGTGGGCTGGACGGCCGACACCGAAAAGAGCCAGCGCGTGGACCTCAACAGCCTCACGCCTGAACAAGTCGCCGCCTGGAAGCCTGGCCAGACCCTGCTGCTCAACGGCAAGATGCTGACGGGCCGCGACGCTGCACACAAGCGCATTCAGGACATGTTGGCCAAGGGCGAGCCTCTGCCGGTGGACTTCAAGAACCGCGTGATCTATTACGTCGGACCCGTGGACCCTGTGGGCGACGAAGCTGTGGGCCCCGCAGGCCCGACCACAGCCACCCGCATGGACGGCTTCACCGAGATGATGCTGGCCAACACCGGCCTGATCGCCATGATCGGCAAGGCCGAGCGCGGCCCGGTCGCCATCGAAGCCATCAAGAAGCACAAGTCGGCTTACCTGATGGCCGTGGGCGGCGCGGCCTACCTGGTGTCCAAAGCCATCAAGCACGCCCAGGTGGTGGGCTTTGCCGACATGGGCATGGAAGCGATCTACGAATTCGACGTGGTGGACATGCCCGTGACCGTGGCGGTGGACGCGGGCGGCACCAGCGCCCACATCACTGGCCCGGCCGAATGGCAAAAGCGCATCGCCACCGGTGAGTTCAAAGGCATTGGCGTCTCCGCTGCCTGAATGTGATGCGGCGGTGACCCGCATGTCACCGCCCTCACCCGATTCATGACCGAATCCCCCATCGGCGTTTTTGACAGCGGCATCGGCGGCCTGAGCGTGCTGCAGGCCCTGCAGGCCGAGTTGCCACACGAACATTTTGTGTACTGGGCCGACAGCGGTCATGCGCCCTATGGCGAAAAAAGCGATGTGTTTGTGCGCCAGCGCAGCCTGGCCATTGCGCGTCATCTGGTCGAGCATCACCACATCAAGGCCCTGGTGGTGGCCTGCAACACAGCCACGGCAGCCGCCATCCACGAGTTGCGAGCGCAGTACCCGCATTTGCCTTTGATCGGCGTGGAGCCCGCTTTGAAGCCCGCCATTGCTTTGAGCCGAACCCGACGCATCGGCGTGATCGGCACGCGTGGCACCCTGGGCAGCGAAAAGTTTCAACGACTGATCAACAGTCTGCAGGGGCAAGCCGAATTTGTGGTGCAACCCTGCAACGGCTTGGCTCTGGCCATTGAGGACAGCACACACGCGACCCACAGCGCTCAGGCCTGCGAAAAAATCACCCAACTGCTACGCGATTACACACAGCAGATGGGCGAGTTTGGCCAAGCTGAAGGTCAAATAGACACGCTGGTGCTGGGCTGCACCCACTACATTTTCGCGCACCAGGCAATGCAAAGCCTGCTGGGCAACAACGTTCAACTGGTCTCCACCGGCGAGCCTGTGGCCCGCCAAACACGGCGTTTGCTGGAGGCGGCTGGCCAGCTGCGCACAGGCCCAGCGCCCTTGGCCGCTGCGGCCCGCATGCAACTCATGACGAATGGCGAATTGAGCAGCCTGCAAGCGGCAGCGCAGCGTTGGCTGGATTTTCCGCATTCGGCCTGCCACAAGGCCGACCCGCAGGTCTGATCGTCGCTTAGGCAGGCTCGGCCTGCCCCAGCGCCATGCGGCGACCGCGCTCCACGCTCACCGGCATGAGCAGGACCAAGCCCAACACAAACAGCAGCGATGTTGAGCCGATGGCCAAGCGCTGGTTGCCACCACTCAGCCAGGTGATCAGGCCATAGCTCAAAGGCCCCAGGATGCTGGCCAGTCGAATGGCAAAGGTCCACAGACCAAAAAACTCGCCCAAACGTGCAGGTGGCACCATCAGCCCAGCCATGGCGCGGCCTGACGATTGACTCGATCCCATGCACACACCCGCAATGGCTGCTGCCCACCAGAACACCTCTTTGGTGCTCGACAAGGCGGCGATCACGCAGGTCAATATCCAGCCCAGCAAAGTCAAGGCCAGCGCCAATTTATGACCGATGCGGTCTTGCGCATAGCCAAAAACAAAGGCGCCGACAAAAGCTGCGATGTTCAAAACAAAAATCAAGACCATGGTCTCTTGCGGCTGAAAACCGATCACCTGCTCGGCATAAATGGCCGACAAGGAAATCGCCACCGCCACCCCGCCCTGGTAGGCCACGGCACAGGCCATCAAGCGGGTGAAGTCCTTGTAAGGCCGCGCATCTTGGAATGTCTGCCGCAGCTGGCGCAGGCTTTGCAACATGCCCACCACAGGTGCATCAGGCTGTGGCGGTGAATGCTCTTTCATCAGGGCGAACGTCACACAAGCTGCCAGGCCATAGACCAGGGCGGTGATCAGCATGGTCACCGGTACAAACTGGCTACCGCTCTCACCTCGCGCCTGCGCGGCCAGCACATAGGCCAGGCAAACGCCCAGCGTCAACATGCCGCCGATGTAGCCCAGGGCCCAGCCCCAACCGCTCACACGGCCCATGGCCTGTGGCTTGGCCAACTCGGGCAGGAAAGAGGCCGTCAAGGACTCGCCATAAGAAAAGAACGTGTTGGAGACGATGAGCAGGCCCATGCCTAAAGCCACTTGCCCCGGGCCGACCAGAGCCAAAGCTGCTGTGCTGACCACGCACGCCGCGGTCACGGCCATGAGCAAACGCTTTTTACCAGCTGTGCGGTCAGCCCATGCGCCAAGGCCCGGCATGCTGAGCATCACAATCGCATACGACACGCTCAGACCCACCGTCCAGGCCAAGGTGGCCCAAGATGCGCCTTGCGCGACGCCGCCCACAAAATACGCGGCGAACACCGCGGTGATGACCACCGTGGTGTAGCCCGAATTGGCGAAGTCGTACATGGCCCAGCCAAAAACCTCTCGAAGTCGAACACCGGGGTTCAGCGCATCACTTGAGAACAGGGCTTTCATGGCTGAGCGCCTTTCAGTGCAGGTGTCGGGGTCGGCGGTTGCCGCCGCCATGGCCGTTGCCACCCGAGCCTTTGGGCGGCTTGCCAATGTCCAGCGAGCTGACCAGGCTGTCGAAACGCTGGCTGAACAACTTGTCAATTTCTGCCACCACGCCGCCCAGTTCAGCGCCGTCAAAATGGCGCTCCATCATGTTGATCACATCGTGCACCAGCAAGTCGCGCTGAGCTTGCATGATCGCACCTGGATCGGGACCGACAAACAGCATCACGAAGTCATCTCGCGACTCGCCGCCATTGGCTTCGTCTTCATCGTCGAAATCGGTGTCGTAAAAAGTGACCTCGATCTGCGTGCCAGCGGCAGACAGCTCATTGAGGTTCATGCACAGGTCGTCCAGGACCATGCGAAAGTCATCGTCACCGCGTACCGTCCAGCACATGTGCAGGCGCTGCGTGTTCACATCGAAACGGATGCCTGGCTCTTCCTCGTAAAGGCTCAAGGAGCCTTCACTCAGGGTGCGGGCACCCGCGTAATGCCACAGCGGCTTGAGCGCTTCTTGAACGGCTTTGATGTCGGTGCCGGGTTTGATCGGCACATCACCATGCACGTGGATCTCAAACGGTGCGTTGTCGTGGTTCATGATGATGCTTTGCTAACGATGGTGCCCCGAGCCGGAATCGAACCGGCACGCCCCTTTTACGGAAGCAACGGATTTTAAGTCCGGTGTGTCTACCAGTTTCACCACCGGGGCTGGGGCTCTATTGTGCCCTGATAAAGCGCGTTTTCCGCTCTCAAGCGATCTGTAAATTCATCGTGGCCAAGACGTACAAGGTCAGCACAGCCAGCAAGCCCACAGCCCAAAAAAGTGAACGAAACAAAGCTTTGTCCTTGAGGTAACACGCCACATAAGCCACACGTGCTGCAGTGAACAAGATGCACAGCATGTCCACCACCACAGGCTCAACGCCTGTGATCAAAGCCAGGATCACAGCGACCGCAAAAAATGGAAACGCCTCCAGGCTGTTGGCCTGCGCGGCATTGGCGCGTGCGCGGTGCCCTGTTTGCTGCGCCATCCACTCGCGTGGATTGTGGTTGTCGTAGCCTTTGGCACCGGCTTTGGCAATGCCAGCACACACCAATGGCGTCAACCCTGCGACCAAAATAGCGGCATAAGAAATGATCATCGCTGTCCCCTTACTTGAAATGCATGGCCTCAAAACACTTTGACGCCAACAAAAAAGCCACTGAAGATTCCAGTGGCTTTGGATCAACATGGACCGTCAAGGTCACATCTTGACGGATCAACCGCCTTTTTTCGAGCGCTTGCCTGGGTTCTTCTTGCTGCGGGTAGCAACGCCACGCTCGAGGCTAACGCGCTGGCCGCGGCCATGTGTGCGCAAGGTCACGCCGGGCAATGCTGGCAGTGGTGGTGTGAATTTACGATCTGCTTCGGTAACGATTTTGTTGCCCATCTGTGGCTCCAGGAAAATAATGCAAAGCGTTATTAAGCCACAAGAATGCTGCGTTTTCGCGAAAGCCGTCCAGCAAACTGCTCAACTCAAGGCTGATTCACACACGGCAAGCCGTCGCCGATTGGCTGGACAAAGCGGCAAGCCGTCTGTGATGATGCACCATCCACGCGATTCGATCGCGCTCACCCCACAGGACACGCCATGAGCAAACCCACTTTTGAAACATTCAAGGCACAAGCCCAGGCCGAAGGCTTTGACGAAGTCATTGTCCGGGAGTGGGCGGCACATTTGGAACTGGCCACACACACGCACCCGTTTGATGTGAGTGCCTATGTGGCACGCGGCGAATACTGGTTGACCGCGAACGATGTCGTCCAGCACCTCAAAGCAGGCGACACATTCCGCCTGGCCCGCG
>Ga0228702_1002496_pt1 | contig 10498 bp, 8 predicted proteins | sample McNCre217_Aug_MG_2_FD_178018 | JGI IMG/M metagenome (GOLD analysis project Ga0228702, IMG submission 178018) | Freshwater microbial communities from McNutts Creek, Athens, Georgia, United States - 20-17_Aug_MG | ecosystem: Environmental > Aquatic > Freshwater > Creek | place: USA: Georgia... | reverse complement strand
GACAGCGATGGGAAGACCGCCACCGACGATGCCATTGGCGCCCAGGTTGCCCGTTTTCACGTCGGCGATGTGCATCGAGCCGCCACGGCCATGGCAATAGCCGGTTTCCTTGCCGAAGAATTCTGCGAACATCCGGCCCACTTCGGCGCCTTTGGCAATGCAGTGGCCATGGCCACGGTGGGTCGAGGTGATCTTGTCGGCGTCGGTCAGCTCCATGCAGGTGGCGACGGCGCTGGCCTCTTGGCCGATGGACAGGTGCATGGTGCCGTGGATCAGGCCACGGGTGTAGCTGTCTTCAGCACCTTCTTCGAACAGGCGGATCAGATACATCTTCTTCAGCGCGGCGCGCAGGGCGTCGGGGCTAAAGTGGCGGATCGCGAAGGGCAGATTGTCTTGGGCGGTTTCGACCTTGTCTTTCATGGTCATGCCCCCACCTTGCCGTAGACCAATTCGTCCTGGCGCGCGCGCAGGGCTGCGATGCGCGAGCCGTCGGCGGGTTTGGCGTTGGCGTAGGTGATCAGATCGCCCTTGCGGATCGGCGCGGTGACAGTGCCGCCTGCCAGCAGACCCGACGGAATGGCGCGGGCCGCGCGGGCGTGTTCGGCGGTCATCACCCAAGCGCGGTAGCAGAATTCGCCGATCTGGTCCAAACGGTCGCCCGGCTGCATGTCTTTCTTGGCAACGGCGGCGACTTCGGCGACCGGTTTTGCCAGCGGCACCATATCGGCTTTGCCATAAAGCACGACACGGGCGCAGGTCAGCGGCACCTCAAGCGAGGTGAGGTGATAGGGGCGGTGGAAGGTGAAATACGGGCCTTTGCCCATTTTCAGATCTTCCATGCGTTCGGAAATGCGCGGGTGCGACATGTCGGCGACGACGAAAACGCCGGGGGCGACGCCCTTGCCAATGGAGTAATCGACCACGCCGACCTTGTTCAGCACGCCACCGTCTTTTTTCGGGATCAGCACTTTTGACAGCTGATCCAGCGTTGCCGCCGGGCCGTGCATACCGGCTACGTCGGGCACAAGGCCGGTGGCGTTGGCGATGGCGGCCATTTCGACCATGGTTTTCGACCCGTCGACGAATTCGACCAGCATGCGCACGTTCATGTGGCGGCGGGCGGCTTCTTCTTCATAGGCGGGTGGCGTGGCGTCGATGTTCAGCGGGTTGTTCTTGCCCTTGCCAGCCGCCACGATGGTGTGGCCCATGGCGCTGACAAATTCGATCAGCTCCATGCAGGACGACGGTTCGTCACCCGCGCCCAGCGAATAGGTCACGCCCAGACGGTCGGCTTCGGATTTCAGGTAGGCGCCAATGGTCACGTCGGCTTCGACGTTCATCATCACCAGATGCTTGCCATGCTCCATCGCGCGCAGGCCGATTTCGGCACCAACAGCGGGCACGCCGGTGGCGTCGATCACAACGTCGATCAGGCCAGAATTCAGGATCAGGTCGGCGTCAGAGGTGACAGCAACCTTGCCCGCTTCGATGGCGGTGTTCAGGGCATTGCCAGAACTGACTTCGCTGGAATGGCCTTTTTCTTGAAAGGCGATGTCCACGGCTTTGGCGGCGTTCTGCGGGTTCAGTTCGGCAATCGCCCCGATTTCGATGCCGGTCATGTGGGCGACGCGGGTGACGATGTCGGTGCCCATTTCGCCAGAGCCGATCAGGCCGATGCGGATCGGGCGGCCGGACTTGGCGCGGGTTTCAAGGTCTTTCGCAAGCCCGGTCGGGGCGACGTTAATGGCCATGGTGTTCCTCCTTGAGTCTGGCGCCCAGGATGTGTCGTGGCGCCGTTGTTCGGCGGTGCTGCGATTGAATCGAGACGCCTCTGCGATGAGTCTGGTTTACACTATTGAATGAATTTTTGTCAAAGGCAAAAACAAAATGTTCAGGACGATTGTTGATGTAGCGCAGCTGCACGGCATGAGGAATGACGAAAAACGGCCGCCGACAGGGTCGGGGCCGCTTTGTTTTCAGAAGATAAAGATTACGCGTCGCGCAGCAGGGTCGCGGCGGTGACTTCGTCGGTGATCAGGACGGTTGGTTGCAACAGCGCCATGGCGCCGCGCAGCGCGGCGACCTTTTCGGTGCCGCCAGAGGCAAGGATGCGTTCGGGCGTTTTGCGCAGATTTGCCAGTGGCACGCTCATCACGCGGGTGTTCAGCGGATGGTCAACCAGATCGCCCGCCGCGTCGAAGTAGTTGTAAAGCACGTTGCCAACCGCACCCGCCCGCACCAATTCGCGCCGCGTCGATTCCGAGATATAGTCAGGTGCGCCGGGGATGCGGTCTGACTGCACGCCGCCGACCGACAGTAGCACCGCGTCCAGCGTTTCCGAAATGGCGAAAGAGCCGCCGATGCCGCAGCGTTCGATCAGGGCCGATTTGGTTTCGACACTATCGACGATGGCGGGCGCGGTGATCAGATAGCAGCGGGCGCGGAACATGCGCGAAAACTGCCAGGCAAATTCGGCCGGGTTATAGTGCTGCACGTTGGAAATGCCGCCCAGCAGCGAAACCACGGTGTCGACCTGTTTTTGGTCAACATAATCAAGCGACGAAAACAGCGTTTTGCCCCAGCCGACGCCCAAGGTCATATCAGGGTGTACGAAGTCGGAAATATAGCCGCCGGTTGCCGCGCCAATGGCAGTTGTCGGATCGCCGTCGGCGGCGGAAAGCGGGGCGACGACGGCTTCGCGCAGGCCAAATTTCTTTTCCAGACTGATTTCAAGTTCGGGCAGATCTGAAATGCCGCGGCTAAGCGTGATGGAGACTTCGTGCATGGCGCGGGCATCGGCCAAGAGCCGCGTCACGGTGACCCGACCGATGCCAAGCTTTTCGGCAATCGCGCCTTGGGTCATTTCTTCGGCGTAATACATCCATGCCACCCGCAGGCGCAGCCGCGCCGACCTGCGGCCGCTTGTTTCGGCGATGGGGGCGACGGTTGCGGTGCGGCGGTTTATCATTCGGCCACCTTTGCGGTAGGGGCGGACGCCAGCAACGCGGCGATCTCTTGCCGCAGGGCTGGACTGTCTTGGCCGGTCAGCGCGATCAAGGTGCGGCGCCGCAGCAGGTCGTCGGCGGTCTTGACGCGTTCGGTCTTGATCAGATGCGCCAGTTCTTCGCGGCTGTAGTCTGCCAGGGTGGCAAGCGGGGTTTCGCCTTTGCCGTGCAGGCTGGCGCAATAGTTGCGGGCGCGGGTGCCATAGCGCGACAGAAGTTTGTCGGCGCGTTCGGCCGTGATGCCCGCCAAGGTGGCTAAGTCACGGGCCAGCGCGGCACGATCTTTGGCGGCGCGCGGAAAATCTTTGCCGCCGCCGATTGCCAGACCGGCTGTGGTCATTTTGCGCGGGCGGCCCAGACTGGCCAGAACCAGATCTGTCACTTGTTCGGAAAAGCCGCGGAAGGTTGTCCATTTGCCGCCAATCAGGCAATGCACCGGCGTTCCGTTTGCAAGGCTAAGCGTGGCGATGGAATGGTCGCGGGTGACGGCGCCAATATCGCCATCGGCGCGGGGCAGCGGGCGCACGCCGCAAAAACGATAGGCGATCTGTTCGGGCAGGATCGGGATGTTGGGAAACACCTCTGCCACAGCGGCGCACATATAGGCGGCTTCGTCGTCGGTGCAGACAGCCGCATCGGGGTCGGGTTGCGCGATGTCGGTCGCGCCGACCAGGACCTTGTCCGCAAACGGATACAGCAGGTTTACCCGGCCATCTGCCGTGCCAAAGTAGATCATCCGGCCTTTCAGGGCGGCCAGCAGCGCGGGGTTATCGACCACCAGATGCGAGCCGCGGCTGCCACCCATCAATTTGGAGTGCAGCCCGATTTGCGCGTTGACCTGATCTATCCACGCGCCACCGGCATTCAGAATCACGCGCGGCCGCACCTGATGGGTCTGGCCGTTGACGCGATAGGTCAGAACGCCGTTGTCTTGCCCCAGAATTTCGGCGTGAGTTTCGGCGCGTGACTGCGGATTTGCCGCTTCGGCGTCCAAAACCAGTTCAAGCCCCAAGCGTTCGGCGTGGGTGATGTGACCTTCGTAGTAAAGACCAGCGCCGGTGATTTCGGGGGCCAGATCAGGCAGCAGGCGGCGCAAGGCGCTGCGTCGAAGCATGCGATGCGTCGGCGTGGCGCGCAGGGCGCGACCGTAAAGATCATAAAGGCGCAGCCCAAGCGCGGTGATGATAAAACCGCGGTCATTCAGCCGGGCCTTGATGCCGAAAAACCGCGCCACCGACCCGAAGATGCCGCCGAAGGTTGACCGCACCGGCACCACACATTCCAACGGTTCGACGACATGCGGCGCGGTGGCCAGCAGCATGTTGCGCTCGGTCAGCGATTCCTTGACCAAACGGAATTCGCCGGTTTCCAGATATTTCAGCCCGCCATGCATCAGCCGCGACGAGGCGGCAGAGGCCCCGGCGCAGAAATCTTCGCGTTCGATCAGCAGGCAGCGCAGGCCTTGCAGGCAAAGGTCGCGGAAACTGCCGCAGCCGTTGATGCCGCCGCCCAGAATGACGACATCGAAGTCTTCGATCTTAGGCATCGACAATCGCCACTTTCATTGCGCCACCGCTTTCTGCCATTGCAAAAGCGGCGTCCATTTCGCCCAAGCCGTAATGGTGGGTTACCATCGACTTTGCGTCAATCCGGCCATCGGCGATCATGTGCAGGGCGTCTTCGTAGTCTTTGCGCGCCAGACCAAAAGCGCCGGTCAGCCGCAGTTCTTCGTAGTGGATGGCGTTTACGTCCAAGGAACCAAGTTCGCCTTTGGAAAATCCGGCGAACAGGCTGACGCGGCCGCCTTTGCCGGCAAGCCCGACGGCTTGGGCCGCAAGTGCCGGGATGCCGATGGCGCAAATGACCACATCGGCGCCAAGGCCGCGGGTTTCGCCGCGGATCGCGTTGCGCAGGTCGCCTGCGTTGGGGTCGATGACAACGTCAGCGCCCGCGGCAAGGGCGGCGTCGCGGCGGGCGGCGTTGGGTTCGCTGACGATGACGCGCGCCGCACCGCGCAGGCGGGCAAGCTTGGCGTGCAATGTGCCGATTGGCCCGGCCCCCAGAATCACAACGGTATCGCCCTGGCGCAGGTTGACCTTGTTCTGACCGTTCAGCACGCAGGCCAGCGGTTCGACCAAAGCGGCCTCTGCATGGCTGACGTGCGACGGTAAAACGTGGACGTTGCCCAGTTCCAACGCGCGGGCCGGGATGCGGATGTATTCGGCAAAGGCGCCGTCGATTTCATAGCCAATTGCCGCCAGATCGGGGCACAGGTTTTCACGGCCTCGGACACATTGCGGGCACTGGCCGCAGGGAATCGCCGGGCAGACACCGACGCGCTGACCGACCTGAAAGCCGCTTGCCGAATCCGCCTGCACGATCTCGCCGGAAAATTCGTGACCGATGATCGACGGATAGCGGATCCCAGCGGTTTTGCGGCCGCGCAGAACGCGAATATCGGTGCCGCAGATTGTAGCAGCCTTCACGCGCAGAATCAGATCGCCCGGTTCGGCGACCGGATCTGCAGCTACATCCAGAAACATCTGGTTTGGCGCTTTGAGTATTGCTGCCTTCATGGTCACCTCCCGTCGTGATGTGAACAAACTATATGGGTAAAATACAAATGCGCAAATGATTTCTTCAATATTGTTGCGATGGATGGGGATGCTTTGCGGCGCATAGTCTAAATTCAATCGGAAAAACGCAGGCTACACCGATTAAACAAAAGGTTTGACAAAGTATCAAATGTTCAATTAAGTTTTGCGCAGCGACAGACGACGGGAGGATGGGATGCGCTACGACTATGTCTCGGTGGGGTTCTACACTTTCGATTGTCTGGGTTGGCCGGTGGCCGAAATTCCGCCGGGTGGCGGCACTGTGTTTATCGAAGATCTGACCATGGCGGTTTCGGGCGCTGCGGGAACGGCGGCGATTGTGGCAGCCAAGCTTGGCCTGAAAGCCCTTGCTGTGGGCGGCTATGGCCGCGACATGATGGGGGATTGGGCGGTGCAACGGCTGGAAAGCTTTGGCATCGACACGTCGGGTTTGCAGCGGTTGGAAGGGGTTCCAACCTCGAGTTCGATCGTGCTGACCCGCGCCGACGGATCGCGCCCGGCACTGCACCTGAAGGGCGCGACCGGGCATTTCGTGGTGGACCCGGCTGATTTTGATGCGGTGACGGATACCAAAGTGTTCCATCTGGGCGGCGTTGGCCTGATGGATGCGATGGACGGCGCGCGCAACACCGCGCTTATGAAACACGCGAAGGCGCGCGGCTGTATCACCACGGTTGATATTTTCGCAGGCTCTGCGGCCGATCTGCCGGATGTTGATGCGGTGCTGCCTTACACCGACTATTTCATCCCGTCGGTCGAAGAGGCGCATGCGCTGACCGGGTTGACCGATTTGGATGACATGGCGCGGTTCTTTATGGACCGCGGCGCGCAGGCTTGCGTGTTTACGCTGGGCGGCGACGGGGCGTATTACCGCGACCGTCAGGGGCTTACCTTCCGAATCCCGGCGTATAACATCGACGTGCGCTGCACCTGTGGCTGTGGTGATGTGTTCAACGCCGGTTTTGCCGCCGGGTTGCTGAACGGCATGAGCCCGCAGGATGCAGTGCGGTTGGCGCAGGCCAGTTCGGCGTTGAATGCGACCGGCCTTGGCAGCCAGGCTGGCGTGGTGTCGCTACAAGATACGCTGGCGTTCATGCGGGCGTGTGAGGTGAAGGTGGCTTAAGGCCCGGCGTAAGACCAGCAAAGGCTTGCGGGTAAAAGCTTAACGCTCCATTGTGCACAAAGGCTGTCGGGCTATAGCATTGGTCCGACGCAAACGCGCAAGGGATCAACATGACGGCAGTAGACGTGACCGATGACGTAAAAACCCGGATTGCCTGGCTGTATTACGTCGAGGGCATGACTCAGGACGAGGTGGCAAACCTTGTTGGCATGAACCGGTCACGCGTGTTGCGGATTTTGGCGGCGGCGCGGCAGGATGGCACTGTGCAAATCCGGGTCACCACCCGCACGTCGCATTGCGTTGAGCTAGAGCGCGCGTTGGAGGACAGATGGAGCCTGACGCGCGCCATCGTCGTGCCAGAGCCGCAAGATGAATCGCAACTGCGTGCCATCATCGGTGCCGAGTTGGGCGCCTATATGTCGCAAGCGGTGACCAGCAACATGACCGTCGGTCTGGGCTGGGGCAAAACGCTGACCAGCGGCGTTCCGGCGATTGTTCCGCGCACGCCGGATGGGGTGCGGGTGTTGTCGCTGTTGGGTGGGCTGACGCGTGTGTCAGAGGTGAACCCGTCAGAATTTGCATGGCGGGTGGCGGATAAGCTGTCGGCTGAATGTTACATGCTGGCAGCCCCGGTCTATGCGCCCGACTCGCGGACCCGCGATGCGCTGATGCAGCATTCCGGTATTGCCGAGGTTTTCGCCCGCGCCCGTTCGTTGGATATGGCGGTGATTTCGGTGGGCGATCTGACGCCGCATTCGGTGTTTTCCGAATATGGCCTGCTAAGCCGGGAAGAGATTTCTTCGCTGGTCGATGCCGGTGCGGTCGGCGACGTGCTGTGCCACTTTGTGGATGCAGAGGGCAATCTGGTGGACCATCCGGTGAATAACCGGGTGCTGGCGGTTAACCCGATTGATCTGCGCGGCACGCGCAACATCGTGCTGGCGTCTGGCGGTTGGCACAAGCTGACGATCCTGCGCGCGGCGTTGAAAATGCTGCGCCCGACGGTTTTGATCGTTAACGAGCTCATCGCAGAGCGGCTTGCGGCAGAGCCGCGCTAGCATTCGGCGCTTTGCGGTCTGCGGTTGATCCAGCGCGGCGCGGCGGCTAGGTGTGTTTTCGGAAAAAGGGAATACGCTATGGTCGATACTCTGCCCGCCGCGCAGCCGGAACGCAAACGTGGCCATGGTGTGCGGCTTGCTTATGAAGTGCTGCGCGATGAGATCCTTGATCTGACGCTGCCGCCGGGTAGCCCGGTAGACGAAGCCACCTTGGCCGAGCGTTTCGCGATGTCGCGCACGCCGATCCGCGAGGCTTTGGTGCGGCTGGAAGGCGAGGGGCTGGTTGTCACGCTGCCGAACCGGTCGACCGTGGTGGCCAATATCGACTTTGCCAATCTGAACGCGTTTTTCGACGCGCTGACGCTGATGTACCGCGTGACGACGCGGCTTGCCGCCGAATTTCACAGCGACCCTGATCTGCAGCGTATTCGCGCGAAACAGGCGGTGTTTGCCACCGCGGTCGCGGCGGGGGATGAGTTGGCGATGATTGCCTGTAACCGCGATTTTCATGTGGCCATCGCCGAGGCCGGGCGCAATGGCTATTACCTCCAGCTTTTCGCGCGGTTGCTGGACGAAGGGCGGCGGATTTTGCGGCTGTATTACTACCCCAGTTTTGAAAGCAGCCTGCCGCATCCCTATGTGATTGAACATGAAGCGATTATCGCCGCCGTTGCCGCGCGCGACATTGATCTGTGCGACAGGCTGGCCAGGGATCATGCTGACCGCATCGTGCAGCAAATTCGCGACATGATCGCCCGCGATAGCCGCCGCGACATTCGGATTTAGGCCAGCTTTACGCGGGGCGGGGTGGCTTTTGTGACGTTCGAAATTATTGTCGACAAATAAAATGCAAAGTTTATGCTGTTGTCATCTGATCCAGATTCGACCCCGTTCTTCGAAGGAGGCTCTTCATGAATTCCAGCATTTTTTCGGGCACGATCCCGGCCCTGATGACGCCCTGCACCGCAGACCGCAGCCCTGATTTCGACAAGCTGGTTGAAAAGGCCAAAGAGCTTGTGCGGGTTGGCATGTCTGCGGTGGTGTATTGCGGGTCGATGGGCGATTGGCCGCTTTTGACCAATGAACAGCGGATGGAAGGCGTAGAGCGTCTGGTGGCCGCCGGGATCAAGGTTGTGGTGGGCACTGGGGCTGTGAACACCGCGACGGCTGTAGCGATTGCGGCGCATGCGCAAAAAGTCGGCGCGCATGGTTTGATGGTGATCCCGCGGCTGTTGTCGCGTGGCACGGTGCCTGCGGCGCAAAAAGCGCATTTCAAGGCGGTGCTGTCTGCCGCGCCTGATCTGCCTGCGGTGATCTATAACAGCCCTTATTATGGCTATTCGACCAAGGCCGACCTGTTCTTTCAGATCAGGGCAGAGCATCCCAACCTTGTTGGCTTCAAGGAATTCGGCGGCTTTGATGATCTGTCTTATGCGGGCGAGGCGATTACCAGCGGTGACGACGCGATCAAGCTGATGATCGGCGTCGATACGGCGGTTTTCCACGGCTATGTGAACTGCAATGCCGATGGCGCGATTACCGGGATTGGCAATGTGTTCCCCAGTGAAGTGCTGCACCTGACGGCGCTGTGCAAGGCTGCGATGGCGGGCGATGCCGAGGCACGCAAGCTGGCGTTCGAATTGGACAGCGCGATGCAGGTGTTGTCGAAGGTTGATGCGGGGCCGGATCTGGTGCTGTTCTTCAAGCATATGCTGGTGCTGCAAGGTGACGACGCCTATAGGCTGCATTTCAACGAAAGCGATGCGCTGTCGCCTAGCCAGAAGGGCTTTGTTGAAAAGCAATTCGCGCTGTTCAATGCGTGGTATGCGGATTGGTCGCAGCAGCCGAACGTGTTGCAATACGCGGCTTAAGGAGAAACGGCGATGGGCGGTGTGATTGTCATCGGGGCCGGTGTTATCGGGCTTTCGGCGGCGCTTGCCGCCCAAGCGCGCGGGCTTTGTGTTACGGTGGTCGACCGTGACGGTCCGGCAGCGGGGGCTTCGGCAGGCAATGCCGGGGCTTTCGCCTTTACCGATATTTTGCCGCTGGCGTCGCCCGGAATTCTGAGAAAAGCGCCAAAATGGCTGTTGGACCCGCTGGGGCCGCTTTCGGTGCCGCCGTCTTATGCGCTGCAAATTGCGCCGTGGATGTATAGGTTCTGGCGCGCTTGTTCGCCTCGGGCAGTGGCGCATTCAACCGTGGCGCAAACTGCGATGATGGATCTGTCGAAGGCAGAGTTAGAGCCGTTTTTATCCGCATCCGGCACGCTGCACATGCTGGAAAAGCGCGGCAATTTGCAGGTTTACGAAAGTGCGGCGGAACTGAAAGCGTCGCTTCCCGGTTGGCAGGCGCGGGCCGACCATGGCATTGAATTTCAGCATCTGACCGCTGCCGAGATGGCCGGTTTGCAGCCTGGCTTAAGCCCGCAGTTTACCCACGGCACCTTTACGCCGGGGTGGTATTCCATCGCCGACCCCAAGCTTTACACGTTGGCCTTGGCCGACAGGTTTCGCGCCGCCGGTGGCGAAATTCGGCGGGCCGAGGTGACGGCGCTGCAGGCCGATGAGGCAGGGGTGACGGTGCATTGCGCCGGGGCCGACGCGCTGCGCGCTGATCGCGTTGTGGTGGCGGCGGGCGCGTTTTCGCACCGCATTGCGCGCACATTGGCCGAGAAGATTCCGCTGGAAACTGAACGCG
>Ga0228702_1002491_pt1 | contig 10521 bp, 8 predicted proteins | sample McNCre217_Aug_MG_2_FD_178018 | JGI IMG/M metagenome (GOLD analysis project Ga0228702, IMG submission 178018) | Freshwater microbial communities from McNutts Creek, Athens, Georgia, United States - 20-17_Aug_MG | ecosystem: Environmental > Aquatic > Freshwater > Creek | place: USA: Georgia... | reverse complement strand
GGCTATGTCCTTGAGATACGGAAAACCGTTGGTTGATTCAGACAATTACTCTCCCGGATACTTAACGCCAGTTTGCTTGCGAATTTCATCCATGGTTTCCATGATTGAAACGGTTTCATCGAGAGTCATAATCGGGCTCTCGGTCAAACCGGCACGAATGCAGCGCTCGACTTCAAGCGCCTGATATTGCATGCCTCTACCCTCGATTTTAGCCTCGTATGAGGAGACCAGAGACGGTGTTCCGGGGGCCGAGGTCAAGTCATTCTCATGCACGGTGAAAGTCGTCTGTTCATAGAACATTCGCTCGATCTCAATGCGACCCTTGGTTCCAATAATGGAGGCATTTACCGAGCCCGAGGTTTCCATCGAAGTGGTCATGAGCGCTTGTGCGCCATCCTGGTATTCGAAGATGGCCGAGGTGGTTAGGTCCATGCCCGATTCGGTCAAGATGCCACGAGCGGTCACCGCCTTTTCTTTGCCAAACAAGCGCGCGAATAGCGAAATCGGATAAATGCCGAGGTCCAGCAGCGCACCGCCACCCGCGGCCGGGCTCCAAAGTCGAGGCACAAGGTGCTCAGGCAAATAGAGGCTGTGGTCGGCAACCGAGAGGCGAACCTCGCCGATCTGACCCGATTCAATGATCCTGAAAACCTCGGTCATCATCGGCAAGAATCTGGTCCACATTGCTTCCATCACAAACACGCCGGCAGACTCAGCCGCAGCCCGAATTTCTTGTGATTCGGCTGCATTTAGGGTGAATGGCTTCTCGAGCAAAACGTGCTTTCCGGCACGGATGGCGAGCAAAGCGTGCTCGGCGTGCAGCGACTGAAGAGTGGAAATGTAGACAATGTCTACCTCTGGGTCCGCGACTAGAGACTCATAACCCTCGTGACGATTCGGAATGCCAAATTTGTCGGCAAACTCATTGGCCTTTGCAATCTCGCGCGCACCCACGGCCTGGATTTTGATTCCAGCCAGCTGAAAATCGGTGGCCACGACATGTGCAATAGAACTCGCACTCAGGAAGCCCCATCGAAGTTGTTCTGACATGTTGCCCTCTTTCATCGCGTTAGGCCGCCGCCACATTGATAAAACTTCGTTGCCGCGGTGTCGAGTGCCGGGCGGGCCGCGTAGCCAACCTTTTTGCCATCAGCACTTCTGGCAAACATCGCGTAAGCCAATCGACTGCCATCCTTGGCATCGATGATTCCGGCCAAGCTGTAAAGGCCTGGGATGTAACCCGACTTGCCCTTCACGAAACGTTGGGCAACCGCGTTTGGGCCATTGAAGCGACCGGCCAGGGTTCCGGTTTTGCCGGCAACAGGAAGATAGCCCTCTAGCGAGCCGAGGCCACTCTGGTTATTCGCCACCTTGACCATCAGTTCGGCAATCATCTTGGCGGTGACGCGGTCACCTTGAGCAAGCCCCGAACCGTCTTTCATAATCAACCCGGTGGTGTCCACGCCGAGTGGTCCCAAACTCGCTTTGACTAGCTTCTGAATCGAATCAAAACTGGCTGGCAATCCAGCAGCCTTCGCTGCGTGACGACCGATGTATTCGGTCTCGGTGTTGTCCGACACCGCAATGGCGTGAGCCAGCCAGGTGGTGATTGGCTGAGAAGCGACGCGGGTGATTTCCACGGCGCCTGCCGGAGTCTTACCCTCTACCAAGGCAGCCTGGTCGGCAAGCCCATCCAGGGCCGATTTGAAGGCTTTGCCAGTAGCGAGCACCGGGTTGGTCGAACGATAGCCGCTGTAAGCCGTGCTGGTTAGATCTGGGTTAGCTCGGTCGCTATCGACCTGAAGGCCAGTGATGTGCGAGATGTAGCCGTTGGTTCGGTCACTCAGCTTCCAGGCCGGGTTATAGGTCGGACCACTGAAGAACGACGAGTCAAGAATGATTTTGGTGATTGGGGTCGGCGAATTCCACTTTGCCAAGACCTGCGCGGCAAGCGCTTCGAGCCTCGCCGGCTTGTAATAGGTGGTGTAACTATCGCTGGTCATGCGGGAAAGAGTGTGGTCGCCGCCACCCTGAAGAACGATGGTGCCCGGTTGGCCAGGCACCGAAAACACCTTGGTAACCGCCTTATAAGTCTCAGGCAGCGTGACAATCGCCGCCGAAGCGGTGAGAACCTTTAGAACCGAAGCGGATGGGGTGGTTTCGGTGCCACGAATGTCGATAAGAACTTTGCCGGTGTCAGCATTCACCACGTATCCGTAAAGCTTGCCAAGCGCAGAAGATGTAAGCGCACCGCCTGCACTGCAAGGTGGGAACGGCCCGGTTGGCGGAACTCGAGGGGTCGCCGTTGGAGTTGCCGATGGGCTAGCGGTTGGGCTAGCTGCGGTGCCACTCGGCGTAGCCGAAGGAGTCGGGCTGGTGGTTTCAGACGGACTCGGAGTCGGGGCCGCGATTGCCGGGCTCGAATAAAGCGCCAACGCCAAGGTTGCCGCGGCAGTTAGCGCCGCCGGAATCCTCAGGTATTTGGTCACCAATTAAGACTAAAGGCGAACAATCTCGCCGTCGTGAGGCGCGTGGGACTTCCAGCCAAGTTGTGACTTGATTCGGTCACTGAAGGTTTCGGCAACACCGGCCTCGCCGTGAACCACGAGGACTTGACCAGGGGCTTCGGTTTCGGTCTTCATCCAGGCAATTAATTCGTCGCCATCGGCGTGAACCGAGAAGGATTGGATGGATTCAATCTCCGCACGAACTGGCACCATTTCGCCGTGCATCTTGACCTCGGTTGCACCCTCGACCAGGTTGCGCCCGCGGGTTCCGATGGCCTGATAACCAACCAGAATCACCGTGTGCTTCGCCTTTGGCAGCATGTTGCGGAGGTGGTGCACCACTCGCCCACCGGTTCCCATTCCACTGGCAGAAATGATGATGCACGGCTGCTGAGGGTCGTTGATCGTCTTGGATTCATCCACGGTGGTTAGTTCGACCAAGGTGCCGGTGCTGAATGGGTCCTTGTTCTTCCACTGATCGACAATCTCGCTGCGGATTTCGGGTGAGGACTCGTTGATGGCCTGGCGATAGAAAGCCAACGCTCGAAGCGCCATCGGTGAATCCGCATAAACCGGGATTCGCGGAATCTTGCCGGCTTCCATAAGTTCGCGCAGTTGGACCAAAATCACTTCGGTGCGGTCGACGGCAAAGGCCGGGATTAGAACCGAACCGCCACGCTCGATGGTCTTATTGATTGCAACTTCAAAGTCTGTGGTTACCGGAACATGTTCACGGTCTCCATAGGTCGACTCGGTAATCACGGCATCAAAACGACCAGCCGGGATGTGATCTGGGTTTACCAAGAGCGGGTGATGTTCGCGGCCTAGGTCACCGGTGAACAAGAGTCGCTTGCCGAAGAACTCAACCTCGACAAATGCAGCGCCCAGGATGTGGCCCGAAGGATGGAAAGTGATGAAGGTCTCGTCTGCAACCTGAATGCGAGTGTGAAATTTCTCTGGGCTGAAAAGCTTGACAGCTTTATTGGCGTCGACCTCTTCGTAAAGCGCCTTCGGTGGGTTGTGCTTAGAGAAACCCTTTTTCGCAGCATATTTGGCGTCTTCGGTCTGAATTCTGGCCGAGTCGAGCAGGATAACTTCTGCTAGCTTGGCGGTGAATTCGGTGGTGTGGATTTTGCCGCGGAAGCCATCCTTGACCAACTTTGGAATGTAACCGCAGTGGTCGAGGTGAGCGTGAGTGAGCACGACGGCGTCAACCTCGGCTGGGTCAATCGGCAGCGGGTTCCAGTTCTTGAGGCGAAGTTCCTTCAGCCCCTGAAACATTCCGCAGTCGACCATGACCTTGGTACTGCCACTAGCCAGTAAAAACCGACTTCCGGTGACGGTGCCTGCAGCACCAAGAAACTGGATGGTTGGTTCCCCCGAGTTATTGCTCATGTCGCAAGTCTATGACGAGAGTGGCAGACTAAGAATATGAGCAAGGCGCTTCGCAACAACTACCTATTGCTCCTCTTGACCGGTGCAACGCTGGCAATCGGGCTAGGTTCCCGATTCGCGGGACTCGACCTATTAAGCCTGTCTTCGTTTGCGATTGGTGCGGCCGTTGGTTTTGGACTTTCTATCGCCCTTCTCGTTTCGGCGATACGGCACGGCGAGTTTGGCAGCGACATCCTTGCCCTAATTTCAATCGTTGCAACTGTGCTCACAAACGAATGGTTGGCCGCTAGCGTCATCGCGCTGATGCTTGCCGGAGGTCGCGCGCTCGAAAGCTGGGCCGAAGGTCGTGCACGAAGCAAACTCGAAGCGCTTTTAGCCCGAGCACCGCACAGCGCCCATGTGATTTCAAGTAACGGGGAGGTTGTCGAACTCGCTCTAGCCAAGGTTGCCGTCGGTGATCGACTTCTGGTTCGAAGTGGCGAGGTGGTTCCAATTGATGGCAGCTTGGCAACCGACGGCACGTTTGATGAATCTGCACTCACCGGTGAACCAATGCCGATGTTTCGCCCCGCCGGCGACCTCATCAGTTCTGGCGTGCTCAACTCTGGTTCCGAGGTCGAACTACTGGCAACTAACACCGCAGAAGATTCGACCTACTCGAACCTGATTCGCTTGGTCGCCCAGGCGCAGGCTAGTTCGGCGAACGGGGTTCGTATTGCAAATAAGTGGGCGGTTAGGTTTGTGCCGCTAGCGCTTGGCTTGGCTGGGGCGGCTTGGATTATTTCGGGTCACGTCTCCAACGCGGTTGCCGTAATTGTTGCAGCTACGCCTTGCCCGCTGATCCTTGCAGTGCCGGTTGCAATCATCGCCGGCATGTCAAAAGCTTCGACACGTGGCGCGATAGTGAAGGGTGGTGCTGCGCTCGAAAGCCTGGCACGAGGCAAGACCGTGCTGCTCGACAAGACCGGCACGTTGACCCAAGGCGGCCCAGAAATCAGCTCTATGAGCTTCGCACCGGGCGTGGATGAAAACCACGTTTTGACCCTGACTGCCTCGCTCGAACAGTCGAGCCCGCACGTGGTTGCCAAGGCTATTGTGGTGGAGGCCAAGCGTCGCGGACTTCGCCTGCTTAGGGCACAGGATGTGCTCGAAGAGCACGGCACCGGCCTGTCCGGCCTGGTTGATGGAAACCGAATTTATGTGGGCCAGCTGACGCACGCCCTGCCAACCTGGGCAAATGGCGACCACTCGCTGCTTGTTTCGGTGGTGCTGGGTGACGAACTGGTCGCAATCATCGGCCTCGATGATCCGCTTCGCACCGAGGCGCGCGAAACAGTTGCGAATCTGCGCAAACTCGGCGTCACCCGCATTGCAATGATCAGCGGAGACCGCCAATCGACAGCGGATTCGATTTCAAATGAGGTGGGCCTTGACGAGGTCTTCGCCGAATGCAAGCCAGAAGACAAACTGAGCATCGTTCACGCAGAGATGTTGGCTACCAGGGGCACAGTCATTGCCGTCGGCGATGGCATCAACGATGCTCCTGCCCTGGCCGCTGCAACCGTTGGCGTTGCCATGGGTGCGCGAGGTGCCACTGCAGCGAGTGAGGCCGCCGATGTTGTGATTGTTGAGGATTCGATCGAGCACCTGGCCGATGCCATCGACGTGGCTCAGGGTGCCCGAAACCGAGCGCTTCAAGCAGCCGGCGTTGGCATGACACTGGCCACCGGTGCCATGCTTCTTGGCGCCTTTGGTGTTTTCAACGCAACTGCCAGCGCGGTTACCCAGGAATTCATCGACGCCGCTGCAATCTTGTGGGCCTTGGTGCCCGCGAAGTCTCGAATCAGAAAGTAAACCAATGCGAGTCATAAACCTAGAACAGCTCAAGGTCATCCTTGGCAATCTGCCAGCAAACCCTCGCATCGTGGCATCGGGAAACTTCGCGACCCCAACAGTTCTCCTGGGCGCGGCCGACTCCGAGATTCCAGACTTTCGCTTAAACATGCTCGGAGCCCAGAAGGGCATCCCTGATCGTGAAGGAATCACTTTCGAATCATCTTTCGTCGGCCCAGGTATGCGACGAAGCCCCCGACTTAGCTATGTGCCGAGTCGGCTCAGCTTGGTTCCGATTCTGTTTCGAGACCACTTTCGCCCGGATGTGGTTTTCTTGCACACCTCTGAACGCAGGCATGGCAAGGTCAGCCTTGGCACCGAAGTAAACGTGTTGCCGGCTGCCATCGAGGCCTGTCGCGAGCGAGGCGGTTTGGTGATTGCCCAGGCAAACCCGAACATGCCATACACGTTCGGCGACGCCGAGATCAATGAGAGTGAAATCGATTTTCTGCTCGAGGTCGATGAGCCACTTATGTCCAAGGAACCGGCCCCGGTTGGCGATATCGCCGCTGAGATTGGCGCTCGCATCGCTGACCAGGTTGAAAATCATTCGACACTTCAATTGGGCATCGGCGCCATCCCTGATGCAGTTCTCGCAGCTTTGGTTCAGCGCAAAGGCATGAAGATCTGGACTGAGATGTTCAGTGACGGCGTTCTTGAAATGCACAAGCGTGGGGTCCTAGACAAGGACCATCCGCTAACGGCATCGTTCCTGTTCGGAAGCCGCGAACTCTATGACTGGCTGCACCTGAATAACTCCGTGCATATGTTGCGCACCGAGAAGACCAACGACCCGGGGCAGATCGCGAAGCAGGCGAAGATGACCAGCATCAACGCCGCTCTCGAGGTTGACCTTCACGATCAAGCCAATGCCAGCTATGTGCGAGGCGAGGTTTATTCTGGCTTTGGCGGTTCAACCGACTTCATCGTTGGCGCGCTGCACTCGCGCGGAGGCCAATCGTTCATGGCCCTTGCCTCATGGCATGACAAAGCCCACAAATCGACGATTGTGCCGTTCCTGAATGAGAATGTGACGAGTTTCCAGCACAGTTATGTAGCCACCGAATATGGTTTGGCAGCGTGCTTCGGTCATCCCGAGAAAGAACAGGCCAGAAACTTGATTTCGGTTGCACACCCGGATGCCCGCGAGGGCCTCATGGGTGCCGCTCGGGAAATGCGCCTGCTTTAGTTGGAGCCACCGTGCAAAGTGCGAAGTTATCGCACTTTGTATCCGGCTTCAGTTAGAGCCACCGACGAGAGTCGAACTCGTGACCTGCTCTTTACGAGGGAGCTGCTCTACCAACTGAGCTACGGCGGCGTGCTGCCCTAAGGCAACCAGACAAGTTTAGTTCAGTGCGCCGATTCGACGAAGCCTGGCGATCGCGCCATCTTCGATTGGGCTCTCCGGGCCAATGGCAATGCGAATAAAGCGAAGAACACCGCGAGTCAGCGGCTGAATTATCGCTTCTGCCCTCGCCTTCAGACCCAGCAGTTCACGGAATTCGCTCGGCAACGAAATTACCGCTGCTTCAAACAACAACCAATAAACCGGCCGAGCTAATACTGGCAATGGTGGTCGCTTGATGAACTTGACCACATCCAGGGTTTTCGGAGTTGCCACCAGTTCCATCTTGTATCGCTGGATCTCGGCGATGAGTTCGGCTTCATTCCTTGGTGCGTTGTCCAGCCCAAGCGGCGTTACCGACTTTGCCCAGAGTCGAACATACGCGTCAGCGCCTGACTCCCCCGCTATCGCTCCAGAATCGCTGCCCGAGGGAATCTCGCGCCAGGCAAACATCTGGTGGCATCTCAAAAAAGAATCCATGAAAGCGATGTGCACCCAAAGCAGCAGGTCGGGGTCCGCAGCCTTATACGGGCGCTGCTCGCCCGCAGCAGTTTGATAGTCACCGGTCACACGCTTGTGCATGCGATTCACTCTTTGAGATTCGCCGGCGACCGCCGCGTGCGAACCGAAGGTCGTCACAGTTAACCAACGAATGGTTCCGGCTAACCGACCGAGGGCATCCTGCTCATAACGCGAGTGTGTTGCGACGCCGGTGAGCGAACCCGGATGAAGGGCCTGCATCAACAAGGCACGGATACCACCCACCAGGGTGCCAAAGTCGGCGTGCACAACCCAAGGAGCATCACCAGGAAGGTATAGGCCGGGTTCATCGCCGGATGCAATCACATCTAGCCAAGGCGGCACGCCATCGGGGTCGCCAGAAAGGAGTCGACGAAAGCGCTTGGATAGCGACTCTTGCAGTGCATTATTTGGCAAGCTGGCTCTTTCGTTGGGTTCTAGGTTTTCCAACCTTTCAGTTCCGAAAACTAATCCCCAAACGCAGAAAACCCCGACCATTTCTGATCGGGGTTTTCTGATGATTATTGACTAGTGAACGGCAGCCTTGCCAATTGCTGCACCGGTCAATGAACGAACCTCGAGCTCAGCATACTTCTGAGTGTTGCGTTCGTTTGAGGTGATGGTGCCCAACCAACCGAATAGGAATCCGAATGGAATCGAAACGATGCCTGGGTTAGCCAATGGGAAGTAGTCGAAGCGGAAGCCCACTTCGCTCAACTTCAAAAGGCTAGTCTCGGCACCCGAAACGTTTGGCGAGAAGATGAGCAGGATCAAGGCAGTCGCGAGACCACCATAGATTGCCCAGACCGCACCGCGGGTGTTGAACTTCTTCCAGAACAGCGAGTAGAGAACTGCAGGAAGGTTGCCCGAAGCTGCAATCGCGAAGGCGATCGCTACCAAGAAGGCAACGTTCATTCCCTGCGCACCAATCGCAAGCACGATAGCAATCAGACCAATGATGATGGCTGACATCTTTGCAACGCGAACTTCCTTTTCAGGGGTCACGTTGCCGCGCTTGATTACGTTCGCATACAAGTCGTGTGCGAATGATGATGAGCTAGCAAGGGTTAGACCCGCAACAACCGCAAGGATGGTTGCGAATGCGATTGCACCGATGATTGCGAGCATGATTGCACCGCCGGTGGTTCCGGCACCGCCACCAAGGTACTCGGCAAGCTGAGGAGCGGCCACGTTACCCGATGGGTCGATTGGAACCAATAGCTTCTTGGCATCTGCCGACAGGTTGGCGACGTTCTCAAGGTGAGTACAAGCCGCTGCGCCATCAACAATCGGCGCACCCTTTGCATCAATCAAACAGCCGGTGACATCTGCCTTATAACCGCGGAACAGGTTGGTGCGGCTCAATAGAGCGGCAGCACCAAAACCGAGTGCGATGGTCATTAGGTAGAAGGCACCGATGTTTCCGATGGCCCAGTTAACCGACTTACGAGCATCCTTTGAAGTAGGAACGGTGTAGAAACGAATCAAGATGTGAGGCAGACCTGCGGTTCCGAGAACCAAAGCCATACCAAGCGAGATTAGGTCAAGCTTGCTGATCATTGTCTTGAATGGGTCGACCACGCCAGTTAACGGGTCAATCATTTCCTTGCCGAACTTCAAACCAGGCTGCAAGAACGCTTCGTGCTTGCCCGAGTTGTTGGCAGCTGCACCAAGCAGTTCAGAGATGTTGAAGTGAAAGGTCCAGAGAACCATGAAGGTCAACAGAATCGCACCGATCATGAGCAAGAATGCCTTCACAATCTGCACGTATGTGGTGCCCTTCATACCGCCGACGGTCACGTAGATGATCATCAATAGACCAACACCGCCGATGATCCAGCTCTTGGCTCCAGGATCGCTAATGCCAAGCAATAGCGAGACCAGCGCACCGGCACCCACCATCTGGGCCATTAGGTAGAACACCGAAACAACCAGAGTCGAAGTCGCTGCTGCACCGCGAACTGGGCGCTGCTTCATGCGGAAGGCTAGAACGTCTCCCATGGTGAAGCGACCCGAGTTGCGAAGCGGCTCGGCGATTAGCAGCAGCGCCACTAGCCAAGCAACCAAGAAACCGATTGAGTAAAGGAAGCCGTCGTAACCGAAAAGTGCGATGGTTCCGGCGATGCCTAGGAACGAAGCCGCCGACATGTAGTCACCGGCGATGGCTAGACCATTCTGGAAACCTGAGAATGAACCACCGCCATCATAGAAGTCCGAAGACTTCTTGGTTGAGCGACCGGCACGGAAAACCAGGACCAGTGTGAACGCTACGAATACTCCAAAGAGAACCGTGCTCAGTGTTGATGAACTCACTTTGCGAGCTCCTTGTCTACCTTGTCGCGAATCTTTTCAGATGCGCCATCCAGGTGCTTCGAAGAGTGGCGCTCATAGAGCCACATGATTAGGAAGGTTGAGGCAAATTGCAAAAGCCCCAGAATCAGCGCGATGTTGATGTTGCCGATTACCGGGGTTGCGATCCATTCACGCGCGAATGCGGTGAGAATCACATAGAGGAAATACCACGCCAGGAAGGCTACGGTCAGCGGAAAAGCAAACCCGCGGAACTTTCGCTTTAGGTCCTGGAACTCGGGTGAGGCCTGTGTTTCAGCCCAAACCCGATCTTGTTCTGACGATCCCATAGAACTCCAATGTTCATGAAATATCTCCTGGCACCATTGCCAGAAGACGGGGCAAGTAACGCTCCATTCCTGAGCCTAGCGATTCTCAGGAATAACTCAGTTGGAATCGAGGTTGATTTTGGGTCGGTGTGTCGTGGCCGATTTGAAAGCGGTTCCAGAACCGCGTCAGAATGCGCTTTTTAGCAGTCTGGGTCGCGTGACGGCACTTCATTCTTTATGAAAT
>Ga0228702_1002490_pt1 | contig 10521 bp, 9 predicted proteins | sample McNCre217_Aug_MG_2_FD_178018 | JGI IMG/M metagenome (GOLD analysis project Ga0228702, IMG submission 178018) | Freshwater microbial communities from McNutts Creek, Athens, Georgia, United States - 20-17_Aug_MG | ecosystem: Environmental > Aquatic > Freshwater > Creek | place: USA: Georgia... | reverse complement strand
ACCAAGGATCTTTTAGGTGTTCCGATCATCCCGTTCTGCTCGGAAACCAAAAGCGAAGTATGTGTGGAGTCGTTGGAGTTGGCACCGGCTGGGGGCGAATTCAAGGCGGCCAAGTTTGTGGGAACTGCCAAGGGCGGGCTTCACATTCCAGCCGATCCAGCCACGAATCTAATTGAGGGCTCATCTCCTTCGCTTTTTGAGTCCGATGTCGTTAACCAGTCCGGGACTGGCAACTATGCGGTAACCGTTCGGCTGTCGGAAAACTTCAACCACCAGTCGGGCAAGTTCGAAACCTCAAGCATCGTTGCGGCTGTGACACCTTACAAGGTTCAATCGGGTAACTACAAGGCAATGGTTTTTGACTCAACTGCCAAGCCCGAAGACGCCTACAAGGGCAGCAGCACTGTCCCGGGTTGTGCCTATATCGAAGATGGTTCCTGTGGAATGCGCCAGGACTTCACCGAGGGAACCAGAGTCAGGCTAACTCTGAACGTCCCATCAACGATGGGCGGATGGTTCTCTGGCCGCATGAAGGCGCCAAATATTTCGGTTAGTCAGGTAAACCCAACGGTCAACAAGATAACCGTTGATTCCGAGCCTGTGGTTGTGCCTCAACTCGCCTACGTCAAGAACAAGGCGGACATCTCGGTTGAAAAGACATACAACATTGGCAGGGGAGGCTACCCTGGCGGCACCTTCTGGGCTGTGAACGCAGGTGGACCTGGAGCCGAGAATGTTGCCGATTTCGTAGACCTATTCCGTAAGTCGCTGAACGACACCGCAGTTGGTACGGAGACACTTTGGAACATGATGACGGTCGGAGGGGATCAGGGGAATACCTGCCTGTCAGACAAGTCGAAGGTGCTTGGGATTGTCACCACGAACTCCATGGGATACGACACAACAGCGCCCAAATTTAATGGCGGCTTCCTCAACTACAACGTGACCGGCCTGCACTACTTGCCCGGCGGCACCGAACCGGTGCAGGGAACCTACGACCTGGTGATGCGCAGCGAGACCGCGCGCTGTCTTTACGGATTCACCAAGGCGCCAATTAGCGCGACTGTCTCGGTTGTGGGTGGCGGCGACACATCGGTGGCAACAACTGTTGTGAACGAGAAGGATGGCTGGCTGAAGATGGCCGCATACGGCTTCACCTTCAGCGACAAGACTCTTCGCGTGGGCATATCGCAGGCCGCAGCCAAGGCGTCAGTTTCCAAGACTGCTACCGCCACATGCACGAAGGGCAAGCTGGTGAAAAAGGTAACCGGACCAGCGCCAAAGTGCCCGGCCGGCTTCAAAAAGAAATAGTTTTCGGCAAAAGCCGGTTAGTTCAGCTGGAGGCTCTGATGAAAAACAATTCACTGGCCATGCTGGCCACCATCTCACTGGTCCTTGCTCTCGCGTCGCTTTTCGGTTACATAGATCCAGCGGTGTGTGCAATGCCAAAAACCGCGGGTTACCTGACTTGCGAGCAGTCGGCACAGGAACACATCCTTGCTTTCTGGGGATTCGCCGGCTTCGGAATCGTAACCTTGGTAACCGGTACCGTGAGGGCTCGGTTGGCCAAAGCGAAGCGAACAAACCCTATAGCTGACTGAGTAAGTTCATAATCGTGCAAGAGGCCTGAAAGATACATGTTGGACAACTGAGTCCAACTTCGGTAAACTAAACAGGTTGCTTTTCGGAGCAACAAAAGCCCAGCGCTTGTAGCTCAACGGATAGAGCATCTGACTACGGATCAGAAGGTTGGGGGTTCGAGTCCCTCCAAGCGCACAAAATTCCTCCCGATCTTCCATCGGGAGGTTTTTATTTTTGGGAATATTAGCCGGCGCAAAACGGTTGTCTAAACCTATAACTTCGGCATAAATAATCTGATTGAGGTAGAAATGACCAAGCAGGACGCTCGGCAAGTATGGGACAGCGCTTGGAAGCGGATAATCATTTCACAGGTAGCCCCGACCCTCCTATTGATCACAACGGTGGCGCTGCTTCAGTTTGGTTTGGCGTCGGCGGCACTGCCAGTCCGCGTTGCCGCACTCTTGATCCTTCTCGCTTCCGGCATCATGGGTGCGCTGGTTCAATTCGTGTCTGCCGAGGATGCAAGTACGGCCGGGAAAGCGCTGACGCTTGGTCGGGCGGTGCGCCTACTTGCAGTAATTAAGTTCGTCACCCCAGCTATTTTCTTAGTTATCTTTGCGGAGCTCGCTCTGGCTTTATTGGCTTAAAGACCCTTAGGGCAGCCGGCGCAAAACAACAGCTAGGAGTGCTGGCACCACCGAGGCTGCCAGCAACAAATTTCCAAGCGGGTCGTCCTGTGTCCGCAGATAGATGCCGCCGGCAAAAAGTGCAGCGAAATATATGGCAAGCGATAGACGCGACTGAGACCGCTCAAGTTTGCCTACGCGCCTTTCCAGCTGTGGGTTTCTAATGCTCAATTCGCCCCGCTCTAGTCTGCCAATTGCGGAGTCTAGGCGCTTGGGCAACCTGGCCAGCAGGGCCATAGCGTTGGTGGCTTCGCGGGCGAGTGCAGCACCCACTCCCTTAGTGCCTCCCTGCAACAGGGTCCGGGCAAATGGGTCAAGGGCATCCCACATGTTGAATTCGCGATTGAGCGAGCTTGTGACACCGGAAACTAAAGAAATACTGCGGACGAGAAGCAGGAAGTTCTCTGGAACTTGGAACGGCAGGGCGCGCACCAGGTCTGCAAACTGTAGGGCAAAATCTCTGAACTCCCGCGGATCAGTTGCCACTATTTCACTCACACCTACGCCGCCGAACCTTTTGAAAAGAGCTTCGATTGCATTCTCGAGCTGAACCGTGTCTGCCGACGGCAGAAGCAGCTTCAGCCGCTCCACTGCAGTCACCCAACCCTGGGCGTCGCGGCTAACCACGGCAAAAATAAACCGCCTCAGGTTTTGCTGTTGGTCCTCGGTGATTATGCCCATCATTCCGAAATCGATGAAAGTCAGAAGGAAGCCACCAGGCGTCTGGTTAGTGGGGGTAACGAAAATATTGCCCGGATGCGGGTCGGCATGGAAGAACCCATGCACAAAAATCTGTTGGAAGGTAACACGTGCGAACTCTGCGGCAACGGCATTGGGGTCGATGCCTGCGGCTTCGAGTCCCTGGACATCGGAGATTTTGATGGCGGCAACGTTGGTTAGGGTGAGTGCGCGGCGCGAAGTGCGATCCCAGATAATCGTGGGCGCGGCAACGTAAGGGTCGCCGGCGAAATTGGCGGCGAATCGCTCCAAATTTTGGGCCTCGTTGAGGTAGTCGATCTCCTGGTACGTGGTTGCGGCAAACTCCTCGACCAAAGCGGGGGCGTCGGCTCGGCGCGAAACTAGCTTTACGCGGGACAACCAGCCCCCAACCTTGCGTAAAGCCTTTAAATCCACCTCTACGATTTCCTCAATGCCCGGGCGAAGCACCTTCACCACCACATGGGCTTGACCCGAGGTGGGGGTAATGCCCGCCGGAAGAGTTGCCAAGTGCGCCTGCCCCAGTGACGCCGCGGCAATTGGGGTTTCAGCAAAAGTGGTGTACGCGTCTTCGAGCGAAATGCCAAGGCTGGTCTCTACTTGCCGCCGAATCTCCTCGAATGGTTCTGGAGCTACCTCGTCCTGTAGGCCCTCCAACTCGCGGGTGATTTCTATGGGCAAGACATCGAGGCGGGAGGAAACGAACTGCCCCACCTTAATCATCAGTCCGGTTAGCTCGGTTGCTAGCTTCCTGAACCTACGCGCGATGCGCTGCAGGCGACGGACTCGCCCTCTGGCTGCGAGTCTGCTCAGACCGATGCTTGGAAGAAGAATTTCGAACCACCAGCTCTGTGCCAGCACCGCTGCGGCGAAACGAAGGATGCGCCGATACCGGCGGCTTAGGGCCACCTGGCGCTGGGATTCGCTCGATATCGGGTTAAAGTGTCTTTTCGTATCTTGATTTTCTGGATATGAGGGGTTTGGTTGTTGGCTATTCTGCTCGTCCCAAAATCGTGAATAGGCTCTTGGCGGATTCTTTCAGAACCCTGGTGGCTTGGTCTAGGTCGGCCTTGGATCCGCTGGCCGCCAACGCGGCTACAGCTCGACCAAGGGTAGCCCCGGCTTTGGCAAGATCGGTCTTCGCCGAGAGGTGCTCGTTCCACCCTCGGCCCTCAGTCTTGGCATGGTCACCGTAGGAATTGGCGTTAGCCGGGTTGTCTTTAATCCAGGTGCGACCTACATCCGTGATGAAGTAAGTCTTTCTGCTCTCGACAAGCTCGAAGCCCACCAACCCTTCCTCGGTCATAAGTTGAAGCTCAGGATGGATGGTCCCCTCTGTGGGCACCCAAGTGCCGGCACTTACCGTCGTGATTTCAGTTATCAGGGCATCTGCCGAGTAGGCGCGGGTCAACAAAAGCGAAAGTAAGGCGCGACGCACCGCAGCCTGGCTTAAGTTTGATTGGGAATTGCTGCCGGAGTGTTCGTCCATGCGGTCGCTGAAGGCGGCTTTTAGGGTGTCGACAAACTTGGCTATGTCTGGGCTGAGTGCAGAAAAATTCAAGGCGATCCCTCTCTGGATTTCGTAAAAATCTAACCAACTCAGCCGCACCTTCATTCCTAGGTTGCAAGGTCTTATCCTGAACCTGTGCTCACTGACGAATTCGATTACCCGCTGAGCCTGGTGGAGTTGAACCCTGCAGGCCGCAACCTGGTGATGCTGCTGCACGGCTTTGGCGCCAGCACATTCAGTTGGGGGCCGGTCATTCATCGATTTGCCGCCGAGAATCACGTGATTGCATACGATCGCCCCGGATTCGGATTCACTCCCCTGGTGGAACGCAAGACCAAGCCCGATCCATATTCGTTGGTGGGCCAGGTAGAGCTCCTGCGCCAGATCGTAGCCACCAAAGCCGCGGGTCGTTCCGTGATTTTGGTTGGGCACTCTGCAGGCGGTCTGTTGGCCACCGAGTTTGTGCTGCGGCACCCCGGGGTGGCACACCTTCTGATCTTGGAGTCGCCGGCCATTTGGCGCACCCCACCGGTCCCGGCATCGGTGGCGGCGGCCCTGCGTTCCAGGCGTCTCGAGAAATACGCCAAGACTTGGCTGGCGTCGTTCGACAAAGCCGGAATGAAGATTTTGAGGGACTCCTACTTTGACAAGTCCAAACTGACGGACCGAGTGATTGAGGGCTATAAGGCACCTATGAAGTCGGCGGATTGGCCGCTCAATCTTTGGCGATTCATGACGGCCGACCAGACCAATGCGGTTCGTTCCAACCTGTGGCGGATGGACCTACCAGTATTTGTCGTCTCAGGCGATTCCGACCGCATTGTGAAGGTGGAAGACACTTTCAAAGTTGCCGAACGAATTCCGGGGCACTCCATATATCTGGTGCCAAACTGCGGGCATATCGCGCACGAGGAACAGCCCGAAGATTATTGGCGCGTGGTCTCGGACTTCATTTTTAAGAATCAGAAATAGCAGGCGCGGCAAACGGGTTGGCATAGGCATGGATTTTGCAGGTAAATCAGTTCTAGTGGTTGGTGCGTCGGGTGCGCTGGGCGGTGGTCTAGCGTCGGCACTTGCCGAGCAGGGCGCCACTGTAATGGCCACCTGCAGCACCCCCGAATCGGTGGGGAGAATCCCGGCAAGTGCTCACGTGCACCTTCAGGTGGATCTGAATAACCCGGATAGCATCGACGTTTTGGCCGATTACCTGCTTAAAAACCAAAAACTAGACGGAATCGTCCTGGCCGCCGGCCGCGTAGGTTTCGGTGGGTCGCAACACACCAGCGTTACAGACGCAACTGCACTGACCCAAGTTAATTACCTGGGCCAGGCCCACCTGGTAAGCCGACTAATCCCACTACTAAAGGCGGGCGACGAGCCATTCGTTGCGGCCATCACCGGTGTTGTAGCTGAGAAGACATTCCCTGGCATGCATGCCTATACCGCCAGCAAGACCGCCATGTCAGCCTGGCTGACATCACTCCGCACCGAGCTGCGACGCGATGGAATCCGAGTCTTGGAGGCCCGCCCGGGCCACACCGAAACCGGCCTGGCCACGCGCGCCCTCTTCGGCGCCGCACCCGCAATGCCCGCCGGCATGGCTCCCGATCACGTGGTCGGGATCATTATGGATGGCTTGGCTGGCGACGCTACGGTTCTAGACAGCGGGGCTTTCTAGCTTGGAAGCCAAAATCAAAAACGGCTTCGCGCCCAAGACTTGCGAGCACTGCGGACGCCCATTCGAGTGGCGCAAGAAGTGGGCGCGCGACTGGGCCAACGTCAAGTACTGCTCCGAAAAGTGCAAGCGCGGATGATTGAGCGACTCTTATACGTTGCCCATGACCACCTGAATGCCAACTACGGCGTGCTTCGGACTGCCAATCCCGCTACCGACGCGGTAATACTGGTAGAAAGTCAACGCATGATTGTTGGCCGGCCGTGGCACCCCGAGCGCCTGTTCTTCCTGCTGTCATCCGCCAGGCATTTTGCGGCTCAGTTGGCGGCGGACGGATTCACGGTTCGTTATGTGAAGGCACCGTCCACCGTCGACGGCATCAACCAGGCCAAAAAGGAATTCGGCAACCTACCGGTTATCGCCGCCGAGTCCTCTTCACATCGGCAGTTGCACCAACTTACCGAGTACGGGGTGCAGTGGCTGGAAAACGACTTCTTCCTGACCCCGCGGATTATGTTTGCCCAGTGGGCGGAATCTCAAAAAACATTTGTCATGGAGAACTTCTATCGGGCTCAGCGGGTTCGACTCAACATTTTGATGAGCGCTGGAAAGCCATCGGGTGGGCAATGGAATTTCGACAAGGAAAACCGGCTACCACCGCCCAAAAATTACAATTGGCCCCACTACCTTGAACATGAGCGCGACCAGATAGACCTTCAGGTCGCCGATGACCTCGGCATGACTCCAACCAAAACGTGGGCCACCACCCGCGCCGGCGCGCTTAAACAGCTCGAGCATTTCGTAGCAAACAATTTGGAGGGTTTCGGGCCATACGAGGACGCCGTTACTTCGGATAACTGGGCGCTACACCACTCGCTGCTTAGCCCATACCTCAACAACGGCCTTCTTCATGCCCGCGAGGTCATCCAACGAGTGCTTCAGGCCTATGGCACCCTTGGCGCGCCCATCGCCTCCGTCGAGGCGTTTGTGCGACAGGTGGTTGGTTGGCGCGAATACATAAACGGAATGTACTGGTATTTGGGCGAGGAGTATGCCTCTAGCAACGCCCTAGCTGCCAGTCGTCCGCTGCCTCCAGTCTTCAAGGATTCCTCAAAGACACAAATGGCATGCGTGCGCTCCGTGGTCGCCGATGTGGAGGCGCGTGCCTGGACTCATCACATACCCCGGCTTATGGTCCTCAGCAATCTGGCTTTGACTTCTGGAACCAGCCCACAGGAGTTCCTGAACTGGATGCGAGAACAATTCGTGGACGCCTCCGACTGGGTCATGGTGCCTAACATCATCGGTATGGCCACCTTCGCCGACGGCGGCAAGTTGATGACTAAACCTTATGCCTCTGGCGGGGCCTACCTGAATCGCATGACCAATCACTGCAAAGGGTGTCGGTTTGACCCGAAGCTGCGGGTAGGAGAAAACGCCTGTCCGTTCACCACGCTGTATTGGGATTTCACCGACAGGCACCGCGATGTATTCGCCAAGAATCATCGAATGTTCCAGGCGTTGCAGGGTTTGAATCGACTGGCAGACCTGCCAGCGGTCCGTCACCGCGCGGCAGAGGTGCTAGATCTTTTGGGCGCCGGCCAGCTATAGGGGCGAGATATCAATAAGCGCGCTTAGGGCGAAGGTTGCCGCCGGTGCCCACACCCTCAGCTGCTATTGCATCTTGGGTGGGCAAACCTACTCCACTTACCGGTGCAATATGGCTAAACAAGTGAACATCCATGCTGCAAAAACCCACTTCTCAAAACTTGTCGAAGAGGTTAAGGCCGGCGGAGCGGTGATCGTTGCGCGCGTGGGTAAGCCTATTTTGAAGTTTGTCAAAATTGAGGAAAAGCCAACTTTGTGCGACGGCTGGGATTTACCAAGGACTACATGCAAATATCTGACTGGGGCGGCTTGCAGCGATTCGGCCGATTCAATGCCTGCGCCCGATCGGTTGTCGATGAGGGTCGCGCTGCCTGGATCGCCAATGCCCGCGGCATAGATGAACTGCCCGGCTGGCCTCGCCTAGAGGCATACTTATGAGGTGAACCTTTGGCGCATCCTGTTGCACTACGTGAAGCCGCACTGGCCGCTGCTGATTGCAGTGATGATTTTCCAGTACATCCAGTCGATGGCGTCGCTGGCACTTCCCACGCTCAATGCGGACATCATCAATAAGGGTGTGGCCACCGGCGACACCGCCTACATTCTTTCCACCGGCGGAACCATGCTCGGCATTTCGTTGCTGCAGGTTGCCGGCAGCATCCTGGCCACCTACTTTGGTTCGCGCCTGGCCATGCAGGTGGGCCGCGACATCCGCGGCCAGGTGTTCGCTAGGGTCGGTAAGTTCTCAGAGCGCGATGTAAACCTGTTCGGCACACCGAGCCTGATCACGCGCTCCACCAACGATGTTCTGCAGATTCAGATGCTGGTGCTGATGGGCAGCACAATGCTGCTTTCCGCGCCAATTTTGGCCGTGGGTGGCGTAGTCACCGCCTTGGGTCTTGACCTAAATATGTCGGTCATCATGGCGGTTAGCGTTCCGGTGCTGCTGGTGGTCATCGGCTTCCTGCTCTCCAAGATGATCCCGCTCTTCCGCCTGATGCAGGAGCGCATCGACCGCATCAACCAGGTGCTGCGCGAGCAGCTGACCGGCGTGCGTGTGGTGCGTGCCTTCGTGCGTGAAGCCACCGAGACCGCCCGCTTCGAAGAGGCCAACACCCAGGTCACCGACACCGCACTGAGGTCCGGCCGCCTGATGGCGTTCATGTTCCCCACCGTGATGATCGTGCTGAATATTTCGAGCGTCGCCGTGCTTTGGCTGGGTGCCTACCGCGTGGATTCCGGCCAGATGGAAATCGGCACAGTGATGGCCTTCCTGCAGTACCTGATGCAGATTCTGATGGCCGTGATGATGAGCATGTTCATGGCCATGATGATCCCGCGCGCCGCCGTGTGCGCCGACCGCGTGGCCGAGGTCATGAACACCGAACCGAGCGTGGTTGCCCCCGCGAATCCGGTTGCAAGCACCGCTACCGCCGGCAGCGTGCAGTTTGACGAAGTGACCTTCGCCTACCCCGGCGCCGAAAAGCCGGTTTTAGCTGACATGAACTTTGCGATCGCGGCGGGCACCACGACCGCCATCATCGGTCCGACCGGTTCCGGCAAGACCACGCTCATTAACCTGATTGCCCGCCTGGTAGACCCAACCGTGGGCAAGGTGCTAATCGACGGCACCGATCTGAAGAGCCTTGATCCGGAGGTGCTCTGGAAGAAGATCGGCCTGATACCGCAAAAGGCATACCTGTTTAGTGGCACGGTTGCGGAGACCCTCCGCTATGGTCGCGAAAGCGCCACCGAGGAAGAGCTTTGGCAGGCGCTGGAGATTGCGCAGGCGGCCGACTTTATTCGGGCACTGCCCGAGGGTCTCAATGCCCAGGTGGTTCAGGGCGGCACCAACTTCTCGGGTGGCCAGCGCCAGCGCTTGGCCATCGCCCGGGCCCTGGTCAAGCAGCCAGAGGTGCTGATCTTCGACGATTCGTTCTCGGCACTCGACCTAACCACGGATGCCAAGTTGCGACAGGCCCTGGCCAAGGAACTGCCGCACGTGACCAAGGTGATCGTGGGCCAGCGCGTGGCCAGCATCAAGCACGCGAATCAGATCGTAGTTTGCCAAGACGGCAAGGTTTCGGGCCTGGGAACTCACGCCCAGTTACTTCAGGAAAACTCCATTTACCAGGAAATCGTCGCCTCGCAGCTGACCGCAGAGGAGGCCGCGTAATGTCCGGTGCTCCAAAGCAACAGAAATCTGCGGCTCGCATGACGGCTCCGGCCGGCGCGATGGGTGGCCGTCAGGGCGGACCCGGCATGGGTCGTGGCCCAATGATGGGTGCCGGAATGCCCACCGAGAAGTCGCTCAACTTTGGCCCAAGCGCCAAGCGCCTACTTGCGCGCCTGCGCCCGGAACGCACCAGGCTAATCGCGGTAATTTTGCTCGCAGTGGCATCGGTGACGCTAAGCGTGCTTGGCCCGTGGATGTTGGGCAAGGCAACCAACATCATCTTTAACGGTGCCATTTCGGCCAAACTGCCGGCCGGAGTTACCAAGGTTCAGCTGATTGCCGGCCTGAAGATGCAGGGCAAAAATCAGCTGGCAGACCTGCTGAGCGGCATGGACCTGCACCCTGGCGTGGGCATCGATTTCAGCGCCCTCTCGCAGATCATCATCTGGGTCATCGCCATCTATGTGGGGGCGTTCCTGTTTGGCGTCATCCAGGCGCGCATCCTCAACGTGAGCGTGCAGAACACCATCTTTAAGCTTCGCCGCGAGACCGAGGCCAAGCTGCACCG
>Ga0228702_1002488_pt1 | contig 10522 bp, 10 predicted proteins | sample McNCre217_Aug_MG_2_FD_178018 | JGI IMG/M metagenome (GOLD analysis project Ga0228702, IMG submission 178018) | Freshwater microbial communities from McNutts Creek, Athens, Georgia, United States - 20-17_Aug_MG | ecosystem: Environmental > Aquatic > Freshwater > Creek | place: USA: Georgia... | reverse complement strand
CGACGTATCGGTGCTGAAGCTGGCCGGCCTCAAGGGCTTCTACCAGAACGCCGTGACCGAGCAGGTCTCCTACGTAAACGCGCCACTGATGGCCGAGGCCCGCGGCGTGGACGTGAAGCTGACCGTCGACTCCCAGAGCGACGAGTACCGCAATGTGACCAGCATCAAGGCGATCATGGCGGACGGCAGCACCGCAAGTGTCTCGGGAACCGTAATCGGACCAAAGCACCACCAGAAGATCGTGAACATCAACGGCTACGACGTGGAGCTGGCGATGGCCGAGCACTTCGTATTGATGGTCTACACCGACCGTCCGGGAATCGTTGCCGTCTACGGCAAGGCATTCGCCGACGCCGGAATCAACATCGCGGCCATGCAGATTGCCCGCCAGCAGAAGGGCGGCAAGGCGCTCTCTGTCATCACCGTGGACAGCAAGGTCGACGCCGCCATCCTGGAAGGCGTGCGCACCGAGATCCAGGCCGAAGAGATGCTGGCGATCGACGTCATTCAGCACTAGTTATAGGCAAAGCGAAAACCCCGACCGGTGGTCGGGGTTTTCGTGTTAAGCGTGCGGTTACTCTACCGGGCGACCGGAATCGATCCAGCCCATGGTGCCGCCGGCAACCGAAACGGCATCGACGCCATTGTTGAAGAGAATGTCCGCGCCCTTCTGGCTGCGGGCACCCGAGCGGCAGATTACCCAGACGCGGCCGCCGTCTTCGACCTCGTCGATGCGGGCCTCGAGCTGGCCTAGCGGGATGTGGTGCGCTCCAGGAACGTGGCCCGAGGCGTACTCGTCGTCCTCGCGGACGTCTAGTACGTAGGCGCCCTTGTCCAGCTGCTGGGCGAGGTCTTCGATGGTTACTTCGATAGCCATGGCTAATCCTTTGGTTTGAAAGAAAACTGTGGTGCCTCAAATTTACGGCAGTTTGCTGCGTCGCAAAATTGCAGATACCCTAGGGGGTATGCATAAATCTAAAGTAAGCCTCATCCGTGCGGTCCTAGCCGGAGTTACCGCAATCGCCCTAGCCGTCGGTGTCGCGGGTTGTGCAACTCAGTCAATCGACGCCAAATCCGCGACCGCAATTATCGATGTTAGAACTGCCGACGAGTTCAATCAGGGTCACCTTCAGGGCGCGGTGAACATCGACGTAGAGCAGCCAAGTTTCCAGAACCAGGTCACCATGCTTGACAAAAACGGTAGTTACATCGTCTATTGCCACTCGGGTCGTCGCGCCGGTATCGCCATGGACGAGATGACGCAGCTCGGTTTCAAGCACGTTGTAAACGCGGGCGGAATCGACCAGGCCGCGCAGAGCACCGGCTTGGCCGTAGTAAACAACTAGCAGTGCAAGTCGGGCCGTGGCGTAGGTTGCGGCCCGACTTCGCGCGTTCAAGGACCGTAGGATTTGAGGCATGGACAACACCTCCTGGGTAAAGAAATACGACACCGATGACTTCGTCTACACCAAGGACGTGAACCAGTTTGTGGTTGAGTTCTGCGGAGGCCTGCCGGTTGGAACGGCCATCGATGTGGCGGGCGGAGAGGGGCGCAACGCGGTCTGGCTGGCCGAACAGGGTTGGACCGTCGAGGTCATCGACTTCGCACCAAACGCTTTAGACAAGGCAAAGAAACTGGCTGCTGAGCGCGGTGTAGCGGAACGAGTCCTGGTCACCGAGGCCAGTGCCCTGGACTTCACCTCTCAACTGGCCCCGGTGGATCTAGCCGTGGTGGCCTACCTGCACATCTATTCGCACCAGTTTGCCGAGGCCATGGCCCGCACGGTTGCGGCCGTGAAGCCCGGTGGGCACGTCTTCGGGGTCTGGCATGCGCTCGAGAACCTGCAGCACAACAGCCACGGGCCGCAGAACCCGGACGCCCTGCCATCGGTGGCGTCTCTGGCCAGGCTGTGTGCGGAACTCGGTCTGGAAGTGCTGACCCTGGAAAACCGAGACGGCCTGGTGCGCACCGATGAGGGCAAAAAGCCTTCGGTGACCGTGGTTTTGTTGGCGCGTAAGCCATAGGGAACCGGCTTTCCAAAGAGTAAAGTTGAAGCAAATAACTTGCTTTAGGAGCAGTTCAATTGACTCGTGAATACAAGCTCGCCGTCATCGGTGGCGATGGCATCGGCCCAGAGGTAACCAAGTACGCCCTGGAGGCAATCGAGCTCGTGACGCGCGGTTCCGGCGCCACCTTCGCAACCACCGAGTTTGACCTGGGCGCCCGCCGCTACCTGGAAAACGGTGAGACCCTCACCGAGGCGGACATGGAGGCCCTGAAGGGGCACGACGCCATCCTGCTTGGCGCCATCGGCGACCCGCGAGTCCCGAGCGGCGTGCTGGAGCGCGGCCTGCTGCTGAAGCTTCGATTCGCTTTCAATCACTACATCAACCTGCGCCCGAGCCGCCTCTTCCCTGGCGTCACCAGCCCGCTGGCAGACCCGGGCAAAATCGACTTCGTCGTAGTACGCGAAGGCACCGAGGGTCCATACGTTGGCAACGGCGGCGCAATCCGCGTTGGCACCGAGCACGAGGTTGCCAACGAGGTTTCCGTCAACACCGCATTCGGTGTTGAGCGCACCGTACGCTACGCCTTCGAACTGGCAAGCACCCGCGACCGCAAGAAGGTCACCCTGGTCCACAAGCACAACGTGCTGGTACACGCCGGCTCCATGTGGCAGAAGATCGTCAACCGCGTTGCCGAGGAGTACCCGGGCATCAGCCACGACTACCTGCACATCGATGCCGCAACCATCTTCATGGTCACCGACCCGGAGCGCTTCGACGTTATCGTGACCGACAACCTCTTCGGTGACATCCTCACCGACCTCGCCGCCGCAATCACCGGTGGAATCGGACTAGCAGCCAGCGGCAACATCAATCCGGACGGCGACTACCCGAGCATGTTCGAGCCGGTACATGGCTCGGCGCCCGACATCGCAGGCAAGAACCTTGCCGACCCAACCGCCGCCATCCTGAGCGCGGCAATGCTGCTGGACCACCTGAAGAACCCGGTGGCTGCAGGGCGAATCGAACGAGCCGTTGCAGCCGACCTGGCCAGCCGCGGTTCCACCAAGCGTTCCACCAGCGACGTCGCCAAGGCGATTTTCGCCTACCTCTAAAACTTCTGTGCACCGCCACCGACGATGGTGCGCGGCGCGAAAGGCAAGAACATGACCTACCAGTGGACTGTCACCAAGAACAGCAACCCGCTTCCAGATGCCGCGCGCGAGGAAATCCTGAAGGCTCCGGTCTTCGGTGCCAACCTCACCGATCACCAGATCGTGGTGACCTGGACCGCCGAGGCCGGCTGGCACGATGCCCGCGTCGAGCCTTACGGCCCGATCCTCATGGACCCGAGCGCGGCCGTGCTGCACTACGGCCAAGAGATCTTCGAGGGCATCAAGGCCTACCGTCACGAAGATGGCAGCATCTGGACCTTCCGCCCTACCGCAAACGCCGAGCGCCTGCAGCGCAGCGCACACCGCATGGCTCTGCCGGAGCTTCCGGTCGAGATCTTCGTGGAGAGCCTCAAGCAGCTGATCGCGGTTGACGGTGCTTGGGTGCCGGAGCCGGTCAACGAGAAGACCCTCTACATTCGTCCATTCGAGATCGCGGCGGAAAACTTCCTCGGTGTGCGCCCAGCCGCCCGCGCCGAGTACCGCGTGATTGCCAGCCCGGTTGGCCCATACTTCACCGGTGGCGTGAAGCCGGTCAAGATATGGATCGCTCTGGACAGCGCCCGTGCCGGAAAGCACGGAACCGGCGAGGCCAAGACCGGCGGAAACTACGCCGCATCGCTACTGGCGCAGAGCGAGGGATACGAGAACGGCTGTTCGCAGGTAATGTTCCTCGATGCCGAGACCGGAACTCACATCGAAGAGCTGGGTGGCATGAACCTGTTCTTCGTATACGCCGATGGCCACGTCGTGACCCCATCGCTGGATGGCAACATCCTGCACGGCATCACCCGCGACAGCGTCATCACTCTGATCAAGGACCGTGGCATCAAACTGGAAGAGCGCCTGATCACCCTCGATGAGGTTCGCGAGGGCGTCAATAGCGGCGCCATCACCGAGATCTTCGCCTGTGGCACCGCAGCGGTCATCACCCCGGTGGGCCAGCTCAAGAGCCGAGTCGAGACCATCGGTGCCGAGGATGCGGCACCGGGCGAACTGACCGTTAGCCTGCGTGAAGAGCTGACCGGAATTCAGTACGGCCGCGTTGCCGACCGCCACAACTGGCTGGTAAAGCTGAGCGACTAAGGAACTAGAAATGCGCATCGCCCGCTTCGAGCACAACGGAACGCTAGCTTTCGGAAACGTGATCGGGGAGGGCGATTCCGCTTATCTGGCGGTCCTGCAGGGCAACCCCATGTTGGGCCTGGCCGAGCCCACCGGCGAGCACGTTTCGCTGGGTGCGGTTCGCCTGCTGCCGCCATCGGCGCCGAGCAAGATCGTGTGCGTGGGCAAGAACTATGGTGCCCACATCGAAGAGATGGGGCTCACCGGATCGGTGGAGCCGACCATTTTCCTCAAGCCTCCGAGCGCGCTGATTGGTCACGGTCAGGGCATCGTTCTGCCGTGGCAGTCCAGCCAGGTGGAGCTGGAGGTCGAACTGGCAATAGTCATTGGCCAGGAGTGCAAAAACCTCCCGGTCGAGGCCGCGCTGGGCGTGGTTTGGGGTTACACCATCGCCAACGATGTGACGGCCCGAGACTTGCAGGCCGCCGATGACCAGTGGATGCGCTCCAAGGGATTCGACACCTTCTGCCCGGTGGGCCCATGGGTCGAGACCGATTGGAGCCCAGCCGGCCAGCGCATTCACAGTTCGGTCGACGGTCAGACCCGCCAGGACGACCACCTGACCTCCATGATCTTCGACGTGCCCACCATCATCAGCTTTGTGAGCCACAACATGACCCTCCTGGCGGGCGACATCATCCTCACCGGAACCCCGAGCGGTATCTCCGGAATCCGGGCCGGGCAGTCTGTGACCTGCTCGGTGGAGGGCATCGGAGCTCTCACCAACCCGGTCTGTTAGCGCTCGCTACCGCCAAGATCGGGCTGTTTGCCTCCTAACGGCCGCGGGTAAACTTGATTCATCATGTCTGCAATCACCGCACCTTTTAGCGCCGCCGAGGGCGCCGACGTCCGCGTCCGCTTCTGCCCATCGCCTACCGGCACCCCACACGTTGGCCTGGTCCGCACCGCCCTGTTCAACTGGGCCTACGCGCGCCACACGGGCGGCACCTTCGTGTTCCGCATCGAAGACACCGATGCCGAGCGCGACAGCGAAGAGTCGTTCGAGATGATCCTCGAGGGCCTCGGCTGGTTGGGTCTCAACTGGGATGAAGGCGTTAACGTAGGTGGCCCGAACGAGCCATACCGCCAGAGCCAGCGCATGGACATCTACCTTGACGTGGTGGAGAAGCTGAAGGCCAGCGGACACATCTACGAGAGCTACCTCACCGGTGAGGAGATCGACGCCCGCAACGAGGCGGCCGGTCGTGCCAAGCAGCTTGGCTACGATAACTCCGAGCGTGACCTCACCGAGGAGCAGCGTGCAGCCTACCGCGCCGAGGGCCGTCAGCCGGCGCTACGCCTGCGCGTGCCAGACCAGGACATCACCTTCAACGACCTGGTGCGCGGGGAGATCACCTTCCCAGCCGGTTCGTTCCCCGACTTCGTGGTGGTTCGTCCTAACGGCCAGCCGCTGTACACCCTGGTAAACCCGGTGGACGATGCGCTCATGCGCGTCACCCACGTGCTGCGCGGCGAGGACCTGCTCTCCAGCACCCCGCGCCAGATCGCGCTCTACAACGCACTGTTCGAGGCCGGCATCGCCGAGTGGATTCCACAGTTCGGACACCTGCCGTTCGTGATGGGCGAGGGCAACAAGAAGCTCTCTAAGCGCGACCCGGAGAGCAACCTGTTCCACCACCGCGACCGCGGCTTCATCCCGGAGGGCCTGCTCAACTACCTGGCGCTGCTGGGTTGGGGACTGAGCGCCGACCAGGACATCTTCACCCTGGAGGAACTGGTTGCCAACTTCGACGTAAAGAACGTGAACCCTAACCCGGCACGATTCGACCAGAAGAAGGCCGATGCCATCAACTCGGCTCACATCCGCCTGCTGGGCGCAGACGACTTCAAGAACCGCCTGGTTCCATACCTGCAGTCGGCGGGCATCGTTGGCGGCGAGCTCTCCGCCCGCGAAGAGCAGATCCTCACCGAGGCCGCTCCGCTCATCCAGGAGCGCATCGTTGTGCTCTCGGAGTCGGTTCCAATGCTCGGCTTCCTGTTCAAGCAGGCGGCGGACATCGTGATCGAGGATGACGCCAAGGCCGGTCTGCCTGAGAATTCCGCGGCAGTTGCGAATGCCGCCGTCGCCGCGCTCTCGGCCATCGATGAATCTGATTTCAAGACCGAGGCAATTCAAAACGCGTTGCAGTCGGCACTCATCGAGGGCATGGAATTGAAGCCGCGCGTGGCTTTTGGTCCTATCCGCACCGCGATCAGCGGTCGTCGAGTATCGCCACCGCTGTTTGAGTCGATGGAGATCCTGGGCAAGGCCGAGTCGCTGGCGCGCCTCACGCAGTTCGCGGCAATCGTCTAGAGGCACCGAGCGGGGTCGAGGAACTCCCTCGGCCCGGCATCGGGGTTTGCCTGGGAGGTCCGATTGCCTATACAATAGAGACTCGGTGCCGGCCCTCGGGCGGCCCGAAACATACTCTGGGGTATGGTGTAATTGGCAACACGGAGGTTTCTGGTACCTTTGTTCTTGGTTCGAGTCCAGGTACCCCAGCTCGATAAAAAGCAGTCCGCAAGGACTGTTTTTTGCTTTAAGTCGGTTTCCCAGCCGATTGTTCGCCGCCGAGACCAAATAAATGTCGGTGGCTAGTTGTAGATTCTCGAGTGGGGGAGTTGCCAACCGGTAGCTTCAAATTTCCATCAGGAAACGGGGGCGTGCCATGAGCACCCACGAGATCGTCTGTCCACACTGCCACAAGTCGTTCGCACTGGACGACACCGCATACGCGGACATCGTAAGCCAGGTAAAAACCAAGGCCTTCGAGGCCGAACTGCACACGCGCCTGGAACTGGAGGCCAAGAAGCAGGCCGCCGAGACCGCCCTTGCCCTGGAGAAAGCGGCTGCCGCGGGCCGCACCGAGGTAGAGCAGCTAAAGGCGCAGCTTGCGGTTTCCGAGACCGCAACCAAACTCGCTATTGCCGAGGCACTTAGCGCCGTAGAAAAGGAACGAGACCAGCTTGCCTCCGACCTCAAACTGAAGGCCGCCGAACAAAAAATTGCCGAAGACGCCGCGAAGCTCCGCCACGCCGACGAAAAGAAGTCGTGGGAAGAGCAGCTTGCCTTCTGGAAGGACCTCAAGGCCAAGCAGTCCACCAAGATGATCGGCGAAACCCTGGAGCAGCACTGCGAGCACGAGTTCAACTCAATCCGGGCCATTGCTTTCCCAAACGCCTACTTCGAGAAGGACAACGACGCCAAGTCTGGTAGCAAGGGCGACTACATCTTCCGAGACCTCGTCGAGGATGTCGAGACGGTATCCATCATGTTTGAGATGAAAAACGAGGCCGATGCAACAACCTCCAAGAAGAAGAACGAAGACTTCTTCAAAGAGCTAGACAAAGACCGAAATGAAAAAGGTTGCGAATACGCGGTTTTGGTCTCACTCCTAGAACCGGAAAGCGACCTTTATAACCAGGGAATCGTCGATGTTTCCCACCGTTACCCAAAGATGTATGTGATCCGCCCGCAGTTCTTCATCCCGCTCATCTCCCTGCTACGCAATGCCTCGCAGAAGGCGCTGCGTTACAAGCAGGAACTCGAAGTCGTGAAGTCGCAGAGCGTGGACATAACCAATTTCGAGAAAGAACTGAACGAGTTCAAGAACGGATTTGGCCGAAACTACGACCTAGCCGCTCGTCAGTACAACGAGGCAATCGATCAAATCGATGAAGCTATCAAACGCTTGAATAAGGTCAAGGACGCCCTCCAGCGTTCCGAAAACAACCTTCGCCTGGCGAACGACAAGGCGCAGGACGTCACCATCAAGAAACTCACCAAGGGCAACCCCACCATGCAGGCCAAGTTCGACGAGGCCCGCGCAAACCAGCCAATCGAAGGCGAAATCCTAGAACACGACGAGGACTAGGCGCCTAGCCGGGACAGACTCCCGGCGGTAGGCTGACCACATGACCAAATACGGCCCCGACGAAGTTGAACGCTACCTTTCGGAGCAGTCACCCAAGTATGAAGCCGCGTTGCGCCGGGTGGTAAATATCATCACCGCCGAGCTCGGCATCGAGCCGGTAATCAGCTACCAGATCATCGGCTGGAAGATCCACAAGAGCTACGCCATCTACGTGAGCGGTTGGAAAGACCACATGAGCATCCACGGCGGTCACCACCTAGAGCCGCTCGCCGAGGAATTCCCGCAGTGGTTCAAGCGCAAGGGCGCTACGCTTTGGTTCCAGGATCAACCTGAACTGCCGCTGGAAGTTATCCGTGCGGTGTTGGCGGCACGCTTCGAGAGCATGCCACCCGAGCTGCGCTAGGTCTACTCGAAGTCCAGCACGTCACCGATGTGCAGGAAGCGGAACTGGCCCCCGTGCTGTTCGGTCACGGCCTGAATCCGGCCATTGTTCAGCTCGTGCCCCTGAGGGCTCAGGTGAATGTTGTGAGTCGCAAAGCAAAGGGCCGGACGCACGTCGTCGACGAAGTCCATGACGTCGCTAATCTTCAGCCAGGGCGCGCTCGAAGGACAAGCTAGAACCGCAACCGCCCGGTCTGGCCGGGTGAAGGAATCACCCGGATAGTAGAGGGTGTCGTTCACCATGACGCCGGTGTTCTGAATCAGTGGAATCGACCGGTGAATCTCCGCGTGCATTGCGCCAAAGAACTCCAACTGGAAGCCGCCGACCAGGTGTAGGTCACCGTGGAAAACCGGAATGGCGTTGAAGCGTTCCGGATGGGGTGCCGCCGCCAGGCGGTCACAGACATCGGTGGGCGCATAGATTGGCACGCCGGGGTTCAAAGCGATGATGCGCTCCACCTGCTCCTCGTAGCAGTGGTCATCGTGCTTGTGAGTGATCACAATGGCCTTGACATTGGACTTTCCATCCATTGCCTCGGTGTAGAAACCCGGGTCGATAATCAGTCGCTCGTCACCATCCACAAGCTCGAGGCAGGCGTGTCCGTGTTTAATCATGCGCATGTTTTTAACCTAGTCTTGTTTGGACGGGAGAGGCCGATGGACAATCAAAACCAGCCACCACAGCTGGATTCGCTTATGAATCCAGAGCCGGTTGAAGCCAGCCAGGCAAAAAACCGAGCAGGGTTTGGCCTTCCCAAGATTCCGCAGAACATCCTGGGTGTTCCCACTCTTGCCATTCTGGGCCTGGTCATTTCGATCGCCTATGCGGGATATCTGTCGGTAGCCGAGGCGATGAACCTAAAGGGTGCCGCGGGAAACTTCTGGTGGGTTGTGCTCGGAGAAATCGTTCTGATAGCAGCCGGGCAGTTTGCCGTGTCCCGTTACTTAAACGTGGGCATTCGGCACGGCATTTCCAAGCTGGCCTCGAACCCAAGCGCGCAGCAAACCAAGCTGGACCAAGTCTCGAATTGGGTGATGCTGAGTGCCCTGGCCCTCGCCGTTCTGTCGGCCATTGTTTGGCCGCTAACCGGCAGGAGCACCGACTTTACGGTTGCCTGCGTGGCCGCCATACTCCTGGCCGCGAATCCACAGGTGATTGCACTCGTAGTCCCCGCAGCGGTTTCGATTGCAATCGAGTTTGCGGCGAGCCGTGGCATCCGAGTCAACCTTCGATCCGGGTTTGAGGACCTCGCCATCGCGGACCTGGTGCTCTTCGACAAGACGGGAACCCTCACCACAGGCGAACGCCAGTTCGTCTCGCTCAAGACCACCAGGCGCGGCGGTCTGGAGAGCGACGACGAGCTGCTCGCCGTAGTGGCTGGCCTGGAGCAAACCGGAGACGACCCGGTGGCGGTGGCCATCCGTGCCGAGGCCGAGGCCAGGGGAGTTTCCCCGGTGCCGGTAAAAGACGTGATGACGGTGCCGGGCATCGGTGTGAATGGCCGCTTCAATGAATTCCGGCTCTATGCGGGCGGCCCAGCACTCCTCACTCGGCAAAAAATCGACATCGATGTCCAGGATCTATTTGCCGCAGACGCATTGAATAGCCAGGGTTACACCGTCATCTATGTGGTGCGCGACGACATCCTGCTGGGGTACCTGGCGCTGAGCGACAAGACCCGGGAAACCAGCGCCGATGCCGTCTGGGGCTTACAGCACCTTGGCAAGAAAGTCGGGTTGCTGTCTGGAGACGCGCACGGCGTGGGTGCGGCACTGGCAAGCGAATTGAAGCTGGACGAGGTCTACTCGGAGGTCCTACCGCACCAAAAGGCCGAGGTCGTAGCGAAGCTGCAGGCAAGCGGGCGAGTTGTGGCAATGGTCGCCCACCCCGTCATCGGCGCC
>Ga0228702_1002486_pt1 | contig 10523 bp, 6 predicted proteins | sample McNCre217_Aug_MG_2_FD_178018 | JGI IMG/M metagenome (GOLD analysis project Ga0228702, IMG submission 178018) | Freshwater microbial communities from McNutts Creek, Athens, Georgia, United States - 20-17_Aug_MG | ecosystem: Environmental > Aquatic > Freshwater > Creek | place: USA: Georgia... | reverse complement strand
CAACCACAACACCGCGTCATCGATGCGCTGCAAAGTACGCATCCAGGCTGCAAACATGGATGGCGTGATCTTGTACACATTACCGAATGCGGCCATGACAAAACCTTGAGCCGGCAACCCCACATCACTGCGACTGACTTTGACCGATTGCGGTGACTCATTCGTCAAGGGAATGAAACAACTGCTCAAAAACAATGGTTTTTCGGTGAAATGCTGAGTCAATGGACCCGGCATCACCTGTGGATCAACGACCACATGGTCAAACCAGGGCATCCCTGTTGAACCGATGTATCCCAGATAAGTGGCCTGATGGGGTGCCGGGTGCAATGCAAAAATCCCCGGCCTCGCCCCCGAACTCAAACCGTGCAAATCGATCAGGATGTCAATTTGATCCTCGGCGATCAACTCAGCCGCCTGGCGATCGGTCAATTGAGAAATATTTCGGATGTTGCCCAGCAAACCTTCCAGTTGCCGACGCAGCGGTGTTTGCTCTGGCGCAGTGTAGTCATAAGCAAACAATTCATACTTTTGAGAATCCATGCCATTCAAAAAGGCGGGCAACAAAAAGCCCACGGCATGTTCCCGCAAATCGGCCGACACCAGGCCCACACGCCAACGGCTCCCGGGTCGACGGCGCTTGTTGTAGAGAAACTCTTCCGTAAAGGGATAGGTGCGGTGCACAAAGCGTTGCGCGGTCATCAACTGCAACGCGGGATCATCCGTCAACGCCAGCATGGCCAGAGGCGAAGCATTTCTTTGCAAATCGCCTTCACTCAACCCTGGCAATGCCTGGAAGACAGGCCATTGGCACGCTTTTTGGCGAATATGTATCCAGTGCTGGACAACACCCGGTTGCTTGGGATTGAGCTCCAAGCTGTCCTTCAAAGCACGCTCGGCCAAATCGTAATGTTTGCGTGCTTCGTGCAAGCGCCCTATGTGGTTCAACGTGATGCATTGCAACTCCAGATCCAGGTTGTCTTGCAACAACCTTTGCCCCACAAATTGGCTCCAAACCTGCAGTGCATCGTCAGTCAATCCTGATTTTTCGTACAAAAGGCCCAAATTGACGTATGCCTGCCCAAAGGATGGTGCGCAAACCATGCACTCGCGATAGGCCGATACCGCCTCCTTCATGCATCCCAGGTTTTGCAAAACGGCAGCATGGTTGAACAAGGCCGCATGCCTCATCGGATCTTGACGATGCATGGCAAGCCATGCGGAATAAAGCTCATGAACCTGTACCAGCCCCCCCTGCTCTTGCAGGGCTTGAGCCTTCGACACCAGTTGGGCCAAAGACCATGCAGAGAGATTCAAAGGGTCGGGCACACCAAGGCGTGTCGAATCGGCCAGTTCAACATTTTCAGCGGACTCAACTGTTTTCAAGCGGGCATTCATTGGAGAGATCCTTTCGTTCGGCAATCCAAACGCAAGGAATGCCTCAAGCAAAATTCATACCCAAGAAAAACAAAATCATCTGCAAAAAAGCAATCCATAGGTACTCATGGATGCCTCATGGCCTGGGAGGTCACATCAAGCGCATGTGGCCAGCGTCAAAAACGGCAATTCATTGCCGCACGCCAGGTGCCACAAAAAAAATCAACGATAGCCCCTCAAGTCTGGCCTTCACGTGCCGAATCCCCTTACGAGTAGATATTTTTCCCCGCACCAACGCCTTGGTTCGGGACATCACGGAAATGGCTTGCGGGTCAATTCCTCGAAGGAGTCCATATGTCGGTCATTTCATCGTTCACGCCCAGTGCCATCGCCAACCTGTCGACCACCCAAATCGCTGGGCTGACCACTGCCGATGTCAAATCCCTGAATACTGCACAGGTGAATGCGCTGACCAGCGTTCAACTTGCGGCATTGGCCACAGACGATATCGTGATCTTGAGTGGCAAACAAGTGGCGGCGCTGGACGCCACAGCCTTGGCCGCTGAGGACAGCGGCGTGTATGACCGCTTGTCTGTTTTGGGCGGCAATCAGATCAAGGCACTGACCACGGCACAAATCAATACCTTCACCACAGCACACATTGCCTCTTTTGACACGGAAGACATCAGTAATTTGTCTGCCACACAGCTGAACAGTTTCAGCACAGAGGTGATTGCCAACCTGACCACAGACCACATCTCGGTGCTCAATGGAACACAAGTGAAGGGCCTGAGCACCCAATTTGTTGAAAGTCTCAATTCTGCTCAACTGCGTGCCCTGACAACCGATCAGATCAGGGCTCTCAGCGCCACTCAATTGAGCAGCATCTCAACAGATGATGTATTGAACCTGGAAACCGAGGATGTAGCGGCCATCACCGCCAACCAGATCCGCAGTTTGAGCAGCTCCGTGATCGCAGCCCTGAGCACAGAGCAAGTCAGCGTTCTGACCAATACCCAATTGATGGCACTCAGTTCGACCCAGATTCAGGGCATCGAGACCGAGGATCTGGCCGCCATGTCCACCGCGCAGATCAATGCATTGCGTGGCTCCCAAATCGCGACCATGACATCGGATCAGGTGACCAGCCTGACGACCGAGCAGATTTCAGTGCTGACGTCACCCCAATTGAAGGGGTTGACCACCCTGCAAATGAGCAGCCTGTCCTCCGATCAGGTGTCGGCTCTCAATTCCGCGCAAATTACTGGACTGAGTGCGACCCAGCTGAACAAGCTGAGCTCTGACAACATTGCCCAACTCTCAACCGAGAACATCAGCGCCCTGAGTGTCAGCGTCCTCAAGGGTGTGAGCACAGATTTCATTCATGCGCTCAACACATCGCAGATCAGCGGTCTGAGAAGCAGCCAACTGACCAATTTGAGCGCCAGCCAATTGGGTGCACTGGAAGCCGAAGACATCGCGGCGCTCAACACCGAGCAAGTATCGCTGTTCAAAGCATCGCAAATTGCACAACTGGGCACCACCCAAATTGCAGCACTGAGCACCGATCAAATCGGGGCACTGACCAACAATCAGCTGAAACTGATGACCAACAACCAACTGGCCACGCTCAACAGTGACCAGGTGCAAGCTTTGGGCACATCGCAAGTCCGGGCGCTGTCGGCCACCCAGCTGAACAACCTGTCCACGGACACCATTTCCCTGATGGAAACGGCCGATGTGGCCGCCTTGACAGCGGTTCAGGTCAAGGGACTGAGCACAACTTTTGTCCAGACGCTGACCACCGATCAAATCAAGGCGCTGACCAGCACACAGATTGGTGCATTGACCAATCAGCAACTGCGGGCACTCGACAGCGGCGACATTTCTCAACTGTCGACCGACCAAATCAAGGGGCTTCAAGCCAGTCAGTTGTCACAGTTCACAACCGACATGGCCAGCGAATTGAGCAGTGACAACATTGCTGCACTGCAAGCATCTCAGCTTCAGGGACTGTCTGCCACCGTTTTGGCCAGCCTGAGTACCTTGCAAGTTCAGTCGTTGACGTCCACCCAAATCGATGACCTGACCTACAAGCAAATCAACAGCCTGACCAGCGATGGCATCCAGGCCCTGGACACCGAAGACGTGGCGAATTTGACGACCCAGCAAATCGCCAAACTGAGCACCGACACCGTCAAGGCGTTGACATCTGTCCAGATCCAAAGTCTGCGTGCCACGCAACTGGGAGCGATGTCGTACAAGCAAATTGAGGCTTTTGACAACAGCGACATCGGCACATTGAATTCAGAGCAAATTCAAGGCATCGCCGTCAAACAATTCGGTCAACTCAGCTCCGCACGCATCGCCGAACTGGGAACAGAACAAATCAGTGCCCTGCTCTCTTCGCAAGTTGCAGCACTGTCCACCACGGTGATCGCCAACCTCAGTACGGATCAAATTCAGTCACTCAACAGCGCACAAGTCAGCGGATTGAAACTCGCCCAGATTGCCAGCCTGGGCAGCACGGGCATCGCGGTTCTCGATACTGAAGACGTAGCGGCCTTGAGTGCCGCGCAGGTCAAGAGCTTGAGCAGCACACTGCTACAGGCACTCAACACCGATCAGATCACCGCTTTGAACAGTGAGCAGATCAAAGCTATGTCTGCGACCCAGCTCAACAGTCTGGAATCGGGTGACATCGCTTTGATGACCAGCAGCCAGATCAGCGGCCTCAGCGCCAACCAGCTGGTCGGCTTGTCAACGGACAAATGGAGCGAGTTCAGCAGCGATCACATTGCCGGCTTGAGCTCATCACAACTCAGTGGCTTGACCACCACGGTTGTGGCCAGCCTGAACTCAGAGCAGCTCAATGCCCTGAACACCTCACAGATCCAAGCCTTGAGCATTGCACAGCTCAACAGCGTGAATTCGACGGCACTGGCCAATCTGGAGAGCGATGATGTCGCGGCCCTCACCACGGGCCAAATCAAGGGATTGAGCACCACTGCGGTCGCGGCTTTGGGCACAGACCAGATCCAGTCACTGCGTCGCAGCCAATTGGGCGCAATGTCTTACCAGCAGATCAATGCTTTCGACAGCAACGAATTTGGTCAACTCTCCACCGAACAGGTGCAGGGCATCGTGGCCGACCAGTTCAGCCGACTGACGACTGCAAAGATCGCCGAGCTGACGACCGACCTGATCGCGGCCATCACCACCGAACAAATCCAGAAGCTGAGCACCACACAGGTCAATGCTCTGAATTCGGACCAAGTGGCCAACCTGACCACCTCTCAAATTGCGGCCTTGAGCACCACACAGCTGAACCGTCTGGACACATCTGCTGTCGACGATTTGACGACGACCGACATCCAGGCTTTGAGTGCCGCTCAAATGGCAGGACTGTCCACCGATTTCATCAGCCACCTGACCACGGACCAATTGGGCAGCTTGAGCACGACGCAAATCGGGGCCTTGAGCAGCGCACAGATCGGGGCACTGAGTTCCGACCAGATCACGGCACTGAACATCGTATAAGCACACGCTCTGACCGGGCGGCCAACTCGGGCCGTCAACAAAAGCCACGTCTTTGGACGTGGCTTTTTTTTGGCCATTCGACAACGGTCCGGCCAATGGCAAAGTCTTGCCGCCCACATCCCACACCGAATTTGATTACGAAAGAACAAACTTTATAAATATAAAAACATCAAAACATTCATTCACTCAATTGAGAGCACGTCAAAAGATCAAACTCATGTGTCTGCGGAAAAGCTGGCACGCCGATTGCTTGAGTCAAGGTATCAGCCAAGCGCAGGGATTTTCCATGACGCTTTACCGACATCTCACTGATGGAGAATATTCATGACCTCACTCTCGCAAGCACTGCTTTCCCAAGCCCACTGGGATTGGCTCCCCCTGCAAGGTACTGCGTCGCAGTTCAGCCCTGCAGAAATCCGGCAAGCTATTGCCGATCTGGTTCAGGCCGATCGACTGGGCATGGCAGATGCCCTGTCGGCCGCAGGTCTGAGTCTGTACCCGGACAGTGAAGATATCCTGGCCATTTCAGCCTTGTTGGCTGAATTGCGTCAGGAATGGTCGATGGCCGGTGACCTGCTGGAACAGTTGATCACTCTGCAAGCAGGCCAAACACCTGGCACGACTTGGCTGCATTACATCCGCGTGCTGCGCTGCCAATGCAACCCGGCCAAAGCCATGGCGGCTGTCGAATTGGCGCTGCAACAACACCCGGATCACGCCGACTTGCAAAAAGAAGCCCAGTCACTTCGTGCCCAGTTCAACCCCAGTCAGCTGGCGGTCGAGAGCACTCAAAAGCATTAACTCAACACAAGGAGTGATCTGACATGACCGTCATCAACACCAATGCCAACTCGCTGATCGCGCAAAATGCGCTGAACATCAACAACCGCGGCCTGAGCAAAACCATGGAGCAACTCTCCACGGGCAAGCGCATCAATTCGGCCGGCGATGATGCGGCGGGCCTGGCCATCAGCAACAAAATGACCGCCCAAATCCGGGGCCTGAACCAAGCCGTGCGCAATGCCAACGACGGCATTTCCATGATTCAAACGGCAGAAGGTGCCACCCAGGAAATCACCAACATGCTGCAACGCATGCGTGAACTGGCTGTTCAATCCGCCAACGACACCAACACAGACGGTGACCGCAGCTCGCTGGATCTGGAGTTCAAAGACCTGTCTACTGAGATCAACCGCATCTCGGAAATGACGCAGTTCAACACCAAAGGCGTGTTGAACGGCGGCTCGGGTGGCTCTGCCAGTGTGGTGATGAAGTTCCAAGTGGGGGCAAATACCAGCCAAACCATTGATGTCCACTTCAAGAACATGCGGACCGCTTCGGGTGGCGCGCTCTCAAGTGTGGCTTGGGCAAGCGGTTCATCCGGCTTCAACATCACATCACAAATTTCGGCCAATGCAGCCCTGAAGACCATCGATGATGCCATCAAGGTCGTGGATGATTACCGTGCCGACATGGGTGCCAAAATCAACCGACTGACTTATGCCATCGACAACTTGTCCAATGTGTCCATGAACACCAGCGCATCACGCAGCCGGATTCTGGACACAGATTACGCAAAAGCAAGCGCTGAACTGGCTCGCACGCAGATCATTCAACAGGCCGCTACCGCCATGTTGGCACAAGCCAATCAGCAACCGCAAAGCGTCCTCAAATTGTTGCAGGGCTGATATCGCCCAAACATCGGTGCAGCGCCCTGAAAGTTCAGCATGACCGTCATCAACACCAACATCAAATCACTGGTGACCCAGAACGCCTTGGGCAAGAACAGCCGTGCGCTGGCCTTGGCCATGCAACAACTTTCTACGGGCAAACGCATCAACAGTGCAGCAGACGACGCTGCAGGATTGGCCATTTCCTCGCGGATGACGGCTCAAATCAAGGGCCTGGACCAAGCGGTACGCAATGCCAACGATGGCATTTCACTGCTTCAAACCGTTGAAGGCGCCATGGTCGAAATGACCAACATGCTCCAGCGGATGCGCGAACTTGCTGTTCAATCCGGCAACGACACCTACACGGACAGTGACCGGTCTTCCCTGAATCTGGAATATGGCCAGTTGATGCAGGAAATCAACCGGATCAGCCAGAACACCCAATGGAACGGCATGGACGTGCTGAACAACAGCACCATCGGAACGGGTGGCCTTGTTGCTGACCACGAGGCCGCGGGCGATGAACTGAGAAACATCAAATTTCAGGTCGGCGCCAACGCATCTCAGACCATCAGCGTCGCGTTCAAGAATTTTTCAATCCCAGGAGACCCCGCTAACATCCCCCCGGATACCGATGTGTTCAGCGGTGATGGCCGAATCAACGACACCGACATCTTGTCGTCTGCGAATTCGAGCACAGCCATTGGTCGTCTCGACCAAGCCATCAAGAACATTGATGATGAACGTGCCACCTACGGTGCCGTCATGAACCGGCTCACTTACGCGGTTGACAACCTGACCAACGTGTCGCAAAACACCAGCGCCTCACGCAGTCGGATTCTGGACACTGACTATGCCAAAGCATCCAGCGAACTGGCACGCACCCAGATCATCCAGCAAGCGGCCACTGCCATCCTGGCTCAGGCCAACATGGATCAGCAATCCGTGCTGAAACTCCTCCAAGGCTAAGACCTGGGTGTTGACTTCGCTGTTCACTCCGGGCATTTCACCTCGCCATGACTTACGCAGATGACGCCGCAGCCCCCAAAAACCCGCAAGGCCCCAACTGCTGGAAATGTCAACATTTCGGAATCACCCACATCCCCAGCTCTCCCTATGCCTGCCGTCTGATGGGTTTCCAGTCCCGGCGCTTGCCCGCGCTGGATGTGCTGCAAACAGATGGTCATTTTTGCCGTGGTTTTCTGGCAAAACCCTTGTCCTCGAGGCCCTGATGTCCGTGTATGACGGTCTGGCCCGTCAAGTCCCTGCACGCCCATCACAGCGCCCTTAGCCGTCAAAAAAATGACGGCATCGTCAAAGTCAATAAATTATTTGATGTTTATTTATTGATACTTTGACTACTTTAAAACTCAAATAACACATGGCACGGTGGTTGCTTAATAGATCTCAACTGAAGATGAGGTCACTCCGTGAAGTCACACACCACAACCACCCCACTGGCCCTTTGGCTGGATCCAGAATCTGCCCTGAGCCCTGAGCACAGCCAGGCTTTGCAGGCATCCGGCTGGGCTGTGATGCCTGTGACGACACTGGACACACTGGTGGCACACGCCGCAGACGCCAGCATCGTGGTGCTGCATCTGGCCTTGGATGTGACCCGCCTCAAAGCCGTCCAGCAACTGTTGCAGGAAGCGGGACTGAACACCCCCATCGTGTGCCGTGTGGACCGAAACGACTTTGATCTGGGCATCGAGGCCTCGCAATCCGGGGCATTGGCGGTCATCGCTACCCAGGACACCCGCAGTGCCAGCTGGATACGACTGCACAGCAAACTCAACTCAACATCGCCCCGCTTGGCTCAACAGCCCGTGCGCCATGTGGTGTTTGTCGATCCAGCCAGCCAGCATTTGCTCGCACTGGCCCAAAAAGTGGCTCAAGCCGATGTAACAGCCTTGCTGGTGGGCCCCACCGGTTCGGGCAAGGAAGTCATGGCCCGTGTGCTGCACGAAGCCTCGGGCCGCGCCCGAGGTCCGTTTGTGGCCCTCAACTGCGCGGCCATGCCCGAAAACCTGATTGAAGACATGCTGTTTGGTCACGAAAAAGGCGCATTCACCGGAGCCCACCGTGAACAAAAAGGCCTGTTCGAGCAAGCCCAGGGCGGCACCCTCTTCCTGGACGAAATTGGCGAAATGCCCATGCACCTGCAAAGCAAGCTGCTGCGCGTGCTGCAGGAGCGCCAACTGACCCGTTTGGGTGGTCAAGCGCCCATCGCCCTGAACGTGCGCATCGTGGCCGCCACCAACAAAGACCTGAAACAGGCCATCATCGACCGCGAATTCCGCGAAGACCTGTATTACCGGATCGCCACCTTCCGACTGCGCCTGCTGCCCCTGCGCGAACGCGCGGGTGACATCATCCCGCTGGCCCTGCAATTTCTGGCCCAAAGCGAAAACAAACCGTGGCAGCTGCATCCCCAGGCTCAGGCCCAATTGCAGCAATACCCTTGGCCAGGCAATGTGCGTGAACTCGAAAACGTGATGCGTCGCGCCATGGTGCTGTGTGCCGACCATGTGGTGACCCCAGCCCATCTGATGTTTGACGATTGGCTCACCACGACACCTGCTGCCACCGTAGAAACCACCCCATTCATACCGGCAGCCTTACCCGTCGAACTTCCGTCCTCGACAGGCGCTTTTGAATGGCCAGCGAACCTGCCCAACGTGGACTTGTGCCGGGAAGCCGACACCTTGATCAGCGCAGCAAGCCCAGCAACAGCAGCTCCGGACCTGCAAAGCGCCGCCCGCCTGAACGAACACCAGGTCATCATGGCCACGCTGGCCGCCACCCCCAGCAAGACCGAGGCGGCCAAACGCCTGGGCATCAGCCCCCGCACCCTGCGCTACAAACTGGCGCAATTGCGTGAACACGGACTTGGCATGGTTGCTGCTTGCTGAAAGGGAACACCATGATCGACAAAGCCATTTCCCCCGCCAGCATCCAGTCCATGCTCCAGACCTTGCGCACCCACCAGGCACAGGCCTCGGGCCATGTCGGCGCTGCCGAATTGACCTCAGGCATGCAAGGTGCCCAGAAAACAGGCTTTTCCAGCCTGGTCAGCGGCGCTCTGGAAAACGTCAACAAACTGCAAGTGCAAGCCGATGGCATGCAAGAAGCTTATGACCGCGGCGAAAAGATCGAGTTGACCGACGTCGTTCTGGGCATGCAAAAGTCCAGCCTGGCTTTTGAAGCCACTTTGCAAGTTCGAAACAAAGTGCTCAAGGCGTACGAAGACGTCCTGAACATGCCGGTCTGACAGACATAAAGAGAACACACCATGGCCACAGCAACCGCATCCATGAACACTGGCATGATGACCGTGCCCACGGGCGCATCCAATGCCCCCGTGCCCGCACAAAACAACGCCGCACTGGCCCCCACCGGCGGTGCCTTGACCGCGACAGGCCAGCCCGCAGAGGCCCCATCCGGCAACCCCTTGAGCACCTGGCGCACTGCTGGCGTGTCCTCCACCTTCAAAAATGTCCTGAAGCAACCCGACGTACGGCGCGTCCTGCCCCTGGTCGTGATGCTGTTGGTGTTGGTGGTGTTTGGCCTGACCTATGCCTGGATGAACGCCACGCCTTACCGTCCGGTCATGCCTGGTTTGCAGGAGGCCGATCAGCAAACTGCCCTGGAAGCCCTGAAAACCGCCGACTACAAACCCAAGATCGACCCCACCACGGGCCAACTGACGGTGCCGGCCAACCGTTACCATGAAGCCCGCATCTTCCTGGCCTCACAGGGCTTGCCCAAAGCCGGTGCCACCGGACTGGACGGCCTGAAAGACCAATCGTCCATGACCACCAGCCAGTTCATGGAGCAGGTCAAGGTCAACGCTGCGATGGAGCAGGAACTGGCCCGCAGCATCATGCAAATCGGCAGCGTGCAAAGCGCACGGGTGCACCTGGCCACCCCAAA
>Ga0228702_1002485_pt1 | contig 10532 bp, 7 predicted proteins | sample McNCre217_Aug_MG_2_FD_178018 | JGI IMG/M metagenome (GOLD analysis project Ga0228702, IMG submission 178018) | Freshwater microbial communities from McNutts Creek, Athens, Georgia, United States - 20-17_Aug_MG | ecosystem: Environmental > Aquatic > Freshwater > Creek | place: USA: Georgia... | reverse complement strand
GCGTCTTTTATCCAAGCCGAAAGCATCAAATGGGGCAAAGTTGTGCGCGAATCTGGCGCTAGCTTGGACTGATCGCAATGTAATCCGGGCGTGTTTGAAATTGATGCACACGGGGCGGACTCATCTACCGAGGACGCTCTGTAAAAAATACGCCAGAGCACCAGACCAAATCCTGCTCCGGGGTAGCATCTCGGGCCTCTGCGGCGCACAAGAAGTCCTCTCCCCTGCGAATATAGACAGCGTACAGCTAATCCTGCTATGGCCAAATAGAGTGCACTCGGATGTGAAATTGCTCCAGCACTCCTGTAAAAAAATGGAATTGTGACAACGCTCGCAAGTCCATGATTTATAAGGAGCCGTGCGTGTGGATGTTGCCCTCTCTCATCCAATGACTTCGGAGAGTAGAGAGCCAAAACAGGTCGTGGGAGGCCAAAAAAGCGGGTTTTGTGGGACCCGAAATCCACACGAAAAAACACGAAACCCCGCCAGAACTGGGCCTTAGCGGGGTGTTCGGTTTTCCATAGAGGGCATCCATGGAAATGCAAATGGTGGCGCTGTGGGGATTTGAAGCGGCAACCAACAGCAGCTGGTGTAACACGCTTCGCGCGCGCACGAGGAATTATAGTTATATTTAATAACTATTTCAAGAGTTGTGGGTTAGCAATAAAACGAAGGATCCACTGCGGTCTAATGGCAAATGACCCTAGAGATTTACACCCCCCTACCCCCTATGCGAAGTTATATCTACTACCAACGCTGAATGATCCGTGACACCAAGTTCTCTGAAGCGATGGTCGTAGGTGATTGCATTGACTTCCTTGTCAAGGCTTGGTGTGCACAAAGCGTGATCGATTCGAAAGCCGTTATCTGCTGCGCTGAACCAGGAAAACTCGCGCGCCTGTGGATTTCTGGAGCGCCACGAATCAATCAGTCCAGTTGCTAGCAATTCAGAAAATTCATCCGCACAATAGAAGGTCGCACCAGCTTCATCTTGCCCATGAAGCCCGGTGTTTAGATCACCGAGCATGATTCCACGCGTGCCCAGTGCAGGGAGACCAATGGATCGCATGAATTGAAACACACGGCGCTTCTGTTCGTTTTGCGGGAAGTAGGTGGCCAGCAGGCGTAGATCGCCGAAGTCGCAAAGCAGAATCCTATGGTCATCCCCACAAGGCAGTGGAAGCTCAATTTTCTCGAAAGCTCGCACCGCAACAACACAAACACTGTTTTTTCGGGGTAATCGTGCAGCAGATTGCACTTCACTCAACCCACCTTTGGCCAGGTTTTCCAGTATCCGAGCACCGGCTTCGCCGATTCTGAATTCCGTCAGCACAACTACATGAGGCTGCAAAGAGAGGATCAGTGCGGCCAACGGCTCCCCACGTTGGCCTCCGCCGTGGCAAATATTCAGTGTGATGATGCGCATAGGAAAGAATCTAGAGCAGGGACACGATAAGTGAAAAATAGTATGGAATGTTCAATTGTTTGGTGCTCCACCACACCCCGTATAAATTTATCTCGCAACATCGAGTGGCTGGACTACTGCCACTTCACGCGACGATCCGTCGGCCGAACGACCTTAGCCTATGAAGATTCACGGTACAGCAGTTCGCATTGAACGGCGCTCAAGAATTCTGCTCGGCAGTAACCCGCGCCGATCGGGCTACAGAAGTTCTATCGACCTTTGAACCCGCTGCCTAGGTCTGATCCCCACGGGGGGTAACGGGGTGTCACGGGGGGTGTTTCCGCCACTCTAAGAAAATTGGCAACTGCCATTTCAGCTCGCCTAGGTAAAACACCCCCCGTTATCCCCCGTCACCCCCCGGGGTGGCTGGCGAATCGGTGCCAATGTTGGGTGCAACGTACTGATCTAAGGGCAAAAACTATTCAATCCAAGATTCTCATGACCGACTGAATTCGGCCAAGAGTTGCCATCGCATTGATTGTCTTGCATGTCCGGTCAACGCTGTGAGCGGAACAATAATGCGGCCTGATGATCTTAAGCAGTAAACCCATCGCAATCAGTCATTCTGGTTCGGGATTGCCCAGAATTTAGTGGGCGAAGTAAGCTCTACAGCACCAGCTTCGAGGAAAGCTGGTGTTGTAATTTTTTAGACCCAGTTAATCACCAGGATCAATCCGCTTTGAAACCGGATTTCCTGACAACGGGAGCCCAGCGCTTGGCGTCGTCCTGCATAGTTTTTTGCAGATCGGCCGCACTTCCTCCACCAACGTCGAGACCCAAGCCGGCGAATCTTTCACGCACCTCGGGTGTTGCGAGTGCTTTATTCAAGGCTTTGTTGATGTCCTCGATAGCCGTTGTAGGTGTCTTGGCTGGGGCGTACATGGCAAACCAGCCTTGGCCGACGGCTTCGGGAAAGCCTTGTTCCTTGAAGGTTGGCACGTCCGGCATGACTTTGCTTCTCTGTGCGCCAGAAGTAGCCAGCACGGTGACTTTGCCTGCTTTGGCGTTTTGTTGCCACTCCATCACCACATCAATGCCTGCTGGGGCGTGTCCACCCAAAACAGCTGACTGCAGGGCCGCACCACCGTTGAAGGGGACATGCACCATGTCGACATTCAGGGCCGTTCCAATCATGACGCCAAAGAAGTGGGGCAAGCTGCCTGCAGCGGGAGAACCAAAGTTGGCCTGCTGTGGGTGGGCTTTGAGCCATGCAGCGTAATCTTTGAGATTTTTGACCGGTGAATTGGCAGGAACAGCAAGCGCAAACGAGAAGTCGCAAACCTTGCCGACAGGCGCAAAGTCGGTTTCGGGGTTGTAGCTGAGTTTGCTGAAGACCATGGGGGCCAGCACCGGAACCACGATGGGCGTGACCATGACGGTGTTGCCGTCGGGCGCGGCAGATTTAAGCAAGTCGGCCGCCAGTCGGCCCCCTGCACCTGGACGGTTGTCCACGATCACCGGGCGCTTGAGTTCGTCTTTCATCTTCTCGGCCACGATGCGGGTGACCACATCGATCGAAACGCCTGCGGGAAAGCCGACGATCACGCGCAGTGTCTTATCGCTTTGGGCGGATGCAGGCACTGCGGCCAGCAGGGACGTGGCCAGGGCCAGGGAGGTGATGAGAGTTCTGCGTTGCATGGTGTTGTCTCCGTTGTGGTGTGATTTAAGCGCAATGGTGGGTGAACTTGGTGTCCAGGAAGGCTTCCATGCCTTCGATGCCGGATTCGCTGCCGTAGCCGCTGTCCTTAAGGCCGCCAAAAGGGGCTTCCGGGACCGAGACGCCCATGCCATTGATGGCCAGGCTGCCCACTTCCAATTGGTCCGACACTTTCAAGATGGTGCGTGCCGAGTCGGTGAATAGGTAGCCGGCCAGACCGTAGGCGGATTGGTTGGCCAGGTGCAAGGCGTGGTCGATGTTGTCGAACGGGGTCAGCGTGACCACGGGGCCGAAGGGCTCTTCTTGTATCACTGGGGCGTTGGGGGCGACGTCGGTCAGCAAGCTCACGGGGGCGAAGAAGCCGGTGGTCGGGGCCGATCCCTGATGCAGCCGAGCACCCGCTTGCACAGACCGATCAATCAGATCACGCACAGCGGCCAGTCGCCGTGCGCTGGCCAGTGGTCCCATTTGCGTGGCGGGGGCCATGCCGTCGCCCAGGACCAGCTTGTGGCTGGCTGCGGTGAAGGCGTCCAGGAAATCGCCTTCGATGGTGCGGTCCACATAAAAGCGCGTGGGGGCCAGGCAAGCTTGGCCTGCATTGCGGAATTTGTGCACCACCATCTGTGCCACGGTTTTGTCGATGTCGGCATCTGCACAAACGATCACCGGCGCGTGACCGCCGAGTTCCAGCGTGATGCGCTTGAGGTGTTTGGCAGCCATTTGCGCCAGGTGCCGCCCCACGGGCACCGAGCCTGTGAAGGTGACCTTGCGGATGATGGGCGAGGCGATCAACTGTTCGGACACCTCGGCAGGCACGCCATACACCAGTTGCAAAGCGCCTGGCGGCAGCTCTGCGGCCAGGCAGTCGACCATGGCGGCGACGCTGGCGGGTGTTTCTTCGGCGCCTTTGAGGATGATGGAGCAACCTGCAGCCAGGGCGCCGCCGATCTTGCGAGCGGACAGCACCAATGGGAAATTCCAGGGGGCAAAGGCGGCCACAGGACCGACTGGCTGTTTGAGCACCTGCATGCGGCTGTTGGGCAGTCGGGCGGGAATGATGCGGCCGTAGGTTCGCCGCGCTTCTTCGGCGTACCACTTGATCAGGTCTGCGGCCATGGCGCATTCGGCGCGGGCTTCGGCCAGGGGTTTGCCTTGTTCGAGCGTGAGCAAGGTGGCGATGTGCTCAATTTGCTCGCGCATGCGGGCCACGCCTTTTTCCAGGCGTGCGCAGCGGTCGAAGGCTGGCACTTGACGCCATGCTTCAAAGCCTTGCTGGGCAGCTTGCAGGGCTTGGCTGATGTCTTCCTGGTTGGCCAAGTGAAGCTGGTCCAGTGTTTCGGTGGTGGCCGGGTTGACGATGGCCACGGTCATGGCGTGACGGCCTGTGCGCCATTGCCCGTTGATGAGCAGGTTGGGTGCCCGGTATGCGGTTTGGCCACTCATATGTTTCTGCCTCCGTCCACGTCGAGGCAAACACCCGTGAGGTAAGAGGCTTCTTCGCTGGCCAGAAAGGTGACCGCAGAAGCCACATCGGCAGGGCGTGTGAATCGTCCCAGCGGAATGCGCATCAGAAAGCGCTCGCGGTTTTCGGGGGTGTCTTCCATGCCCATGAAGTCGCCCAGCATGGCCGTTTCACCAATCATCGGATTGACAGCATTGATGCGCACGCCTGACTTGGCAAATTCAAGCGCCAGGCCCTTGGTCAGGTTGATCATGGCCGCTTTGCTGCCGCTGTACCAGGACAGGCCAGGACCAGGACGCACGCCTGTGGTGGATGCCACGTTGACGATGCAACCACTGCCTTGCTCGACAAAACCAGGCAACACGGTTTGTGCTGCCCAAAACAGGCTTTTGACATTAACTTTGTAGACGCGGTCGAACTCTTCTTCAGTCACCTGCAAAGCGGGTTTATTGCGGTGGGTGGTGCCTGCGTTGTTGACCAGGATGTCCAGGCCGCCCAGGTCCTGACGGGTGCGGCTCACCATGTTTTCAAACGAGGCGCGGTCAGACACATCGGCGGCGATGCTGCTGGCTTGGCCACCGGCTGCGCGGATTTTTTCGGCAATGCTGCGTGCGCCTTCGGCGTTCAGGTCGGCCACCATCACGCTGGCGCCGGCCAAAGCCATGCGTTGCGCGATCGCAGCACCAAATCCGGACGCACCGCCGGTGACGATGGCAATTTTTTGATTCAGGTTCATGGGGGTTCTCAAAGTTCGATGACCAGTTGGGGGCCGCTGCAGCGGGAGATGCAGGGGATAAAACGTTGACCTGCCGTGCGTTCTTGCGCGCTCAGCACGTTGTCTTTGTGGTCTGGCTGGCCTTCGAGCACACGGACTTCGCAGGTGCCGCACAGACCCTCACGGCAGGCATAGGGGTGATCTATACCGATCCGCTCCAAGGCTTCCAGGGGGCTTTCGTCGGCCCCCACTTCGACCGTTTTCTGGCTTTTGGCCAGCACCAGCTGGAAAGCGGTGTGGCTCGAGTGGTCTTGTGCCTGCGCCTTGAAGCGCTCCATCCGCACTGATCCTGCGGGCCAGTGGCCGGTGGCTTTTTCGATGGCATCAAGCAGGCCAGCAGGGCCGCATGCATAAACCGCATCCCAGGTCGACTCACCAAGCAAGGCCTTCAGGTTCAGCGCAGTGCCTTGTTCCATGTCGAAGTGGAACCGGACCCTTTGGGGATCGAGGGTGTGGAGCTCTTCTTGAAAGGCCATGCGACTGGCCGAGCGGGCACAGGCGGCCAATTGCCAGTCCAGACCGTTTTGTTGCGCAGCCTTGACCATGGCGTAGATGGGGGTGATGCCGATGCCTGCCCCAATGAAAAGAACTTTGCCCGGGACCTGCGTGTCCAACGCGAACAGATTGCGGGGCGCACTGATGGCCAGGCCGGTGCCTGTGCGCAATTTGTCGTGGACCCATGTAGAGCCACCACGGCTGTTGGCGTCACGCGCCACGGCGATTTGGTAGCTCGCTTGCGTTGCCTCACCTTGCGCGTTGGTCAAGGAGTATTGGCGGATCTGGCCGTTGGGCAGGTGCAGGTCGATGTGCGCACCGGGCGATGCACCCTGCAGCGGCCGCTGGTCTGCCGCTTGCAGCTCGATCAGTACGATGTCCCTCGCGATGGCCTGCAGGCGGGTGATGACCGCCTGGATCATGCGTCCCCCTGTGCAGTCTCGGCCTTGATCAGGCGGTCAATGAGCCAGCGAGCCTGGTTCAGGCCACTGTCTGCGGCAATCGGCAGCATGGGCCGGTCTGGGACCAGATCGATGATCTTTTGTTGTGCTTCGATCATGGTGCGGTCTTCTTCGAAGGCTTCAACCACCGAGTCGAAGATGGCTTGCGTCATTTGTTCGTTCTCCAGCTCGAAGTTGCGGGCCTGGCAGAACCAGTAATGGCTGGTGCTTTCGGTCTCGGGTGTCTGGATGGAGGTGTGACGAAATTGCAGAGCTTGAGGCACCCGGGTGCCTTCTGGGGCGCCGGTGCCTGTGGGTGCGGAGCCTGCGTCCATGCGCAACAGGGCCGGGGGCGACCATTTGTAGATTTGCCAGCGGTCGACCTTGCCCTCGAAGCTAGCCACCTTCTTGTGCAGATTGGGCATCTCGTCGTTGATGTACCAACGGCTGATGGTCAGCGTGCCGTTGCCATCGGTGTTGCGTTCGATGTCGGGTTTCAGGCCGGCAGCGCTGTCGGTGCCCAGCGTGGTGGGATGGACCCAGGCCAGATGGGTGAAGTCCAGCAGGTTGTCGACGATCAGTTTGTAGTTGGCTTTGTAGTGGATGTAGCCGGGCTTCATCCGCCACCGAGGAGAGTCATGCCAGTGGTAATCCACGATGTCATCAGGATTGGCTTTGGCCGGATCGCCCATCCACACCCAGATCAGGCGGTTGCGCTCAGCCACCGGGTAGCTTTTGACGCAGGTCTTAGGGGGGATCTTGTCCTGTCCAGGAATTTCTACGCAGGCACCGGTCGGATCGAATTTCAGGCCGTGGTACATGCAACGCACGCAGTCCCCTTCTTTTCGGCCCAGGTGCAAGGGGGCTGCCCGATGGCAGCAACGGTTTTCGAGGGCAACCGCCCGGCCCTGTGTGTCCCTGTAAAGCAGCACCGGCTCGTTGAGCAGGGTCCTGGCCAGCATGGCGTCCTGGGGCACTTCGCTGTCCCAGGCGGCAACGTACCAACAATTTCTGATGAACATATTCGTCTCCTTGATCGGTGAACCCGTTTGGGTATTTCTTGACTTGAGGGAATATTAGAAAACTCACCTCATAATGGAAATTCAAAAATTCATGTGATTGATAGAAAATTTCTATATTGGTGATAACCATGAGACTTCCAACCATGCAAGCGCTGGTGCTCATTGAGGAGTTGGGCAGCATCCGGGCCGCAGCACAAAGCATGAGCTTGACGCAGCCTGCTCTGACGGCCGCTATCCAGCAACTTGAGGCCGAGCTCAAAGCACCTTTGTTGGTGCGCAGCAAAAAAGGTGTGACGTTTACCCATTTTGGGCAAGCCTTCTTGCGGCATGCCAAATTGATGGTGGCTCAGAGCCGCAGGGCACAAGATGAAATGGCGCAGCTGCGTGGCCATTGGGAGGGCACGATCAAGATGGCGGTATCTCCGGCCATCGGTTTGGGTTTGTTGCCACAAGCTTTGAGGCAATTCACGCTGCAGCATCCTGAGGTCAAGGTGCATTGCCGCGATGGCCTTTACCCCAGCATTGCACCGGTCATTCGGGATGGGACTTTGGATTTCGCGTTGACGCCGGTGCACCGCGTGGACCTGGAGAGTGATTTGGTGGCGGAGCCTTTGTACTCGAGCCAGGTGGTCATCGTCTCAGGGGTGTCTCACCCGCTTTCACGGGCGGTACGTCTGGCGCAGCTGCAGGATTGCGCTTGGGTGCTGTCCAGCCCATCACGCGGACCGGGCGCTGTCATTGAGGAGGCTTTTCAGACCCATGGATTGGGCATGCCTCGGGTCACGATGCTGTGCGAATCCTTTTTGGCTTTGCCTGCGGTGGTCGCAGCATCAGACCAGTGGATGACGACCATGCCTAGGATTTTGTTTGAGAACAGTCCATTCAAGGACCAGCTGTGCATCGTGCCCATTGAGGACGCCTTGCCCAGCCCCTTGATTTGCACCGTCAGGCGGCATGATTTGCCACTGACTCCCGCCGCGATGCAATTGGTGGGCTGGATACAGCACTTCGCGCTCAAGAGGTTATAGATAAATATGAGACCTGTAAGTCGGCAATCACTGCATACCTGCCGTAAGTGATATCTGGGCGAAAGCCGGCTTTGGGTCGATATGAGACTCTCATGATCAATTGGATTCGGCGGTAAATTTCGTTTTTAAATCTCTCAGAACACCCGCGGGGGGTAACGGGGGTGTTTCCGCCACTCTAAGAGAATTGGCAACTGCCATTTCTGCTGGCTTGGGTGACCTCCCAGGTACCCCCCGGGTGTACGGGTGAATTTCGGCCCAATTCAGGAGTCATTCCTTTGCTCGACGCTCTGCAACAACCATTTGTTCGGTTGGCGCCCACCATCCACCATCTTTGAAACCAGCTTAAGGCCACCCGCGATGCGGTTTTTGTGCGCCCTCAACCACATCCCCACCTTCGCGGCGCTGTTGCTCTCTGCGCAGCCAGCCTGCTCCAACGCATCCCGTAAGACATAACTGCCGCTGCCCCAAAGCGCCAGGTCACTGGCGCGGAATTCGGGTGGTGTTGTCCTGACCTTGGCTTTAGCCACTGTCTGAATCACCTGAAATGTCACGGAAATCTCGCTGGAGCCATCATTTTCGTAATTGACTGACGAGACTGGGTCTTCCTCTCCCAGCCAGATCAAAGCATCACGCACGCGCCAGGACCAATCCTCAAAAGAATCCAAAGGTGGCAGATTGATCGGCTGCGGGTGCAACGCATAAGCGCGCAAAGCCGTGAGCGCAGCCGTGATGTAGCGGACCCGGTTTTGTTTGATGAAAACTGCCAAGTTCTCATGCTCGAATTGGATCTGGCGATCCTTGAGCGACTCCACTTGCAGTTGCAGATCACATACAAGGGCACGGCGGGCATTATCGCTGGCCAACGTGACGTTATTGCCGGTGAGAACGACACGGGTACGGTTGCGAAACTTGATCCGTTCCGATTCGCCCAACTTGCGGTCGGCGTAATCATCCGAGGTCACGAACTGGGACAAAGCCGCACTCTTGACCAGCGCGCCATTGGGCAAGTTGTCAAACACCACCACAGGATCGCCGGCCAGCAGCACTGAGGTGAACACCTTTTTCAGCTCTTCCTCATTGGCGCCAGGCCACGGGTGTGTGGTGGCATGACCATAGGCGATCAGGTTGGCAATAGAGGCCATCAAGGTTTTTCCTGAGCCCGCCATCGTGGCGGTGTACAGCACCATCGGGGACTTGGGCAGTGTGGGCCGAGCCAGTGCCGTCAGTACATCCGCCAGATAGACCGAGCGGGACACATCGCCAGCAAACGGGAATTGCTTGACCAGGTCCAGCAGCTCATCGAGTGCCGCTCGGCCCTCTCTCCAACCCGGTTGGATCGGCTGTAGTGGGAATTCCAGATTCGGTGCGTAGTAAATCCCGGTCTCTGCGTCATAGCCCAAGGTTTCACAAATCGAGCCATCCGTGCGTAGAAATGGCGCATTGGCCAGAACAGTCAGGTGGTTGAAGGTGTCATCGTCAGTCCCGAGCTCCAAGGCTATGGCAATGTTCATGGGACAGTCCACCACCTTGTAGTCGCTGATGCGTCGATCCAGCCGATTGAAGGTTGCCAGCTCGCTCAACTCGCGCATGAGCCACTGACGGTTGACCGCAATGACCACCGGCTGAGTGGCCAAGCGAGAGAGTCCATCGTGTAACTCAGCGGCGTGGCCGATACGAACCAGCGTGTGGCCACGCTTGAACACATGCTTCTCCAGCAGCTTCGCGCATTGTTTGAGGATGCTGGGAATCAGCCCAGGGTCCACAAAGATCCTTGGACGCTCTGAGACACATTCAGAACCTTTATCGCTGACTGCAGGCATGGTTTCACTGTCCATGTCGATTTCCACTTCCGGATCGGGATAGTTCAGCTCATCACCGGCACCGCCATCATCGGGGTCCAAAAATGAGAAGTCGTCATCTGCCAGCACAGGTACATTGAACGGCAAGCGCGCGGGATCAATCCGTTTGACGTGCAAGCGGAATTGCGGCGGTGTCACGGAAAGGCCCTGCTCTACCAGCCAACGGTACAAATCGCGGGCCTTGAGGTCTGCGCAGTGGCCATGCTGGCACTTCATGGTCCAGCTGCCATCAGCCCGAATCTTGACTGCGGTGCCATCATCCACCCCCTTGGTGTGCAAACGGCGCTGCAGGCACTGAATGTCCCACCAACCAGAATTCTTTTGCTGCG
>Ga0228702_1002482_pt1 | contig 10542 bp, 9 predicted proteins | sample McNCre217_Aug_MG_2_FD_178018 | JGI IMG/M metagenome (GOLD analysis project Ga0228702, IMG submission 178018) | Freshwater microbial communities from McNutts Creek, Athens, Georgia, United States - 20-17_Aug_MG | ecosystem: Environmental > Aquatic > Freshwater > Creek | place: USA: Georgia... | reverse complement strand
GTACTGGGCCATCATGGGGGTGTGTTTTTCGATCCCCGGAGGTGCCTTGGAGGCTTCGTCTTCGGCGGCCTCGTTTTCTTGTTTTTCTTTATAAATCAACGGTTTACCTCTTCAATGATGCGTCGGCTACCGACATTTTCGGACATCTTCCGACATCTGCCCCATCCCCGAAGGGGGACTAAAAGGGGAGCGCTTTGTATCCCTTTTTGATATACTCAATTGTAGTCCCCCTCGATATAAAAAGTCTAGGCGCGACAAGCAGTTAGCTCAAAAAATCACTCCCCCTATGGGGTTTAAAGTCGAAAGGCGGAGCATGACAGACAGCATCGAAAAGTCGCCCACCAAGTCGGAGGCAAACCGGGCCCCCTCGTGGAGCGCGGAACTCAACGACAACTTCATTAAGTTGCGCAAGGTCGAACTGCCGCCAATCGCATACGGATCCGACGGCAAATTGAAGTTCGCCGAAAAACCCGTCCCGAAACCTACAAGCTACATTATTTGGGACAAAAGCCGCGACGCTCCTCCGGGCTTCGGGGTCAAGATCGCAGGCAAGAAGACCTACGTCTTGCGACGGAAGGTCCTTGGCAAGTCGATGCTCGCCAAGGTCGGCAATTTCACCGACTTCCCGCGCATCCAGGACGCCCGCGAGAGGGCGGGGCGCCTCGCACTCACCATGGTCGAAACGGGGCAAAACCCCAACGCCTTGGCCCGGGCCCAAGATGCGGCCGAAATCACCCTAAAACAAGCGATGCAGGCATACCGCCAGCACATCGTCGAGCGCACCCAGCGGCCAGCCCGGCCCGAGACGCTCAAGGTCTACGACCGCGTCATGCGCAGGCACGAGGAGTGGGGATGGTCGAACCGGAAGGTGCGCGAGATCAAGAGCGAAGAAATCCTCGCAAAGTTCAAAGAGAGCCACGACATCACGCCCACCGCCACCGAGCAGAACTTCCGCTGGCCGTCGCGGGCGATCGACTGGTATATCGAAAACGAGCGGATCCGCGCCCAAGCCCAAAACCGCGAGCCCTACATCCGGGGCAATCCTTTTCTGTATCTCGCGATCAACAACTTCTATCGCTCGAAGGAGCAGATCGACCAAGAGCGGGAGGAGCAGGGCAAACGCAACCCGCTGCGGCCTTCGGCCGACCTGGGGCCCTTCCTCGAGGCATGCTGGTCGAAGAAGGACATCAACGACAACATGACGGGGATCCACTACTTGATGTTGATGCTGCTGTGGGGCTGCCGCAAGAGCGAACACGCCCCCTTGGTGTGGGGCGACTTGCTGCAAGAAGTTGGGGCCCCCGGCCTTGGCCGGAGATCCACCAGCCACGTCTACCTCAAAGACCACCCGGACTACGGCCCATACGTCTTCTTCTACAAGACAAAAAACGGGCGCTCGCACAGGCTGCCGATCACGCCGATGGTTCTGGAGATCCTCAAACGTCGCCAAGGGGCGGCCGCGGAAGAGACCATGCGCCGCGGTTTCGAGGCGAAATCGCGCAAGTTCGTGTTTCCCGCCCGTAGCCGATTCTCGAAGAGCGGACACTACTCGGACGCGACGGACTTGCTTGACGACCTCCGGCAGGAGATCGGGGTCGAGAAACTCAATCGCCACGACCTGCGCCGGTCGTTTGGCGCGGTGATGACGAGCTTGGAAGTCCCCGAGGTCATCAAGAGCCGGTTTCTCAACCACGCGCGCTCGAACATCACCGACACCTACACGCAAGCCGAGTGGCAAATGCTGCGCGACTGGATGACCAAGATCGAGCAGGCCATCCTTGTGCGCGCCCCCAACGTCTACAACTCGTTGAAGCCCACGGCCTGGCCTCCGATCCCGGCTCCGGCGCCGCACGTGTGCCGCCCACCGAAGCCCCGGACGGGACGCCCGCGGAAGGCGGCTTTGGCAGCCAAAGCTGCAAGCGAAACGCAGGCCTCCGCGGCGACCGTGGCGTAGGCCGTCGTATACCGACCTCGACAACATCCGGTATCCTTTGATTTACGAAATAAAAATCAAAGGACGAAAGGCCATGGTGATTTATCCGGACCGCGAACCCGACGCCGCGGAGCTGTTGCTCTCGCTCGTCGTCCCAAGAGGGCAATCCCACGATGCCATCCGAGGTTGGTCCGGGGATGTCAGAGAAGTTCGGCGAGCGTTCGAGGCGGGCGAACTACTCCTCATCGTCCATGACGGCTCGGGAACTCGCGAGGCCCGAGCGCCCAACCTCGATAGCTGGCTTTTCTTGACGCCCATGAGAGAGCGCCACCGAGGCACCGAGATGCATCGCTTCGACGGGCCATCGCCGGAGGCTTTTGCCGAGCGATTGGCGCTGGAGCGCGCCGCGGCGACTGGGGCCAAAGGGGACGGTCCCACGCGCATTTAAAGCTCGGCGTCGCGCGGAGCGCGGAGCCTATAAAAAAGGAGACGACATGGCAACTGCGCCGGACGGGCAGTTCAATTTCCGGGGATGCCTGATGGACATCCCCGACGCGATCGAGCGGCTGCATCGGCTTCCGCCAAACGCGACCTTGACGAGCGCCGAGGCGGCGCTCTTCTTGGCGATCACCGTCAAGACTCTCGAGCGGCGACGGGCCGCCGGCGGGGGGCCTCGCTACATCCAGGGCGGCGCGCCTGGCGCGCGAGGCACGAACCAAGCGTGCTTCTATCACGTCAAAGACTTGCTCGAGTGGCAAGAGAGCCAAAAGGTCGGCTCCTCCCTCGAGGCGGCCGCTCGCAAGGGCCAGACCTTTGCAACCATCGAAGGATTGGCCGAGGAGCGCGCGTTCTACATCAACGCTTGGGGCGAGATCGAGGCCTACTGCGAAACGGTGCCTCTCGAGACGGTGATCGAGCGTTTGGGCGTTTGGGAGATCAAGTTCTTGTCCGCCACAGATGCCGCGAGCTCGCGCTGGTCCACGCTCGCCGCGCACCAGGCCTTCGCCGAACACGTCCAAGACGCCATAAAACACATCCAGCAGGCCATCGCGGCCGGCATTGAAGGCACCGACCTGGGCGAGCGGGTGGAGAAAAAGCCGCGGCCGCGCACGAGGCGCGACTTCCTTTAACCGGCGCTGCCTATAGCAACAAGGAGACCGCCCGACATGGCAGCAAAGACGCTTAGGGGTCCCGAGCCGAATCGGGACGACGAACCCTTCCACCCAATGATTGAAGCGGTTCTTGCGTCGCTGCGCGCCGACATCGACGCACTGGCGGCCTACGAGCCGCGCAAACAGGCCATCGACTGGATCTTTGGCCGGGGCCAACTGAAATATATCGACTGGTTTTACGGCGACGGCGCCGCCGCGGCCTACGGGCGCGGCTATAGCCCGGCGTTCAAACGCAAGCCAGGCTACGAGGGCGGGTGCTTCTTCCAGCGTATGCCGCTGGACGCCGCTGTTTTGAGTCGCGCTCGATATCACGGCGAGATGGCGCGGTTCGACCCGACCGTGATGGCTTTTCTCGAGGACTACGCCCTGCGCTACGCGAGGGAGCATGTCGCGGACTTCTACCGCAGCCCTTTCGAAATCGTCCTCGAGCATGGGGCCGATTTGGCGACGCTTGACGAGATGATGAGCGTTTGGAGCGACCCGGAGGCGACTTGCGCCCGAGGATCCGTCAAGACGATTGCCGGAGGCTGGGAGGCGCGAGAGCTTTACATTGGAGACTCCCCAGAGCGCAAGCAGCTCGCCGAGGACATCGAGGGCAGCGCCCTTGTCCGGGCGTTGGTCGAGGGCCGGACTGACATCGCCGATTTGCTCGCGCGGCATCGCCTGGCGGGGCAGCCGGACTACATCAACGCGCGATTGATCCACTACTTTCACGAGCACCGCGAAGAGCTCGAGGCGCTTTGCGCCGAGATGGGCATCAAGGCGGATTTGGGCGCGGCCGACAACTGGCTCGGGGAGCGCGACGACAACTTTGGGACCCTCGTCAGACTCGCCCGCGAGCCAGGCCCTTGGCGAAAGATCGAGAGGATGTGCGAGATCGCCGAACGCGGCGCCTGCTCCGGCGACGGCGCCGTGTTCGACATGGCCGTCGCCAATGGCTGCGACGTGTTGGCCTTCGATTTGATCGAGGGCGGCGCCGAGCCCAATGGCCCGGGCATTTACACAGGCAGCGCCATCGACTCGATCGACTTGGTGGCGGACCCATCCAAGGCGCTCGCAATCTTGAAAGCGTGGGCCAGGGCGGGAGGCAGCGTCGATGGCGACTGGGCAAACGCGAAGCCGCTGCGGATGTCGCCATCCGAGGCGTGGATCTGCCGCGACCTGCCTGAAATTGTCGAGCGCGCCCGGTCTCTGGTGCGCGTCAAGCGACCCATCCGCGAGAAAGTGGGCGGCGCCTGGCGCTGCAGCCTGCTTGGATTGGCCTTGGAGCGAGACAAGCGCAAAAGCATCCGCTGGCTGATCGAAGAGCAAGGTTGCCGGCTGTCTGATTTGGACACCGCCACCGGCAAGCCGGTTCGGGATTTCGCCAAGGGCGACGTGCTGGCCTTCGCCGTGGCGATTGAAGAACGGTTGGCGTTGACGGCCGACCCCTATCCGACGCACACCGACTTGGGTTCGAACCCCAAGCGCGTCTGAGACAAGGAGGACCGATGAAAAAAAAGAGCGCGCTTCTCAAGCAGTTTCACGCCGACCTGGCGGCCTTGGCCGCCTACGAGCCGCGCAAGCGGGCGATCCAGTGGATCTTGGACGGCGACTTCGACGCGTATCTCGATTGGGTCGATGGCGACGGCTTTTACGCCGCCCACGGCGAGCCGCGCGACGCTGGCGGAGGATGGGAGCGCCTGATGCTCGACCTGCTCAATCCGATGCCCTTGGATCGCGTCTTGACCCAAAGCCGCTTGGGCGAAAAAGCCTCGATCACGGCGAAGATCGAAGCGGCGCGCCTTGCTTCGCAGGCGTTGGATCATTTCGACCAGTCGCCCTTCGAGATCGCGCTGCGGGCGGCCGACGACGCGGCTTTCGCCAAGCTCCTCTCTTTGTTCAGTTCGCCGACGGCGCGCTACCTTCGCGGAAGCTCCAACCCTCTCGAAAACGCAGGTTGGATGCGCCTGGGCGCCCGCATGGATCTCGAAGAGGACGAGGCGGGCTCGCGGTTGGCCGGGGACTTCGGCTCATGGGGCATGCTGATCTTGCCCTTCTTGGTGGGCAAGCCTGACCGGGCGTCTTGGATGGTCAAGGCGGGCCTGGCCCCCGACAGCCAATATGGCTGGGCGGACTTCGCCGGCAAAGCCGAGGACTACGCCAAGGTCGGTCCGGCGCTGCTCTCCAAGATTGTCGGCAGCGACGACTGCGATCCAGCCAAGGCGGCCGCTTGGGGGTGGGAGCGCATGGAGCTGGTCCAAAAGCTCGAAGAGGCCGCGGGCCAGGCCGAGCTCCATGGCAAAGCAGGCGCCGAGGGCGAGGCGACCTTGTCCGGCGAAGAGTTCGACCGCGTCGCCTTGGAGCTGGTCGAGCAGGGCTCGCCCATCGACTACTACACCTTGGCCGCCGCCACCGAACTCGGGCGGCTGGATCTGCTCTCCAAGCTCTTCGAGGCCGGCGCCGACCCCAACATCCTTTACAAATCAGGCGAGAGGATGCTCGCGCGCATGGACGACAAGTCGCTCACCCCCGAGGCGGTGGCCGTCTGGATGAAGGCGGGGGCGCGCCCCACCCTTGACCAAGGCTGCGAGAACCCCTTCATCGACGGCTGGAGCCTGAGCCCTTTGATGTCGTTCGCTTGGAAGGGCCGCGTGGATCTCTTGAAGGCCTGCGCCGAGCATGCCCAAGGGCCGGTTTGCTTCACCCAAGACTTGGGCGGCGGGCGCGTGGCCTCCGACCTCTTGGCCGTGGCCATCGACAAGGGCCGCGAAGACGCGGCCGCATGGCTGGTCGAGGAAAAAGGCTGCAGGCTCGATCACATCGAGACGCAAAACGGCAAGCCCATCCGGGGCTTGGCCAAGGGCCAAATGCTCGACCGCCTTGTGGCGATCGAAGAGCGGCTGGCGTTGACGGCCGACCCGTTGACTACGACGGACAAGGACTTGCCTAGAGATCCCGGAGAGCAACGAGGACGGCTTTGAGCGCGAGGGCGTCTTGGCATTGATTTGACATTGACACAAAGGAGACAACAAGGATGGATTACGAGCAAGCCAAGAAGCTGAAAAAGGGCGACGTCGTATACGAGGGGCCATGCCAGGCTCGAGTTGTGAAAATCGACGACAAACCCAAGGAGAAGGTCGTCTCCATCACCTACCCCGTTCTCTGAAAGCCCGTCATGCCCAAAAAATTCCCTCCGCCGGCGCTCGACGCCGAGATACCAGACGTTTCTGACGTCATCGACACGCTTGAGTTGCTGACTGGCCGCTACGGCCGGTTTTTGGACGCGCAAGCGGCCTCCTACCGCGCCAACTTCCGAAATAGCTACATCGAGCTCTTCACGGTCTTCCGCAACTTCGACGGCGAGCTCTACGAGGATCTGGTGCCCCGGGTCTACGTCGACGGCCCCAAGGACAAGTCCGAGCTGGGCCTGGTCGAGGACGTCGATTGGCTCGACCACGACGAGGCGCTCACGCCCTATGGCGCGTGGCTCGCGCAGCTTCGCTTCTGCGTCGGCTGGGTCGGCAACCTCTCCGAGGGGAAAACCATCGACAAAGCCTCGGTCGGCGCGCTGGCCTTCGTCTACGAGGCGTATTGGCTTTTGGGGTCGGACTTCACGCTGGGGTGCGTGGTCGAGGCCCCGCTCAAGCGCATCTCCGCCAAGCAAGGCTGGGGCGCGGTGGAGGCGATGACGGGAGACGCGGTCCAAGACCTCGGGCGCGAGATCGCCTTGGCGATCCGCGAGCTCTACCGCCATCACAGATCCAAGCAGCATGGATCCTTCGAGGGGTCAAGCCCCAAGCCTGTGTTCATCAACTTCAAGCCGCGCTTAAAAAACTAGGAGACGATCTTGGCAACAAGGAAGAAGATTTTGGCGAGCGCCTCGGAGTTGGCGACGCTGGACCTCGCACGGGCGATCGCCTTGGGCGACGACGCCGCGGCGATCGCCGCTCTGGGCGCGGGAGCAAACCCTTTGGGCGTGTGGGTCGAAGGCGGCTCCAAGCTTTCGGCGGTCGCCGAGAAGCGCGGCATGTCCAAGATCGCCAAAGCGATCGAGAAGGCCGCGGCGCCTGACAACGCAAAACGGATCCCCAGCTACAAGGAAAGCCCCGGGTGGTGGGAAAGGAAGTTCATGTCCTTCGCGGCCGCGCGCGGACGCGACTTCGAGCGATGGAGCATCCTACAAGCCGGGGGGCTCGGCACCGAGACGGCCGGCTTCTCCACCGCCGAGCAAGCGGCGCGCTTCATCGAAACGACGAGCCGCCGCGTCGACGACGCCTGGACGAGCCCAGGAAGAGCGCCGGGCTCGACGAAGTTCGTCCTCTTTTTCGGGCCATCGTGGAACAAGGGCAAGCGCTTGACGGGCTTTCGCATTACCTTCGAAGTCGACCGCGACGGATGGGAGCTCTACGAGCACTACAAAATGGCTGCCAGGACGGGAGGGGGGTTCTACCCCGACCCCGAGGATCCGACGCTCGCGAAGCAGAAGGATTGGGAGGGGGAGAGCATCGCCTTCCTGTGGTGGCGCGGCAAGGGGCTCCACAAGTTCGGCAACTACATCGCCATGCTTCGAAAAGGCGGCAGCCCTTTCGCCCTCGATGGGTCCTCGGGGGAGAACCGTTTTCTTTATCACATGTGCAAATACGGCGGCGCTCAGAAGGCCTTCCTCGATCGGATGCGACTCGATGTCGGCCCGGAGCCTGGTTGGCACCTGAGGATCCGCCCATGGCTGGAAGAGGCCAAGATCCAGGCCGAACTCGAGCGATTGGAGCTTGAAGAGGCGATGCCCAAGCCTGACCCGAAAAAGCGCAAGAGCAACACCCTCGGGCCCGACGGACGAGGACTCTGAACCTTTCGGCCCAGAGTGCTCTGGAGCGGCGGGCTGGGCCGCCGTCGGGTCGACGAAGACGAACACGCGCCGTTCGGCCAGATCGCGAACCTGCGAGCGTGTTTTCGCCCGGACGCATGAGCATCGGCGCATAATGCGGATGTATATCACAACGCATTCGGAGACCGCTATGACAGAGCCGAAGCTGGCGCCGTCGACCTTTCGATTTACGGCCCAGGTGAAGGACGCTCTCGCGCTCATCGCCGAACGTGAGGGGCGCAGCATGTCAAACATGCTGGAGTGGCTAATCAAGAAGCATTGTGAGACAGCCGGGCTGGGCTGGCCGCCGAAGGACGTTCGCGCAGCGACCGTCGCAGGAGCCAAACGCGCTGGCAAAAAGGGACCCTGAGGCGGAGCCGAGGGAAGAGACCGAAATACAAAAGCAAGAGGCTCTATGCAAACACAAACCACCCGGGGCGCATGCCAAGGAGAACGCGATTGAGCTCGTCGAACAATCCGTTTTTTGAGAAGCCCGTCCTCAACTCCCCCTATGCCTATCCAGGCACCCACTGGGAGCTCGACGACGCGGGGCAACCGACGCAGAAGATCATCGAGAGCCGGCGCTCGGCCGAGTTCGTCATGCCCATCCCCAAGCCCAAGGGGAAGAAGCAGGCCTCGCTCGACTTCGGCGACCCGGAGGGCCTCTCGACCGAGAGCCAGCGCTACGAGATCGCCCGCATCAACGGCGTGCGCCAACAGGTCGACGCCTGGCGCAAGCTGCCGCAGAGCCAGTGGAAGGTGATGCCGGAGACGGCGCGCCTTCTCGAGCACTGGCGCAACCACAAGTTCGCCAGCATCCGCCCCTTCTTCTGCCAGGTCGAAGCGGCCGAGACCATCATTTGGTTGACCGAGGTCGCGCCCCAGCTTGGCAAGGCCGGAGAGCAAATCCTCTCCGAGCTCGACGCGGCCAACGCGGAGGCCAACCCGGGGCTCAACCGGCTCGCGCTCAAGCTCGCCACCGGAGCGGGCAAGACGACTGTAATGGCGATGCTGATCGCGTGGCAGACGATCAACGCCGTGCGCCATCCACAGAGCACGCGGTTCACCAAAGGATTTCTGGTGATCACGCCCGGTTTGACCATCAAGGACCGCTTGCGCGTCTTGATGCCCAACGACCCCGACAGCTACTACCGCAGCCGCGAGCTGGTCCCGGCGGACATGCTCGACGACGTGATGAAGGCCAAGATCGTCTTGACCAACTACCACTCGTTCAAACTGCGCGAGCGCGTCGACCTCTCCAAGGGCACGCGCTCGTTCCTGCAGGGCCACGGCCCCGAGCTCATCACGGAGGAGACCGAGGGGCAGATGATCCAGCGCGTCATGCCCGAGCTCATGGGCCTCAAAAGCGTCTTCGTGCTCAACGACGAAGCCCATCACTGCTACCGCGAAAAGCCGCAGGCCTTGGAGGCCGACCCGGACCTCAAAGGCGAAGACAAGGACGAGGCAAAGAAGAACAACGAGGCGGCGCGCCTTTGGATCTCCGGCATCGAGGCCGTCAACCGCAAGATCGGCGTGTTGCGCGTGGCCGACCTCTCGGCCACCCCGTTTTTCCTGCGCGGATCCGGCTACGCCGAAGGCACGCTCTTCCCCTGGACCATGAGCGACTTTTCTCTCATGGACGCCATCGAGTGCGGCATTGTCAAATTGCCGCGCGTGCCGATCGCGGACAACATCCCCGGCGAAGAGATGCCGATGTTCCGCAACCTGTGGAAGCACATCGGCAAGAAGATGCCCAAGAAGGGCAGGGGCAAGGCCGGCGCCTTGAACGTGGCGGACTTGCCGCCCCAGCTTCAAACGGCGCTCGACGCGCTCTACGGCCACTACCAGCAGACTTTCGAGCTGTGGAAGAAGGAGGGCATCTCGGTCCCTCCCTGCTTCATCGTCGTCTGCAATAACACGGCGAGCTCCAAGCTCGTCTACGACTACATCGCCGGAGCCCTCACCGAGAAAGAGGACGGATCCACCGTCTTCACCCAAGGCCGCCTGCCGCTGTTTCAAAACTTCGACGACAACGGCGAGCCCTTGGCGCGCCCAAGGACGCTCTTGATCGACAGCGAGCAGCTCGAGTCGGGCGACGCGCTCGACGCGGCGTTCCTCGCCGCCGCCTCCGACGAGATCGCCCGTTTCCGGCGCGAGATTGTCGAGCGCACGGGAGACCAGCGTGCGGCAGACGTCATCACAGACCAAGAGCTCTTGCGCGAGGTGATGAACACCGTCGGCAAGCAGGGGCGCCTCGGCGCCGAGATCCGGTGCGTGGTGTCGGTCTCGATGCTCACCGAGGGCTGGGACGCCAACAACGTCTCGCACGTGCTCGGCGTGCGCGCCTTCGGCACGCAGCTTCTGTGCGAGCAGGTCATCGGCCGGGCGCTGCGCCGCCAGTCTTACGAGCTCAACGACGAAGGCAAGTTCAACGTCGAGTATGCCGACGTCCTCGGCATCCCCTTCGACTTCACGGCCAAGCCCGTGATCGCCAAGCCCTCGCCTCCGCGCGAAACCATCCAGGTCAAGGCCGTCCGGCCCGACCGCGACGCGCTCGAGATCCGCTTCCCCCGGGTCCAAGGCTACCGGGT
>Ga0228702_1002480_pt1 | contig 10546 bp, 9 predicted proteins | sample McNCre217_Aug_MG_2_FD_178018 | JGI IMG/M metagenome (GOLD analysis project Ga0228702, IMG submission 178018) | Freshwater microbial communities from McNutts Creek, Athens, Georgia, United States - 20-17_Aug_MG | ecosystem: Environmental > Aquatic > Freshwater > Creek | place: USA: Georgia... | reverse complement strand
GCAAACAGCACCGGCTGACAATCGGCGGTCAAGATCGCCAAGGCAACGCCGGGCGTGGCGGTGACCATCGCATCGGCTTCGGGGCGAATTTTCAGCGGACCGCTGACCGGAACCGCAATGGCCGAATGCACCTGATGCACGGTGACAAGGTGATCGAGCGGCACCTGCATCGCCTCGGCCACCCGGGTGCGGTTGATCGCGACGGCTTCGGCCTGATCGGTCGAGCCGGTGCCGCAGTTCAGCCCGGCAAAAATGCCGGAGGAGGCGCCGCCCTTGCGGGTGAAGAATCCGTGGTGGGGGGCAATCGCATCAGAGGTGATGATTTCCAGCATCAGGCAAATCCGGGCGGCAAGGGGGCTGAAGAAGGGAATACGGCAATGGCTTTGAACAACTGTCCCATTTCTTCGGGCGCGGTCAAGCGGCGCGTGGCGGCAAGGTGCTGGGTCAGTTGCGCGCCGCTTAGCCGTGCGGCCAGTTGCGCCGACCGCTGCGGCAGGCCAAGCGCGGTCAGCAGCGCACCTTGGGTGGTGTAGGCGTGGCGTGGCACGGCGGCGGCCAGCGCGGCAAAGTCGACATGCGCGGTCAGGTCGGCTTCGCCGGGGGCTTGCAGCGGATCGGTGAAGGCATGGGCCTTCAGCGCCTGAAACGTGTCGCCGCGCGAGATCCAGTCGCCGTAATCCAAGATCAGCGCCAGCCCTTGATACGCTTCGATGCGCTGCGCGATGGCGTGCAAGATTGCCGGGGCTGCGGGGCAGATTTCAACGATGTCGCCGGTGGCGGTGTCGGCAAGCCGATGTTCCAGCAGCGCCAGCGGTGCAGGGGCGGCGCGGCCAAGGCTAAGGGCGCCATCGGTCAGGCCAACCATGGTTTCAGACCAACCGTCGCCCGCACGGGTAAATTGGCGGATGGGAAGGGCATCGAAGAATTCATTTGCCAGCAGAAACAGCGGCGCTTGCGGCAGGTCTTCGGCACGGTCCAGCCATGTTACCGGATGATCGCCCAAGGTGGCGCGCTGCCGGGCGCGCAAGGTGGCCGAGGTTTCGACCAGATGCACGCGGGCAGCGGCATGAAACCCCGGCACGCGGGCGGTGGCGCGCAGCACATCGGCCATCAGCGTGCCGCGACCGGGGCCAAGTTCGGCCAAGGTGAACGCCGCGGGTTGGCCCAGATCAAGCCAGTATTGCGCAAGGCTGAGGCCCAGAAGTTCGCCAAACATCTGGCTGATTTCCGGCGCGGTGGTGAAATCGCCCGCGCTGCCAAACGGATCGCGGGTGGCGTAATAGCCGTGCTGCGGATGCATCAGGCAATCGGCCATGTAATCGGCCAGCGTCAGCGGGCCGCTGGCCTGAATTCGGCGGATAAGCAGGGCGGCAAGCGGAGTCATGCGGGCTTGGCGCGGGCGATGAAGAACAGGCCGGCCAGAATCATCGGCAGGGTCAGGATTTGCCCCATGGTCAGGCCATAGCCGCCGTAGTGCAGCGCAAGGCCAAGCGGGTTGCCGGCGCTGATGAACTGCGCGTCGGGTTGGCGGACGAATTCGACCAAGAACCGCGCGACGCCATAGCCAACAAAGAACAGCCCGGCGATGCGACCGGGGGCCGTCAGCCAGCCCTTGCGCCAGATCAGATAGGTAAGCACGGCAAACAGCAGCAGGCCTTCAAGGGCGGCTTCGTAAAGCTGGCTGGGGTGGCGGGCGCAGATGGTCAGCACGCCTTCGCAGGTTTGCGCCGCTTCGCCGGGGAAGGCGACGCCCCACGGCAGATTGGTCGGGCGGCCCCAAAGTTCGGCATTGACGAAATTTGCAAGGCGGCCAAGGAACAGTCCGATGGGGGCCACGGCCGCCATCAGGTCGGCCACCGGCAGCATGGCGATCTTTTCGCGGCGGCAAAACCAGATGCCCGCGACAGCCACACCCAAGAAGCCGCCATGAAATGACATGCCGCCTTCCCAGACCCGCAGGATTTGCACCGGATTGGTCAGGAAATGATCTGGCTGATAAAACAGCGCGTAGCCCAGGCGGCCACCCAGGATCACGCCAAAGATCACCCATGTCAGCAAGCGTTCGACGGCTTCGGCGGTGATGGGGGCGGCACCCGACCACAGCCGCCGCGTTGACACCATATGTACGATAAGCTTCCAGCCCAACAACAGGCCCGCGATATAGGCCAGCGCATACCAGCGCAGGGTCAGGGTCACAGGCCCAAGCGGAATCGAGAAGATCTCGGGCGAGACGTTCGGGAAGGCGATGTAGGACATGGGAGCATCCGAATGGTTTAACGCGGTTGTGGGCGGCAGGACGCGGGATGTCAACGCTGGCCAGCGCTGCGCCATCTTGTGCGGGACCGCCGCGCGGACCATATAAGGGGCAATCAAAAGGAGTCCCCGATGACCGCCGGAAACAAATTCTTCGACGATATGTCGAAACTGATGACCAACGCGATGGGCGTGGCGCAGGGCGCCAAGACCGAAGCCGAGACCGCGATGAAAGGTTTTGTCGACCGCTGGATGGCGGATCGCGACTTTGTTACCCGCGAAGAGTTTGATGCCGTGCGCGCCATGGCCCAAAAGGCCCGCGAAGAAAACGCGGCGCTGGCCGCCAGAATTGCAGCACTGGAAGCTAAGCTAAACGGCTGACCGCCACCGTAGCGCGCTTTTGCTTGATATCAATCAGCATCCGGCGCAGGTGGCGCATCTCCATCGGCTTGGTCATCACGATATCGGCACCGGCCGCTTTGAAGCGGTCGATGTCATCGCCCACCACAGCTGCGGTCAGGCCGATGATCGGCAGGGTCAGCCCGCGTTCGCGCAACGCCCGCGCCAATTCGTCGCCATCCATTTCGGGCATGAAAAGATCTGTGATCAGCAGATCGGGTTCGTCTTGCAGAATTTTCATCATCGCATCGCGGCCGTTTGACACTACGTCAACCCGGCCGATAAAGCGCGCAAGCTTGGCTTGGGTGACTTCGGCGACCAATTTGTTGTCTTCGGCCAAGATGATATACATCTCGGGGTAGGTGCTGCGATCGGCCTCTTCGGCCTGGGACATGCTGCGGCGATCCGCCTCGTCTGCCAAAGGTTCTGGCAGTTCAATCAGATAGCCTGTGCCGCCGGTTTCGGGGTGGAAGTGCTTGATGCTGCCGCCCAGCGTTTCAATCGACGATTTGGCGATATACAGGCCCAAACCGCTGCCATCGGCATGGCTGCGCGGATCGACGTTGCCGCGTTCAAAGGGCTGGAACAGCCGATCAACTTCGGAATCCAGAATGCCGACGCCATTGTCGATCACCGCCCAAACGCTGGTGGGGCCGTTGTCGCTGCTGCGGGCGTTGAACACCAGGATCACCTCGGTGCCTTTGGAGTGGATCAGCGCGTTGCGCAGCAGGTTCGACAGCGCCTGCCGCACCCGCGTTTGATCGCCCACGCGAATTTTCTGCGCTTCGTGACTTAGCACCAGCCGGATAGACATGCCGTGTTCTTGCGCCTGCCCGATGAACATATTGCGCACCGATTCCGCCAGATCTGCAGCAGAGTATGGCAGCAGTTTCACCGGCAGGTTCTTGGTTGGGTTCACCGTCTGGCGCATGTCGGCCAAGGTTGAAAGCAACTGGTCGGTGGCATCGCGCAGTTGCTTTTGGGTGCGGGGCAGCGCGTCGAGGTCATGCAGATCATCGACCAGCATCGACACCACCGACGCAGGCGTGCGCAATTCGTGCGAAATGATCGAAAACAGTTGCCGCTGCCGTTCCTGTTTCGACGACAGTTCGGCCAAAGTTGCCTGAAGCGCGCGTTCCTGTTGGTGTTCTTCGGTGACATCTAACACCAGGCCGTAGGCAACCTCGTCGCCGCTGGGCGCGGTTTCATACCACAGGCACATCCGCAAAATTTGTTCGGGCTTATCAGCGGTTGGGGTGCGACCAAGCAGCAGGTTGATCTGGCCGTGCTGGCTGCCCAACAGCGCATTGGTCAACTCTGCCAGATTGTTGCCGTCAAACAGGTCAAGAAACTGTGGCAAACGGCCTTCTGCTGCCGTGTGCAGGATGCGCTGGGCGCTGGCATCGGCGCGAAAACTGGCGTTATCAAGGTTAAAGCTTAGCAAGCCCACATCGGCAAAGTCGCGCACACGTTCCAGACGCCGCATCGACGCGCTGCGGTTGTGTTCGGTGTGGTGCAGGTGGTTGCGCAGCGCGATAACGAAGGCCATGAAGGTCAGCGCGAGCGTTGCATAGTGGTCAAGCCAGCCTGACAGTTCGTCCGCGCGGGTGACCGCCCCCAGAAATTCGCCGGTAAGTCCGGCGTAGATCGGCACCCCGGCGATACAGGCCGAAAGCGCGATGGGGGCAGGAAGCGCCAGCACCATAAACAGCGCAATCGCCGCAACATCCAGCGCCGGATGCATGACAAATCCGGCGTTTTGCACCAGCACCATCAGTGGAAAGACTGTGCTGATGGCCAGCCCGATCAAAGTTTGCCGCAGCGTTGGCGCGACAAGCACTGCCAGCAAGAACATCGCGGCAACCACACCGCCGCGCGCGATCCGCTCTAAAGAAAGGTTAAGAAAGCCAGCATCATAGCCGATCTGCGCCTGATCCGAAACCGGCAGCGCCGCCAACCAGTTGCCGATCACAATCGCCTGCGCAGAACAGAGCAGCAGAAACGCGAAATAGACCACAAGGCAAACCGCCATATCCACCGTGTAGGGGGTAAAGCGCGGCTGAAACAGCCGTTGCACCCCCCGCGCCAGCCCGCCAATCGCAAAGCCGGTGGCCAAATGCAGCAAGAACAGCTTGCTCGCCAGCGCACCGGTCACGGCGGGTAGATCGACCCAACGGTCGCCAAGCGGGGTGGGCACAAAGAACGGCAGCGCAAATACCCCGGCGAATACCAAAACGGGTATCCACAACCGCCGCAGCGGGTAGAAGATCACGCCGACAATCAGGGTGTAATGCGCGACGTGCGGGCTTAGGTTGACGGCAAAGGCATCATTGCCATGCACGGCTGCCCCCATGCTCATCAACAGGGTCCACAGCAAGACGACGAAGATATAGATCAGGGTGATAGAAACCGGCCGTGCCGCCAGTTCGCTGCGAAACTGGTCGTTGCGCGACCGTTCGAAATCACGAAACACAAAGTTGTGCTCGGGCTGCAAAACACTTCCACCGGCTGGCTGTGCCATGTTCAATCGCCGCTGCCTCTAATCATTTGTGAGTAATCACGATTACAACAAACTGGCGGTCACAACAGGCGCCCGCAACCATCTAAATCGGCGATTCGGATGACCAAAAGGTATAGATTTAGCCGTTGAAAACTAAATTATAAAAAAGAAAAAGCAAATAGTAGCGCGACTACGCGCTGCTACAAATCAAGCTGTTACCTGGAAGATTGGTGGAGCCAGGGAGGATCGAACTCCCGACCTCTTGAATGCCATTCAAGCGCTCTCCCATCTGAGCTATGACCCCATCCGATTACGACGTTGGGCGCGTCGTAGGCGCTGTTTAGGGGAGGGCGCGGGGGGGTGCAAGAGGAAAAATGCACCTTTTTCACGCCCACCCCAAAAGGCTTAAACGTCTTCTTCTTCGCCGGGAACGTCGGTCAGATCGTCCAGCGACACGTTGTCGTCGGCGTCATCTTCCAGCAGTTCATCGTCAAGCTCGGCGTCGTCGGCAACGCCTGCAACCAACAGATCATCATCTGCGTCCAGATCATCGACCAGAACCGCATCATCATCCTTCTCGGGCTGCACGCGGCTGATCACGGCGGCAGCCATTTTCCGGCGCGCCGATTCGATATCCACGACCTCGCCCGTGTAGGGGCTGACGATCGGGCTGCGGTTCAGGTCATAAAAGCGCTTGCCGGTGGTCGGGCAAATACGCTTGGTTCCCCATTCTGCCTTGGGCATGGTCTTCCCTTTGTAAAGGCGGGCCCCTGCGGGCCATCAATTCGGAATGCAGCCGCTTGCCACAAGGCAGGGCGGCTGTCAAAGGCTTTTGCAACGGTTGCGGCCTTGCTGGAGATAGCTATGCTGGAGGTCCCTGTCCAGAGGCGCGATGTTACATCTTCCCGGCCCCCCCCCGATTGCCATCAGCTTGCGTCGTTCGGCGCGGGCGCGGCGGTTTTCCCTGCGGGTTTCGCAGGTAAACGGCCAGGTTACGCTGTCTTTGCCAACCCGCGCCCGTGAAGCAGAGGCGATGGCCTTTGCTCAGGCGCAAGAAGGCTGGATCCGGGCCGCCTTGGCGCGGATGCCGGCGGTTGTGGCGGTGGGGCATGGCGTGCAGTTGCCATTCGAGGGGCGCTTGGTGACAATCGCGCCGGGCAACGGCCGGTCGGTGCGCCTTGAGGGTGATTCGCTGATCGTACCGGGAGAGGCCGAGCGGGTGGCAGCAAAGGTTTCGGCGTTTTTGCGGGTGCAGGCGCGTAACCGGCTGGTGGCGGCGTCTGACCATTATGCCAGCCAGATCGGGCGCAAGGTGGTGCAGGTGACGTTGCGCGACACGCGGTCGCGCTGGGGGTCTTGCGCGCATGACGGGGCCTTGATGTATTCGTGGCGGCTGATCATGGCACCGCCACGGGTGCTGGACTATGTCGCCGCGCATGAGGTCGCGCATATGGTCGAGATGAACCACTCTGATCGGTTCTGGGCTGTGGTCGACCGGTTGTTCCCAAATTGGCAGACCGAACGCGCGTGGTTGAAGCGCGAGGGGGGCGCGTTGCAGGCCATTTCTTTCGAAAAGGATTGACCCCGCGCGCCTTGGGGTATTGGTTTGCGCCATGCCGATCCAACCGCGCCTTGCCGATCCGAATGCTGCCGCCCATGAGCGGCTGTATCGCACCCTGCGCCTGCAGGTGATGCATGGCGAACTTGCGCCCGGTCAGGCGATGACCTTGCGCGGCTTGGCCGAACAGTTTGGCGTGTCGATGACGCCAGTGCGCGATGCGGTGCGGCGATTGGTGGCGGAAGGCGCGTTTACCATGTCATCGTCGGGGCGGATTTCAACGCCAGAGCTGACGCCAGAGCGGATTGAAGAGCTGGCGGCGATTCGCGCAATGTTAGAGCCGGAAATGGCCTCGCGCGCGCTGCCGCGGGCGCATTTTGCGCTGATTGATCGGTTGGCGGCGATCAACGCGCTGAATCAGGAAGCGGTGATTGCGCAGGATGCGGTGGCCTATGTGCGTACCAACCTAGAGTTTCACCGCACGTTATATCTGCGGGCTCAAACGCCGGCGATGTTGGCGCTGTGTGAAACGGTGTGGCTGCAGTTGGGGCCAACGATGCGCGCTCTGTATCAAAAGCTGCGGCGCAAGGATATGCCGCAGCATCACCGGATGATTCTGGCGGCGCTGCGGGCGGGGGATGAACCGGGCCTGCGACTGGCGGTGCGCACCGACGTGACGCAGGGCCTGCGGCATCTGGCAAGCTAACCGGCGCCCCGTTTGGGGGCGCTGCAGCGGCCTTAGGCGTGAATGGCCCCATCGCCACAAGCAAGGGCTGCTTCGCGCACCGCTTCGCTATAGGTCGGGTGGGCGTGGCAGGTAAGCGCAAGATCTTGGGCCGATGCGCCGAATTCCATTGCCACACAGACTTCGTGGATCAGATCGCCCGCGCCCGGCCCGATGATGTGGGCCCCAAGGATACGATCAGTCGCGGCATCGGCCAGCAGTTTGACAAAGCCTTCGGCCTGAAACACCGCCTTGGCGCGGGCGTTGCCCATGAAGGGGAACTTGCCGACCTTGTAGGCGCGGCCCTGTTCTTTCAGTTGCTCTTCGGTCGCACCCACAGAGGCCACTTCGGGGGCGGTGTAGACCACGCCGGGAATGACGTTGTAGTTCACATGACCGGCTTTGCCCGCCATGATTTCGGCCAGCGCCATGCCTTCGTCCTCGGCCTTGTGGGCCAGCATCGGGCCAACAATCGCGTCGCCGATGGCGTAAAGGCCTTTGACGTTGGTGGCAAAATGCGCGTCGGTCTTGACCTGCCCGCGCGGCAGCATTTCGACACCAAGCGCTTCCAGCCCCAGACCTTTGGTGAAGGGTTTGCGGCCGGTGGCGACCAGCACAACTTCGGCGTCAAGGCTGGCGTCGCTGTCGTTCTTGCGCAGCTTGTAGCTGACCTTTGCCATGCCGTCTTTGGTTTCAACGCTTTGAACAGCGGCGCCCAAGACGAATTTCAGGCCTTGCTTGGCCAGAATCCGCTGGAACGACTTTGCAACTTCGGCGTCCATGCCGGGGGTGATGGCATCAAGATATTCCACCACTGTCACCGCGGTGCCAAGCCGGGCGTAGACCGAGCCCATTTCAAGACCGATCACGCCCGCACCGATCACCACCATGGTTTTCGGGATCGACGGCAGGGTCAAAGCCCCGGTCGAGCTGACGACGATGGTTTCATCAATGGTGATACCGGGCAGCGCCGAAGGTTCGGAGCCAGTGGCGATGACGATATTCTTCGCCTCGTGCACCTCGTCGCCGACCTGCACTTTGCCTGCGGCCGGAATGGTTGCCCAGCCTTTCAGCCAGGTTACCTTGTTCTTCTTGAACAGGAATTCGATACCCTTGGTGTTGCCCGACACCACGTCGGCCTTGTAGGCCTGCATCTTGCCCCAATCGACCGTCGGCGCACCGCCCATCAGGCCCATCTTTTCAAAGTTTTCATGCACTTCGTGCAGGCTGTGGGTGGCGTGCAGCAGCGCCTTGGACGGGATGCAGCCGACGTTCAGGCAGGTGCCGCCCAGCGTGTCGCGGCCTTCGACCACGGCCACTTTCAGCCCCAGTTGCGCGGCACGGATGGCACAAACATAGCCGCCGGGGCCTGCGCCGATGATGATGGTGTCAAAACTTGCCATGGGTTGGCTCCTTTGGTGGCGAAGGCCGGGGGCTGTCTGCCCCCGGACCCCCGAGGATATTTAGGCCAATGTGAAAGCCTAGAGCAGGCTTGCGATCAGCAGGGTGAGGGTGGCGATGAAGCCCACACCCCAGATCACCGAGCGCCACGGTTGCAGCCCGTAGGCATAGGCCGGGACATAGAGCACGCGGGCGATCAGGTAGGTGTAGGCGGCGGAATGGGTGAAGGGCGTTGATTTGCCGCCCAGAGTGACGGTGACGACGGCGAGGGTGAACAGGATCAACCCTTCGAAGTGGTTGTTCATCGCGCGTTGCAGGCGGGCGGTGACGGGGCCAAGCGGGCGCTTTGGCGGCGCATCACGCGGGCCGGTGGTGAACTCCGGCCCCAGTTGCAGGTTTGCGGGGGTGGCGAACAGGGTCAGCTGCACGGCCTGTAACAGGCCCGCAAGGGCAAGGGCGGTGAGTTCGGGGGTCATGATAGCCTCTTGGAAGGGAGTAATCCCACCCTACGAGCGTAGGGTGGGATTACAACTCAGCTGATCACAGATCCATCAGCAAACGGCGCGGATCTTCCAGGGCTTCTTTGACGCGGACGAGGAAGGTCACGGCGCCTTTGCCGTCGACGATGCGGTGGTCGTAGGACAGCGCAAGATACATCATCGGGCGGATGACGATCTGGCCGTTGACCACCACCGGGCGATCCTGGATCTTGTGCATGCCCAAGATGCCTGATTGCGGCGGGTTCAGGATGGGCGAGGACATCAGCGAGCCATAGACGCCGCCGTTCGAGATGGTGAACGAGCCACCCTGCATTTCGGCCATCGACAGTTTGCCATCGCGGGCGCGCACGCCCAGTTCGGCGATTTTCTTTTCGATCGCGGCAAAGCCCATCTGGTCGGCATCGCGCAGCACCGGAACCACAAGGCCGTTCGGAGTGCCGACGGCGACGCCCATGTGGACGTAGTTCTTGTAGACCACGTCTTGGCCGTCAATCTCGGCGTTTACTTCCGGGATTTCCTTCAGGGCGTGAGTGCAGGCTTTGACGAAGAACGACATGAAGCCCAGTTTCACGCCGTGCTTCTTTTCGAACACGTCTTTGTATTCATTGCGCAAAGACATGATGCCGGACATGTCCACCTCGTTATAGGTGGTGAGCATCGCGGCGGTGTTTTGCGCGTCTTTCAGGCGGCGGGCGATGGTGGCGCGCAGGCGCGTCATCTTCACCCGCTCTTCGCGGGCGGCGTCATCGGCCGGGACTGGGGCGCGCGGAATGGCGGCTTGTGCCGGGGCTGCCGCCAAGGGGGCGGCGGTTGCCGCGCGGGCGACGTCTTCTTTCATGATGCGGCCATCGCGGCCGGTGCCTTGCACCTGCGCCGCGGTCAGGCCCGCCTCTTCCATCGCCTTTTTGGCGGCGGGAGCGTTTTCAACGTCTTTCGCCGCGACCGGAGCCGGGGCTGCCGCCGGGGCGGCGGCTTTCGGGGCTTCGGCCACAACAGCGCCAGCCGCACCTTCGGTCACGATGGCAAGGCGGGCGCTGGCGGCAACGGTGCTGCCTTCGGGCGCCAGAATTTCCGCCAACACACCCGACACCGGCGACGGCACTTCAACCGAGACTTTGTCGGTTTCAAGTTCGCACAGCATTTCGTCTTGCTTCACCACATCGCCGGGCTTTTTGAACCAGGTCGAAACGGTGGCTTCGGACACGCTTTCG
>Ga0228702_1002478_pt1 | contig 10553 bp, 10 predicted proteins | sample McNCre217_Aug_MG_2_FD_178018 | JGI IMG/M metagenome (GOLD analysis project Ga0228702, IMG submission 178018) | Freshwater microbial communities from McNutts Creek, Athens, Georgia, United States - 20-17_Aug_MG | ecosystem: Environmental > Aquatic > Freshwater > Creek | place: USA: Georgia... | reverse complement strand
TGACGCTGGAAGCCGATGTGGTTCAGGACAAACGGGCGCTGTGGGAATGGATTTTTGAGCCGTTGCTGGCAGCACGGCAAAAAGTGAAGGTTCTGTGATCAGTATGGCTGTACATGGGGTATGGCTGATTTACGAAGCAGAGAAAACAGGGAGAAATAAGATGAGAGTCATTTCAGTTTGTGAAGTCGAGAATGTGACTGACGGTGCGACAGTTAATGGTTGTACTGGTGTTCCAGATCGGCCATTTGGATTTGACTTTAAACCTGCTTGCGATGATCACGATAGAAACTATTCAAACGATTCGACGGTAAGCAAAGTAAAGGCGGATCAGCAATTTAAGGCTGATATGTTAAATATTTGTGAGACTAAATACGATAATTCATCGTTGTGTAGGGCGACAGCGCAAGTATATTATTTGGGTGTTTCTATGATGGGTAGTTTTTTCTATCAGGGTAGTGGTGGATTTTCGAGTTCTGGATCAGATGGTGGTGGTTTTTCTGGCTCAGGGTTCAGTTTCTGAGGGGGATTGGATAATGACTGCAAGCAATAGAATTAATGTCGATAAAGCAATTTTAATTTTGATGCTTGTCGTCAGATCATTCCTTTCGTCAGCGTTTGCAAATGAAGCTGATAATTCATATAGGCCTAATGATGATTTTTTAAAACAGGATCCATATAAAAAAAGTAAGGCCCGCGTTGATTTGATTGGTGTGAAGAATGATCATGAATTAAAAATAGTGCAAAGCTCAATCAATGACATTTTGAGGTTTATAAGATTGTTTGGGTTGTCAAATAAAAACTTAGATGGATCTATTATTCTTGAAAATACTAGAAAACACCCTGCATTTTTAATGTTAACTACTGAGCGAGGTCGGCGGGAGCTTGATATTGATCCGGCCTCAAGCAGGATAGAGCAGAAAGTATACAACTGGGCGGTTGAATCAGATCGTCAATTATCTGTTGATGTTCTGTTAATCCATCAGCCTTTATGGAGAGGGCCAACTGAAACACCAAGTGAACGGATTTATAGGTTCAAATTTGTAAAAAACCAATGCGAGGCGACGTGGTGTCTAAATGAAGTGAAAAGAATTGAATAAATTTGATCCTAAAAATAATTGGAAATTTAAAATATCACCACCTTTGGTTAAACGTGCCCTTATAGCCCGGCATGACGCTGGAAGCCGATGTGGTTCAGGACAAACGGGCGGTGTGGGAATGGATTTTTGAGCCGTTGCTGGCATCACGGCAAAAAGTGAAGGTTCTGTGATCGGTATGGCTGTACATGGGGTATGGCTGATTTAAGATGCGGTGAAAGCAGGGAGAAATAAGATGAGAGTCATTTCTGTTTGTGAAGTCGAGAATGTGACTGGCGGTGCGACAGTTAATGGTTGTACTGGTGTTCCAGATCGGCCATTTGGATTTGACTTTAAACCTGCTTGTGATAGACATGATGTTAATTATTCAACTGAAACGCAGATGTCAAAAGTGCAAGCAGATCAAACATTTAAAAATGACATGTTGAATATATGTAAAACCGAATACGACAATAGTCTTCTATGTCGAGCTACTGCTGAAGTTTACTATGTTGGCGTGAGTCTTTTTGGTGGGGCATTTTACGAGGGCAGTGGTGGATTTTCCAGTTCTTCATTCGATAGTGGAGGCGGACTCTCCAGTTTTGGATTCAGTTTTTAAAAGGAGTGCATCATGCTCTTTCAAAAAATATGTAAAACTGACGCGTTTAAGTTGATGGCAATCATAATTTTTCCGATGTCAGTATTATGTGCAAACGCAGTTGAAAAATCATATCGGTCTGATATGAAATTTCTTGAGTCCGATCCTTACAGAAAGAGCAAAGCACGTGTTGAATTGAATGGCATCAAAAATGATTTCGAATTGAATGTGACTAAAGATGCCATCAATGACATATTGAGATTGGTGAGGTTGTTTGGCTTGGGAAATAAATTGCCGAATGGGCAAATAATAATGACAAACACAAGATTGCACCCCGCGTTTTTAATGTTGACCACAGAACAGGGACGGCAGCAACTTGACATTGATCCAGCATCAACTCGGCATGATGAAAAATATTTCAACTGGAATATAAAATCCGATACTGAATTAACCGTGGATGTTATTTTAAAGCATCAACCACTTTCATTAGGTCCTGCAGAAATACCAGGTCAAAGGATATATCGTTTGGGATTTGTGAAAAACCAATGCGATGCCAAATGGTGTCTAAATGAAGCCAAGCGGCTCGAGTGAGTTAATCAATCTTACAGTGTGCCGCCTTGTAACCCGCAGCCCAAAGCCAAGAGCCGCTGTACCGCATTCAAGTACAGCTGAAAGACCAACACATCGCCGCCTATGGCGAAAGTCTGCCCCTGAAGCCCGGCATGACGCTGGAAGCCGATGTGGTTCAGGACAAACGGGCGGTGTGGGAATGGATTTTTGAGCCGTTGCTGGCAGCACGGCAAAAAGTGAAGGTTCTGTGATCAGTATGGCTGTACATGGGGTATGGCTGACTGGATGCGGAAATTGTTGGCATAAGATTTTTGCCATTAACGAGGAAATGAAAATGAAAATGAAAATTCTTTCAAATTTCAAAATTGAAAAACCGCTGAATTGGAAAATGTGGAGGTAAATGAAGGTCGCACATTGAAGCCTATTGAAGAAAAAGATCTCGAATTCATTTCCGGCGGCGGTGAGTGGTCGTGCAGCAATTGGTCGTGTTCTTATAGCTGGTAACGCGGTTTAAATTATTTATTTAATTGGCGGATTGTGATGATCCGCCAATTGCTGAATTGGATATGCAATGAAATTAATTTTTTTTATATTTGGATTGTTTGTAATTTCATTTAATGCCATGTGCGCTGATTTTACAAAATCCGGTCGTGTCTTGCATGTTGTTGGTGAAATCTACGAAGGGGATTTTGAGAAATTTTCGAAATCAATTTCAGAGGGAGAGGTTTCATTTGCAATTCTAAATTCGGTTGGTGGAAATGCACTTGAAGCTATGAGAATTGCGTCTGTAATGTCAGATATGAAGTTAAACACAGTAGTGTCTGATATTTGCGCGTCTTCTTGCGCAAATTATTTGTTTTTGGCAGGTAATAAAAAAATAATAATGCAGCATGGAGTTGTAATTTGGCATGGAAGTTATTCTCAGGAATGTGGACACACGATTGCAAAATCTGATTTCGTTAATAAGAGCGAAGATGAAATTAAAAATTTCTTTCATGGACTTAAAATACAGCATGAAGAAAATGAAAAGTTTTTCAAAAAAATCAAAGTTAAGGCTGGCATTACTTGTTTGAATATGGCGTCTAAAAAAGAAGTGGATGAGCGGTACCCTGAGTCAACTGGATTTACACTGACAGCTGATGCCATGAAGGTTTTTGGTGTGGATAACATATTGGATTTTAGGGATCGATATGTTGAACCTGTAATGTCCAAACATGTTGCAATTGTTGGTGTGGAAATTTTAAGGAAATCCGGCTTTTTGCTAAATTAAATTTGATAATTCATGGAATATCTTAATATGTTTAGAGTTAAAGTTGCACTCAAAAAATTTTCAACATGCATTGGCGTTATTTGGTTGGGTGGAAGATTTATCCCGTTGAAAATTTCAGGGTATATTGGTATCTCAATACTGTCTGACGTAGAGGTGCTAATTTGCGGGATTTTTTTATTTTTATATTTCGTCATTGCAAATGGCCTTGTTGATAAGGCTGGTGAGATATGACGTTGTGGAAATTGCCAGTGAGGAATTTTTTGGCGCAATTATCATGCGTGCTTGAGAGGTTTTCCAACACGAAAACTGCAGGTTCATCAGATGAATCGCTTGAATATTTTGGGTTTGTGGTTTCTGCGGAGCTTCGGCATTTGATAAAAGGTGCTTGGATATTCCAGGTGGGTAAGTATGGTGATTTTTTGGGTGCTGCAAAGGTGGTAGGTGTGAGCCAAGACGTAATCCCAAGGGCACTCAAGTTGGGGCCGGATGTATTGAACAATATCGATTGTTTGGGCGAAGCATCTGATAGCGCTTGTCAGCTTGTTTTGATGGACTTTTGGGCAGAGGTTGGGCACGGCAAAACTTTCTTGAGCCGATTGCGTGATCAGTTGAAGCCTCTACATGAAAGCATCATCTACTTTCGCATGAAAAACGGTAAGCGTATCGCCAAGATGATCACACGCGACGATGCCACCTCCTTCATGCGATCCCGCCAAGTAGTTCACGCAGAAGAAGGGCCCGCGTTCTTACAAACAGAGGCCGCACGGGACTTTTACTTACCCACTTACAACACGGAAATGGCGTTCACTCAGCGCGTTGGAGAAATGGCCTTGCTCATGGTGCACGCGCCCGTGGCCGCAGTCAGCCCACTCAAGCCAGTGTTGGAGCGGATACAAACCTGTGCCCGCTTGGAACAGCACAGGATTTATGCGTCTGTCAACGGCACGCAAACTGGCTTGTTGACGTGGGCATGGCTGACCAGCAAATGTTTGCGAGCTGAATTCTTCGACACCAATGCACTGCAAGCTTTCGAGTGGTCAGAAGGGCAACACTTGGCGGTGGTGGATGTGGTGATGAGCAATGACACAGAAGCCGCCATTTGGGCCGATCTGGCTGGCCAACTGTACCCCGACGAGGACATTTGGCTGCTGTGCAAAGTGCATGAAAGAACCTTCTTCAAGAAGTGGGCCAAAAACCAGCGCCAGGGTTTGCTGAATAGCGATCAGACCCGTTCGGCGGTGGTGGTGGGGCATTGGCACGACATGGCTGAGGAGCCAACATGCGCACATTGATGGAGAAGCCCAACCCTTCGGCTGATCTAGCGCACTTGCTGTTGGGCGCATGTGGTCATGTGCCCTTGAGCATGTCGGCCTTGCCACACGCTCGCTTGCTGTGGATCAATGCCAGGGCCGCCGCACATGATCCTCAGTTTTGGCGATTCGATGGCGATTGGCATGCCTACAGCCAGCATGTATTGGCGCAATGTGCTTTTGCATTGCCCATGAACGCCGAACTCGCTGGTGCCAAGGTAACGGCCTACGCAGACCGCTATGGCGGCGTGGGCATTGGCAGCAACGGTGGCAGTGGCCGTGCCGCTTATGTCAATGGTTACTACGTCAAAGGCATTGGTGCAACGCCACTGGTGGGTAAAAAGTCTGATCGCGTGCACTCCACAGGGCACTGCGAGTTGCAGGAGTGCATACGCGAAGCCGTCTTGTCGGAATGCATCGATGTGGAGTTTCCATGGGGTGCAGTGCCTGTTTTGGCGATCATCGGTACAGGTGTCTATGAAAACCGAATCGTTGAAGCTGGGCTGGATGTTGGACAGCACAAAACGCAGACGATGGGCTCTGAGCAGACTGAGTTGTGTTTGTTGGTGCGTCCAACTTTTTTAAGGCCTGCGCACTTTGATCGGGCCGCTAATTTCTTGTCGAACTTGCCCAAGCAAGGCTATCAGGATGCCCTGCGGGTCAGGGCGATGGGGCAGGCCTGCAAAAAAGCTTGGGGTGTGGCTGAATTCAAACGAGTTTTGAAGCAATTGCATGTGCGTTGGGCTGAGCAGTTGGCCTATGGCTACGTGCATCGCTTTTGTCACGGGGCACCCAGCCCTTCCAATGTGGCGCTGGACGGTCGCTTGCTGGACTTTGGGGCAACGTCCACACTGCCAAGTTGGGCGCGAGCACACACCGTTTTTGGTGGTCCGGCAACTGGCCAAGAGTTGCCAGTGATGATCAAAGCATTGCAGAGCATGCTGAAGCAACTGGCACACCAGTGCCCTGATTTAGGGATCCAAGCGGTTGACATGCAGGCCATGGCGCAGGCAGCAGCGCAGCAATACGCGCAATCCATGCCCGTAGAGCTGATGCGCGTTCTCGGGCTGACGCGTGCTCAAGCCCACCAAGCCATGGCGTGTGACGATGACAGAACGATTCGAAGAGGTCTGAATCGCTTGCTGATGCACTACGCCGTGGAGTACTTTAATACGTTTGAAGTCACACCCAAGCTGCGCATCGCATGGCAGCTGGCTGACTTTTGGACAGGGGGACTGGACACGGTGGCACCGGGCCTGCGTGGTCAGCTGGTGCATGTGTGTGGGCTGGGTGAGTCAACGCAAAACAGCAGTGCCATGTCCCAAGTTTTGCAGCGCAACGACCACAGGGCTATGACGCGGCCTATGTTGTTTAGAGAAAATCTTCGCCATGCCATAGACAAAGCGGTGAAGGACCTGCAGCAAGCGGGGCAGTTGGCCCATGGAGGACTGGATGCCTTTATTCAAGGTCAAGTGAAGGCCAATGCCCTCATGCAGGAGGTCGATTGAAAACCATTTTGCAATCTCAAGTAGCCGAATGCGGCTTGGCCTGCATCGCGATGGTGATCACCGCCCATGGGCAGTCGACCAGTCTGGCTGATCTGCGGCAGAGGTTTCCCCAATCGCTCAAAGGCAGCAACCTCAAACAGTTGATGGCGTGCAGCGCGGTGTTGGGTTTCAGTGCCCGACCGCTGCGGTTGGAACTCCATGAACTTGGCCAATTGGTGCGCCCTTGCATCTTGCATTGGGACATGAACCACTTTGTGGTGTTGCACAAAGTGGGGCGCAAGCATGTGGTGGTGTTAGACCCCGCTGTGGGTGAGCGGCGCTTGTCCATGGACGAAGTTTCTCGCCATTTCACAGGGGTGGCGTTGGAGTTGACGCCACAGGCCAATTTTGAACCACAAGTGCAGTCACCCAGACTCAAGCTGTCGCAGCTCACGGGCAAGGTGCAAGGCTTGGGCTGGTCGGCTTTGCAAATCATGGCCGTGGCGGTGGTACTGGAGTTGTTCGCCATCGTGGCACCACTGTTCAACCAACTGGTGGTGGATGATGTGCTGACCTCGGGTGATCAAGAGTTGCTCACTGTATTGGTTTGGGGGTTCGCACTGGTGCTGGTCATCCAGACTGTGCTGTCGCTGGCACGCAGCTGGCTGGTCATGGTGCTGGGGCAAACACTCAGCTTGCAGTGGCTGGGCAATGTGTTTGCGCACCTGGTGCGCTTGCCGGTCAGCTGGTTTGAGCAGCGGCACTTGGGTGACATCACTTCTCGATTTGGAGCTGTGCACGACATACAAAAAACCCTCACCAACATCATGATCGAAGCCTTGCTGGATGGGGTGATGACGCTGGCGGCATTGGTGATGATGTTTTTGTATTCATCCACCTTGTCAGGGGTGGTGGTGGCAGCAGCTGTGGTCTATGGCTTGGTGCGCTGGGCCAGTTTTGTGCCGTTTCGCAATGCGGCAGCAGAGCGTTTGGTGTTGGCTGGGCAAGAGCACAGCCATTTCATTGAGTCCTTGCGGGCGATGACTCCGCTCAAGTTGTTTGGGCGGGAGCAGGAGAGGCGAACACGATGGCAGAGCTTGATGGTGGAGGTCATGAATCGCGACATCCGAACCGCCAAGATGAACATCGGCTTCACGGTGATCAACACTTTCATTTTTGGCGTAGAGAATTTGTTGGTGTTCTGGTTCGGGGCCAAGGCCATATTGGCTTCACAGGGTCCTGGCAGCGGAACGGCGGTGTTCACCGTGGGCATGCTGATGGCCTTCATCAGCTACAAGGGGCAGTTCACCGGGCGCATCAGTGCGCTCATCAACCACGGCATAGACCTCAAGATGCTGGGCCTGCACAACGAACGTTTGGCCGACATTGCACTGACACCCCCTGAACAAGATACGCCGCAGGGTGATTTGCCTGAACATGATCTGTCTCATTTGCCGCCCAGTTTGGAGTTGAAGAGCGTGAGTTTTCGTTACGCCGAAGGTGAGCCGTGGATATTGAAGGATGCCCATCTCAAAATTGAAGCCGGCGAAAACGTCGCGATTCTGGGCCCCAGTGGCTGCGGCAAAACCACATTGCTCAAGCTGCTGCTGGGTTTGTTGCAGCCTGTGGAAGGCGAGGTTTTGTATGGTGGTGTGCTTGTTCGGCAATTGGGCTTGAGCAATGTTCGGCGAAAAGTCGGCACTGTGATGCAGGAAGATGTGTTGTTGACGGGCAGCATCGCCGACAACATTTCCTTTTTTGACATGACACCAGACATGCAACGCATTGAAATGTGCGGTCAATTGGCGCAGTTGCACACGGAGATTGTTCGCATGCCCATGGGTTATCAGACGCTGGTGGGTGAGTTGGGTTCGGGTTTGAGTGGTGGGCAAAAACAAAGACTCTTGCTGGCGCGTGCCCTCTACAAGCGGCCTTCGGTGCTGGCCTTGGACGAAGCGACCAGCCATCTGGACATTCAAAACGAACAGGCGGTTAACGCCGTATTGGCTCAATTACAGCTCACGCGCATTGTGATTGCGCACCGGCCAGAAACGATTGCCAGCACGCAACGCCAGTGGGCGCTGACACCAACGGGCTTGCTGGAAGTCACAGCCATGCAAATAGAAAGTGCGAACGCATGAAATGGCCCTTGGGATTGATTGGCCTGTCGACGTTGGATTTGAAGATAAACAACACAGGGAGGAAATGATGAAGATATTCACAAGGTCATGGTGGCGGCTGGGGGTGGCCGCATGCAGCGCTTGCGCGATTGCCTTGACAAGTTGGGCGCAGCCCGCACCGGCACCAGCGGCGTTCACACCCAGTGCCACCTATGTGCGAGACCACACCCACTATGCCTTGCAAGCGGATGGTCGCTACACCATGGACAAGGACATGGAAATCCGTTTGAACACGGCGCAGGCAGTGTCGCAGATGGGGCAAATGCCTTTTGTGTACAGCACCAGTTTGCAGAACATTGATGTGATGGAAGCCTACACGCTCACCCCTGAAGGCCAGCGCATCGACGTTCGTTCCGATGGCATTCAAGATCAGCTGTTCCCAGCCAGTCAGGCGTCAGCGCTGTTTGATGATCGCCGTGTCAAAACGGTGATCTTTCCTTCTTTAGCGTTGGGCGCACGTTTGGTCATACGTGCGCGCATGACGATGAAAGAACCGATGTTTCCCGGGCACTTGTACGAATTCACGCAAGCAGCGCCGCAACAGGACCGCCAATCATTCCAAGTCAGTGTGCAAGCGCCTGTGGACATGAAGGTCAAATTGACACCACACATGATGCAAGGTGGGGAAGAAAAATCTGCCGATCCGGCGCAAAGAAGCTGGCGCTGGTTTCAGAAGGATTTGCCCGCAGTGCCTCCTGAGATGGGCGCGGCCAGTCCACACGGTGCGGTGCCGCATGTGGCGATCACCACGTTTGACAATGATGCACAGATAGCCCAGGCGTACTGGAGTCGGGCGCAGGACAAAGTGAAAGTCACGCAAGACATTCAGAAACTGGCCGACCGGCTCACCCAAGGGGTGACCGATCGACGGGCACAGGCCGATGTGCTCTACCGCTGGGTCAGTCAAAACATTCGCTATGTGGCCATTTATCTTGGCTTTGGCGGCGTGGTGCCACATGCCGCAGATGAAGTGCTCAAGGCTGGATATGGCGATTGCAAAGACAAGTCCACCCTTTTGTCGGCTTTGCTGGCGGCCAAAGGCATTGCCAGCCAAGCGGTGTTGGTCAACGCCACCGATGTGTATTGGATGCCCACAGAGCCCATGCCCACCACGGTGTTCAACCACTTGATCACGTATTTGCCGGAGTGGAATGTCTTTGTCGACCCCACGCCAGGCAAGGCGGAGTTTGGGGTGTTGGCCACACCACTGGTGGGCAAAAAGGCTTTGGTACTGGGCCTGGGCGACATGCCCACACAGTTGAAGACCTTGCCATCAAATCAGCCTGAGAACAACCACGTCTTCATCAAAACCGAGATGACGCTGGCACCCAATGGACAAGTGAGCGGCAGCAGTGAAATCAAAAGCGGTGGCACCATTGATTTGGTGGCCCGCATGGGCATGACCTCATTTCCTTCCGGTATGGAGCCTCAGGTGGCCAGTCAATTGCTGGCGCTCAGTGGTCAACAAGGTTCTGGCAATCTGCGCTTTCATGCTGCCGATGATCTGAGCAAACCCTTCAAGTACCTCACTTATTTCACGCTGCCCGATGTCGTGCAGTTGCCCGGTCCTGGAGCCATGACGGTGCCTGTGGGCTTGCCAGGCTTGGTGCATTTGGCCAGTGTTTTTCGTCCATTTGCTTTGACTGAACGTCGCTGGCCTCTGATGTTCAGTGGTGGCCGCATCACCGAGCACATCACGCTCAAATTACCCGATGGCATGCAGATTCAGAAGTTGCCTGCGCCAACGCAGTTCACGAACGCCTTTGCCAACTATGCATCCAGCATGAGCCAACAAGGTCAAGTCATTGAGATCCGTCGGCAGTTGGATTTGCGTTTGCCAGCCCCCACGGTCAGCGGTGACGATTACCAGTTGCTCAGGCAGACGGCCGTGCAAGTGGTGCGTGATTTGCGTGCGCAATTGATGTATTGATCATGTGCTCAAGCCGCCTTGGACATCAAGGCCTTGAGCCCTTGCAATTGCGGCGCCACCATGGGCACGGTGAGCATGGTGCTGGACACGGCCATTAGGAGCAGGGCGGTGAAGGTTTCGTGGGTGATGATCTGT
>Ga0228702_1002476_pt1 | contig 10558 bp, 8 predicted proteins | sample McNCre217_Aug_MG_2_FD_178018 | JGI IMG/M metagenome (GOLD analysis project Ga0228702, IMG submission 178018) | Freshwater microbial communities from McNutts Creek, Athens, Georgia, United States - 20-17_Aug_MG | ecosystem: Environmental > Aquatic > Freshwater > Creek | place: USA: Georgia... | reverse complement strand
GCGCTGGGCCAGAATTAGTGCGTTTTCTGGGCGGCCGCTGGCCTTCTTCGCTAGGCAAGACATGACGAGTTTGCGAACGCGTTCATCCAACTCGGCCGGCAACGGCGGCGGCATGTCGTTGATCTGCGACATCGCGATGATCATCTGAGAGTCGCCGCCGAAAGGTCGCTTGCCGGCGAGGCACTCATAGGCCACGATGCCAAGCGAATAGATGTCAGTCGAAGGCGTGGCCGGCTTGCCGGTGGCCTGCTCAGGCGAAAGGTATTGAACCGTGCCCATGACCTGACCCGTCGCAGTTAAACCAACTTGGTCGGCAACGCGGGCGATGCCGAAGTCGGTGATCTTGACCTGACCATCCGGGGTGATCAGCAGGTTGCCAGGCTTGATGTCGCGGTGAACCAGACCGGCTTCGTGCGCCGCATAAAGTGCGCGGGCGGTCTGGGCGACGATGTCCATGACCTTGGTTTCTGGCAAAACTTTGTCACGTTCAAGGATGCGCGCGAGCGAGTCACCGGGCACGTATTCCATGACCAGGAAGGCCCAACCCGAGTCCTCGCCATAGTCAAAAACGTTGGCGATGCCCTCGTGGTTGACCATCGCGGCGTGCTTAGCCTCGATGCGGAAACGCTCGATGAAGCTTGGGTCACCCATGTATTCTTGCTTCAAAATTTTGATAGCTACCTGACGAAGAATGACTTCATCCTCGGCCAGCCAAACCTCACCCATGCCGCCAACCGCGATGCGGCTGATGAGCTTGTAGCGTCCGCCGAAAAGCTGATCTACCTCTGGCTTCACTTGCGCAACACCGCCTCCATTACCTTCTTGGCAATCGGTGCAGCCAGCGAGTTTCCTCGACCTGCCTGACCCATGCCACCCCCATTTGCGACAACCACCGCGACGGCAACCCGAGGGTTGTCGGCCGGTGCAAAACCGGTGAACCAAAGCGTGTATGGCTCTCCCTGACCGTTCTGAGCGGTGCCGGTCTTGCCGGCTACCGAGACGCCCTTGATCTGGGCATTCGAGCTAACGCCGCGGGCAACCGCACCGATCATCATGTCGCGAACCTTGGCCGCTGTGGTCGGGCTCATCGGTGAACCGAGTTGGCTCGGCGACGGGGTGCTGAGCGCTGCAAGATTCGAAGAAAGCACGGTTTCAACGAGGTTCGGCTTCATCATCAATCCGCCATTGGCAACCGCGGCCGACATCATGGCTACCTGCATCACGGTCACGCGGTCGTCGAACTGACCGAAGGCTGAAAGGCCGGTCTGGGCATCATCCATGCCGCTCGGATAAACGCTTGGGGTGATTGCTAGCGGCACCTTGATTGACTTGCCGAAACCGAACTTTTCGGCCTGTGCGCGAATCACATCTTGGCCGAGCAGAATGCCGAGCTGGGCCATTGGCACATTGCAGGAGAAGCGCAGGGCGTCGGCAATCGAGACAGTGGCCTTGCCACCACACTTGCCTTCGCCCGAGTTCTGAACAAAAACGTTGGTGCCCGGCAGCTGGAACTTAACCGGGTTTGGCAGCGTGCTTTCTGGGGTGTACTTGCCACTTTCGATCGCAGCAGTGGCCACCAAAATCTTGAACACCGAACCCGGCGCGAACAGCTCTGTGGTTGCACGGTTCTTGAGCGGCTCGGTCTTCGCGTTCAACAGGGCGTTGTAGTTCTTCGTCGAATCGACACCGCTGTGCACGGCAAGTTGGTTGGCATCGAAGCCAGGCTTTGAAACCAGGGCCAGGATGTTTCCGGTTTGCGGCTCAATCGCGACGACCGCGCCGGTCTTGTCGCCTAGGGCATCCCAGGCGGCTTTCTGAACCGCTGGGTCAATCGTCAGTTCGACCGAGGCACCGGTGACCGGGTTGCCCGAGAACAGCGCGCTGATCTGCTCGAAGAACTGGGCCGAGTTCTGGCCGGTCAAGTATGAATTCATCGCCGACTCAAGCCCGGTCGCGCCCTGATAGTTAGAGAAGAAGCCGGTCACGCCCGAATACATCGGGTCGGTGTAGGTGCGCAGGTAGTGATAAACATCGTCTGACTGCTTCGAATAGGCAATCGGCTGGCCATCGATCAGGATCGACCCGCGCTGCTTTTTATAGCTGTCATAGACCGAGCGAACGTTGCGCTGGTCTTGCGAAAGAGTCTCGGCAGAGAGCACCTGAATCGAGGTGGTCGCGACGAACAGGGTCAGGAACATCATGAAAATCACGATGCTGACTCGGCGAAGTTCTTTATTCATTAGTTCACCGCCCCGATCAAACGCTGGCCGCTGCCCATTGAATCTGAGATGCGCAAAAGCACACCGATGATGATCCAGTTAGCGATCAAGGATGAACCACCCGCCGCAAGCAACGGGGTAGTCAGACCGGTCAGTGGAACCACGCGGGTCACACCACCGATCACGATGAACAGCTGAAGCGCGATCACGAATGACAGACCAACCGCGAGAAGTTTCGAGAAGTCGTCGTTGTGGTTGAAGGCGATGCGAACACCGCGCGAGACCAAGAGCAAATAAAGGGCAAGGATGGCGAACATGCCAACCAGGCCGAGTTCTTCACCGAGTGAGGCGATGATGAAGTCGCTCTCGGCAAGTGGAACAAGGTGAGGCAGGCCGCCACCGAGACCGGCGCCAAGCAGGTTGCCGTGTGACAAACCGAAGATGCCCTGCACGAGCTGATAGCTGCCGCCGATTGCGTCATAGTGACTCTGGTCGAATGGGTTTAGCCAGGCGTCGAAACGGCTGGTGACATAGTCGGCTACGCGGCTGGCGACCAGGGCGCCCGAGAAGAACATGGTCAGGCCGACGACTACATAAATTGCGCGACCGGTGGCCACATAAATCATCACGATGAATAGACCGAAGTAAAGCAGTGAGGTTCCTAGGTCGTGCTGCAGCACGAGAACCATCAGGCTGGCAACCCAGATCGAGATGATTGGGCCAAGTTCGCGGGCACGCGGAATGCGCACGCCAAACACCTTGCGGCCGACGATCGCGAGCGAATCGCGACGGGTCACCAGATAGCCGGCGAAGAACACGGTCAAAGCAATCTTTGCGAGCTCACCCGGCTGGAAGGTCAGTGGGCCAATGCCGATCCAGAGACGAGCGCCGTTGATGCTGCGACCGATGAACGGCAGCATTGGCGAGAGCAGCAAGCCAACACCGATGAACATCGACAGATAAACATAGCGACGCAAGAACAGGTGGCTCGGCACAAAGATGACCACGACCGCGGCAACCGCGATGGCCAGGCAGGTCCAGGCAATCTGCTTGCTGGCAAAAAGGTCGGTGCCCTGAACCGCAACGGTATGCAGGTCGAGGCGATAGATCTCGGCGATGCCAAGCCCATTGAGCACCACACCGATTGGCAGAATCAACGAGTCGGCTTCGCTGGCACGGATGCGCAGCACGAAGTGAATCGCGATCACAGCAGCGGTGAACGGCAAGAAGTAGCCCCAGAAGTCTGGTCGCAAAACCTGAAGCACCGAGAGCTGAATCTGAGTCAGTTCGAAGGCAAACAGACCAACCGCAAACACCAAAAGCCAGGCTTCGATGTTTCGGTTGCGAGGAATCACCCGAATGATCTTCGGGATGCTGATCGAGTCAGTTAGTGCGGTGAAACTCACTTGTTCGCCACCGCCTTGGTTAGTTCACCAAGGATGCGGTCGGCATCCTTGAGGTCGGTCGCGGTGATTGAACGCGAAACCAGGTAACGCTGATATTCGGGCAGGTCGGTGACAGAAAGGCCGGTGGTCTTATAGACAACCGAGAACTTCAACGGGCCGAGAGATTCTTTAATGCCCTTATAAATAGTGACGTACCCGCCGTGCTCAGCGACGTAATAGCGATCCTGGCTCCAGTTATAGACGCCAATGATTCCGGCAACCACGGCAGCAACGATCAGCAAGAAGGTGGCCAACTGGCGAACATAACGCCAGCGAATCGAGGTGCGAGTCTCGCGCAAAATCTTCTCGAGGTACTCATCCGATTCAGGAACATAATCGGTTGGGTCTTCGGTGCGACGAAGGATGATGTCTGGCAGGTTGAGCGGGTTAAGAATCTTGAGGATTCGGCGACCCTTGCGATCATCGATGACCACGTCGTTTGCACCCGATCCGACGAAACGAGCCGATGGGCTGAAGTCGGTCTGAGTGCGAGCGCTCACGATGTCGACCACGACCACGGTCACGTTGTCGGGTGCACCAAACTCAAGGGCTTCGCCGACGAGCAACTCGGTGGCTTCATCCGAGTCGATCTTTGAAAGCAACAGGCGATCCATGACGCTCTCTGGAACCGGGCCAGACAGGCCATCCGAGCACATCATCCAGCGGTCGCCAGGCAAGACATCGTAGGTTTCGATGTCGATTTCTGGGAACTCTTCCATGTCGCCAAGCACGCGCATCAGCACGCTGCGGCGAGGGTGAACCAAAGCTTCTTCTGGGGTGATTCGACCGGTCTCGACCAGGCGCTGAACGAAGGTGTGGTCGTTGGTGATCTGCTTTACTTCGCCATTGCGGGCGCGATAGATTCGCGAGTCACCGATGTGGGCGATGGTCGCCTTGTCGCCGACGATGATCATGCCCGAGAAGGTGGTGCCCATGCCCGAAAGCTCTGGGTGCTCTTGGCAGGCATCGCGCAGCACGTGGTTGGCCTGCCAGATGGTGTCCTTGAGAATCTCACCAGCCTTTTCGGCGGAGTCATAAACGGCGTCGGCTTGGGCTACGCGCTGGGCAACCAGGGCCGAGGCGATGTCGCCACCGGCGTGACCACCCATGCCATCGGCCACGAAGAACAGGTTGAAACCGGCATAGCCAGAGTCTTGATTGCTCGAACGCACGCGGCCAATATCGGAGGCCGCATAGCTGATGGTTTTGATTGCCATTTGGCGACTAGCTTCGAAGCTCGAAGACGGTCTTGCCAACGCGAACCGGGGTGTTCAACTTGACCACTGCTGGCGTGCCAACGCGACCGCCATCCAGGTATGTGCCGTTGGTTGAATTCAAGTCTTGAATCAGCCAGTCGTTGTTGATCAGAATCAACTTGGCGTGGTGGGTCGAGGCATATTCGTCGTCGACAATCAGGTCTGAATCTGGGCTGCGACCGATGGTGATTTCGCGACGATCTAGGCGAACCATCTGACCGGTTTTGTCACCCTCCAGAATGACAAGTTTGGTGGCGCTGCTGCCGGTTGGTTCGCTGACCAAGGATGGCGCACCGGCGATTGGTGCCGAGTTGCCGACCGGTGCTGAGACAACCTCGGGGGCGTTGGCGGCAGCAACACGGCTAACAACCTTTTGGCCGAATAGGTCGGCGCGAATTACCGAGATGATGCTGAACACGAAGATCCAGAGAACTGCCACGAAACCGAGGCGAACGATGAATAGCGCTAACTCACTCACTGATGGTTCTCGCAATCACTCTGAAGGTGAAGTCGCTGCGACCGGCCTGAATCAGGGTGTTGTCGGCGATGGCAACTTCGTCAATCTTCTTGCCGTTGACGGTGGTTCCGTTGGTGCTCTTGAGGTCACGAACTGCGGCGCTCTTGCCATCCCAGATGATTTCAAAGTGCTTGCGGCTAAGGCCGTTGTCTGCGATCTGGATGTCGGCGGCAGCATCACGGCCAACCGAGGTGTGAGCCTTGTTGAGCAAGAAGCGCTTGCCGGCAACATCGAGGGTCGGCATCCACTCGACCTTGGTGTTCTGGCTGGTCGAACGAACGGTGACCTGGCCCATGTTGAGGGTCTGGTCTTCGACAAGTTTGATCACGAGAGCGGCGCCGAACTGGAAGCCCTGCTTGACCGCGTGACGGGTGGTCAGCTCGGTCAGTTCGTTGATCAGTGAGTCGCCAAGGGTGGCCATCCGCTTGAAATCTGGGGTGGCCAAGCTGACGCTAAAAGTGTTTGGGGCAAGGATGCGGTCGCGGCTCAGAATGCTCGCTTTTGAGTCCATTTCGGCACGGATGGCGGCAGCAATTTCGACAGGCTGAATCTCGGATTTGAAGGTCTTGCTGAAGGCGCCATTAACGATGCGCTCCAAGCCCTTCTCGAAGTTCTCTAAAAAGCCCAATTTGTCCTTTTCCTGTTGCCCTGCCCTAGTTTATCTGGGCATTCGGAGAACTCGGCGAACCTGAGAGATGCCTGTCAAGACACTCACAGCATCCTGAATTTGGCCCTTTCGGTTTTCGAGTTTGCCTAGATTCATAACTGGATCCGCAATCCAACGAAAGGAAACACCATGGAAAAGAAGACTCTAAAGCTGACTGCAGTTGCAGCTGGCGCAGTAGTCCTAGCCGGAGCAGCATTCGCTTCTCCATCTTTTGCAGCTGCAAAGCACACCTCGTTCAAGGCAGCGGCATCATCTTCGACCGGCACCACCGGAACCGCACCAACCTGGGGCGGCGCTTCAGGCGATGCAACCGATGGCAAGTTCAAGCAGGGCCCAAAGGCTAAGGGCGCTCAGTCGTCAATCGCTGCAACCATCACCGGTGTGCCAACCACTGTTACCGACCTAGAGGTTGCTGAACACAGCGCACTATTCATCGGTTATGAATTCACCGGAACCGCACCAACCACTCAGCCAACCACCGGTGGACGTCCAGTTCACTTCGAGGCGACTGCGTTGGCTAACGGCACCGTTACTGGAACCCTTGAGTTCCGTAGCCCTAAGACTGCTGGCACCTACAAGCTAGCCGTTTACAACTCAGCAACTGCAACCTCGCCTGTGATCGTGACCATCGTGGTTGACGCAGCTGGCGTTGCAACCGCAACCGCATCGGCTCCGTTGACTTCGGCTTATGACGCAACCATCAAGGCGCCGGCATTCGGCCAGGGTCCTAAGGATGGCAAGGGTCCAAAGGGTGGCCACGGTCACGGCCCTCGCGGTGACAAGGATGGTGACAAGGGCGGTTCAGGTTGGACTGCTCCAACCACCGGCACCACCCCGGCACCAACCACCACTACTGCACCAACCGTCTAAACATCTCTCGTTAGACGTTCCCCTAGAAACGAAAACTCCCTCCCGGAAATGAGTCACCGGGAGGGAGTTTTCTTTAATCAGGTTTTACTTGTAGACCTTGATGCCCACTGCCTGCTTCTTGGCCTTCGCCTTGTTGACGATTACTGAAACTTCAGAAACCTTCAGTGCAGGGTTAGCCGCAGCAGCAATGCCACAGGCCTGAATCGCGGTCAGCTTTGCAGCAGCCTTCGCAGCAACAGTGTTCTTTGATGCATAAGCAACACACTGAACAGTGGTGTTGGTCATGTTCGCGAACGCTGCCTGGCGAATCTGGTCGGCAACCGCTTCGGTCAACTTCTTAGCGCCAGCTGCGATAGCAATTGGGCGCTCGACAACGGTGGCCACGTCAGTCTGGGCGACATACTTAATGCCATCCTGAACGGTCATGGTTCCACCGGCGAAGACGATCACGATGTCGGCAGTCTTGCCAGCCTGACCTGCAGGAACCGGGATGCTGACGTTGCCAGTGCTCTCGATCTTGAAGGTCACAGCCTTGCCGCCAATGGTCACAGACTTCAGGTCTGCGTAGTCACCATCGGTCAAAGCAACAGATCCACCAGTGGTGTGAAGCGACTTAGTAAGAGTCGGAATCGACTTCACAATATTGCTTGCCCAAACCGGTAGAGGACGCTTGTCTTCGGTCACTGGGTCAGTGACGTCGGTGCTGTCGGTTGAGGTGGTGGCTCCAGCCACTGCTGGAACGGTCGCAGTGAAGAATCCGTTGTTTACGAATTCCTGGTATCGAACGAACTTTCCAGCAAGAGAAATAGCTGAAAGCACACTACTCATTGAGTTGAGAGGACGTGCGTAGTAAGTTGCGGTCAAATCGAGGGTCAATCCGTGAGCAACGTTTGAATAGTTGCTGCCGCCACTTTGGGTTACGAAAAGCGGTCCACAGTCGTTTGCGAACATTGAGCCGATGGTAGTAACAGCTGTCTTAGGTGCTAGACAGTACTCCCAGTTGGCCATTACTGTTCCGCTTGAATATGTGCCTGAAGTAACTACTGCAGAATTGCCTACGACCGCAATAGTCGGTGCGATTAATTGTGTAGGAGCAGACTGGTTGTTGGAGTTGTTGTTATTGCTCGAAATCCAAATCGCGTAATAAGTTGTGTCAGTGGTTAGAACGCCTTGGTAGTTACCGGTTGTTGCGTTCTGGTTTGAGCTCCAACCAGAAAGGTTGAATCCAGTTCGAGTTGGGAATGCGCCAGCGTTACTTGGATTCGGGAAGGTCACGTTCCCATTCGAGTCACCTTGGACAGAAGTGATGCTGCCAAGCGTTCCACCATTTGCGTTCAACGTTGCAGTGAAACGCGGTGGAGCTGTGATTGCGAAGGTGCCGGTGGCCTGGCCGATTACGTTGTCAGAGCTGTCGAGGAAGTCAACCTGAATGAACTTTGAACCAGCCTGTTGGCCGCTGTTATCCCAAGCGCCAGCAAGGTAGGCAATGATGAATGCGTCACCGCTAGCTAGTGAGAAAGAGCCACCCGGGGTGTAACGAATCTTGCCCGGAGTTCCACCTCCAAGGACCTGACAGTTCAAGGTTGTATCCCAAGACGGGTGATACCAGTTATTGATTTTGCAGTTGCTGCCGGTGGTAACACCATATTCCATGATCGGTCCAGAACCGCTACCAAGCATTACATCGAATTTAGCGATGTTCGCAAGAGCAGATGACATGGTCAATTTCAGGGCCATAACAGGTGAATAACTGCCAGTCTGCCAAGTCGTAGCAGTCGAACTGTTCCATGCGGTATAGAGACCTGCATCAGTTGAGACAGTGTTAGGCACAGCCTGAGCTGGCGCAGCGGCAGCAAGAGAGCCGCCGACGGCAAGGAGCAACGATGCTCCGAGCGAGATGATTTTCTTAAGGGTGTTTGAACTAGTCATAAAGACTAGGAAACCAATGGCTGTGCCGAAAAATGCATGTTTCTAGGGGTTAACCCCAGTAGCTAAAAGCTCTAGCCAACCTGCTGAGCGTGTCGCTTGCCGCGGGTGTGGGTGTCCTTGTGCTCAGAGTGTGATGGGTCTGCATAGCAGGTGTCACACAACAGCACTAGATCCTTGCAACCGACGTTGGCGCAGTTGCGGAACGAGTTGGTCGCACCGCCACAGTTTTCGCACTCGCCGATGACCTTGGCTTCATCGCTGAAGTCTTGAACCATGCGGTCGTCAAAGATATACAGCGAGCCTTCCCAAAGACCCTTGTCCTTGAAAGTCTCGCCATAGCGAACGATGCCGCCATCGATTTGGTAGACCTCTTTGAAGCCACGCTTGATCATCACTGCAGAAAGAATCTCGCAACGGATTCCGCCGGTGCAATAGGTGACGATTGGCTTGTCCTTGATGTGGTCATACTTGCCAGACTCAAGCTCGGCAATAAAGTCGTGTGAGGTCTCAACGTCAGGCACGATCGCGTTCTTGAACTTGCCGATCTTGGCTTCGAAGGCGTTGCGGCCATCGAAGAAGACGACGTCCTCGCCGCGCTCTTCAACCAGCTTGTTGACCTGGGCTGGCTTTAGGTGCTTGCCGCCGTTGGTGACGCCAGACTTGTCGACCTTCACTTCATCCGGGGCCTTGAAAGCAACTAGCTCGGGGCGGTTCTTAACCGATAGGCGCGGGAAGTCTTCGCCGGTGCCATCAGACCACTTGAAATCGATCTTGCCGAAGCCCGGGTATTCACGGGTCTGGCGCACATACTTCTTCAAAGCCATCATGTCGCCACCGAGGGTGCCGTTGATGCCGTGCTCAGAAACGATGATGCGACCCTTCAAGCCGAGAGACTCGCAAAGGGTCTTCTGCCAAAGCTTTAGGGCAATCGGGTCGGCCACTGGGGCAAAGCCGTAATACAAGATGATTTTTTGTAGGTCCACAATCCCATTCTAAACCCGGCGGCTTTCGAGCGACAGGGCGGCTTTTTGAGCGGGGAGCACCGCAATCGAAATAGCGATTTAGGATAAAGGAATGAGCATGAAGCCAGGCATCGACGCCAACGAACTCAACCCGAACATCCGCCCACAGGACGACCTGTTTCAGCACGTGAACGGCAAGTGGTTCGCCGAGGTCGACATCCCTGAAGACAAGGCGATTTATGGCGCCTTCGCGATGCTCGCCGACGATTCTGAAGCTGCGGTTCGCGAGGTGCTCGAAGAGGCTGCCGCCAACCCGCTGCCTGGTGTGAGCCAACAAATCGGTGACCTATATGCAGCCTTCTTGGATGAAGAGCGCGCCAACGAACTCGGTGCCGCACCGATCGCCGCCGACCTAAAGCTGATCGAACAGGTCCGCCAGATCGATGACGCAACTCAGTTGCTCGGCACCTATGAGCACCTAGGTCTCTCTGGCCTGTTCGGCATTTGGGTCGACAACGACGAGGGCAACCCTGACCGCTATATCGTGAACCTTGCCCAGGGTGGTTTGGGTCTGCCCGACGAGGCTTATTACCGCGAGGAGAAGCACGCCGAGATCCGCGACGCATACGTGCCTCACATCGCGCAGATGTTGACCTTCGCTGGCTGGGATGCCGTCGCGGCGCTCGCCGGAGC
>Ga0228702_1002473_pt1 | contig 10560 bp, 10 predicted proteins | sample McNCre217_Aug_MG_2_FD_178018 | JGI IMG/M metagenome (GOLD analysis project Ga0228702, IMG submission 178018) | Freshwater microbial communities from McNutts Creek, Athens, Georgia, United States - 20-17_Aug_MG | ecosystem: Environmental > Aquatic > Freshwater > Creek | place: USA: Georgia... | reverse complement strand
AAAGGCGAATCGCTCACGGTGGACCAGATGATCGTGGAGTTTGAATAAATGACACGTCCCTTCAAGGTCTTGGGCATCCAGCAAATCGCCATTGGCGGGCCTGACAAGGCCCGCCTGCAAAAGCTCTGGGTCGACATGTTCGGCCTGGAAGTGACTGGCACCTTCAAAAGCGAACGCGAGAACGTGGACGAAGACATCTGCGCCATCGGTACCGGCCCCTTCAAGGTCGAGGTCGATTTGATGCAGCCGCTGGACCCCGAGAAAAAACCCGCCGTGCACACCACGCCGCTCAACCATATTGGTCTGTGGATCGACGATCTGCCGGTGGCGGTCGAGTGGCTGACGTCGCAAGGCGTGCGCTTTGCGCCCGGCGGCATCCGCAAGGGCGCGGCCGGTTTTGACATCACGTTTTTGCACCCCAAGGCGAACGAAGAGTTCCCCATCGGTGGCGAGGGTGTGTTGATCGAGTTGGTGCAGGCACCGGCCGAAGTGGTCAAGGCCTTTGCGGCTTTGGCGGGCAACGCACATTGATGTGTTGTCGGACCTGAAGGTCCGACCTGCGGTCATTTGTAGGTCGTGGGCTTCAGCCCCGACATGACTTTCAAAAGCCCGTCAGGCGCCCGCTTGACGGGCTTTTGCTTTGGCCAGTGCCGCTTCGATGATGGCGCGTTTGCGGTCCACCTCGGGCGTGCTGTCGGTGCCTTTGGTGTGCGCTGCCAAATCGGCCAGTTTGTGCTCGGCTTTGGCTTGCATCTGCTGTTGGTGCGCTTGCTCTTCGCGCACCAGGCGTTGTTTGCGCGATTCAAATCGCTGCCGTGCGGTGCCCGCTTGTTCGGCTGACCAAGCTGCCCAGCCGGTTTTGTCGCCCGTCACGTTTTCCAGCTGGATGCAATCGACAGGGCAGACCGGGATGCACAACTCGCAGCCGGTGCACCAAGGCTCGATCACGGTGTGCATGAGTTTGTTGGCCCCCAAGATGGCATCGGTCGGGCAGGCCTTGATGCACAAGGTGCAGCCAATGCACCAGGCCTCGTCGATGATGGCCATCTGGCGCGGGCCTTCTGCGCCGTGCTCTGGGTTCAAGGGCAGTGCGGCTTGGCCGGTCAGTGACGCCAAGCGCTCGATGCCGGCCTGCCCGCCGGGGGGGCATTGGTTGATGGCCGCTTCACCCCGCGCCATGGCCATGGCGTAACTGGCGCAGTCGGGAAAGCCGCAACGCGTGCACTGCGTTTGCGGCAGCGCATCGTTCAGGCATTGAAAAAGCGCCTGGGTCTCAGGCGCTGTTTCTGGGGCTGTGGGCATGGGCCTCAGGCTTTGGTCTTGGGCTCAACCCAATTGGTCTTGACAGCTGGGGCGCTGGCTTTGGTCGCGGGCTTGACCGCCACTTTGGCTTTGGCGCTCGCTGCTGCTTTCACAGGGGCCTTGGCGGCAGGCTTGGCCACGGCCACTTTGGCCTTGGCTGGGGCGGCGGCTTTGACAGGGACTGCTTTGACGGCCTCGACCGGGGCAGTTGCTTTGGCGCTCACAGGCACCGCATGGCTCTTGATGAACTTGACCACCTGTGGGTACACGATGGTGCGCCAGCGGCTGCCACTGAAAATGCCGTAATGGCCTGCGCCGGGCACTTCCAGGTGCAGGCGATCGCTGTCGGCAACCCCAGTGCACATGTCTTGGGCGGCCCGAGTCTGGCCCGAACCCGAAATGTCGTCCAACTCGCCTTCCACGGTCATCAAGGCTGTGCCTTGGATGTCTTGGGGGCGCACGCGCTCCACCTTGCCGTCCACGCCTTTGACGTCCCAAGTGCCGTTGACCAGTTTGAAGTCCTGGAACACGGTCTGGATGGTCTCCAGGTAGTAATCGGCGTCCATGTCGAGCACGGCGTTGTACTCGTCGTAGAACTTGCGGTGGGCTTCGGCGCTGGCGTCGTCACCCTTGATCAAGTCCTTGAAGTAGTCGTAGTGGCTGGTGGCGTGGCGGTCGGGGTTCATGGCCACGAAGCCGGTGTATTGCAAAAAGCCCGGATACACGCGGCGACCGGCACCTGGGAAGTTGGCGGGCACACGGTAGATCACGTTGTTCTCGAACCACTCGAAGCTCTTGTTGGTGGCCAGGTTGTTCACCGAGGTGGGCGACTTGCGCGCATCGATCGGGCCGCCCATCATGGTCATGGTCAAGGGGGTCTTCTCGCCACGGCTGGCCATCAGCGACACGGCGGCCATCACCGGCACGGTGGGTTGGCACACGCTCACGATGTGGCAGTTGCCGTAGATGGATTGCAGGTGGCGGATGAACTCCTGCACGTAGTTGATGTAGTCGTCCAGATGGAATTCACCTTCCGACATGGGCACCAGGCGGGCGTTTTTCCAGTCGGTGATGTAGACCTTGTGGTCTTGCAGCATGGTGCGCACGGTGTCGCGCAGCAAGGTGGCGTAGTGGCCCGACAGAGGTGCCACGATCAACACGGCGGGCTGCGCCTTGAGTTGGGTCAGCGTGGCGGGATCGTCCGAGAAACGCTTGAAGCGGCGCAGCTCGCAAAAGGGCTTGTCGATCTCGATGCGCTCATGGATGGCCACATCGGTCTTGTTGACCTTGACGGTCTTGATGCCGAACTCGGGTTTCTCGTAGTCCTTGCCCAAGCGGTGCATCAGGGCATAGGCCGCCGACACGCGCTGCGCCAGAGGGGTCTGTGCAATGGGGCTCAGCGGGTTGCTGTAGAGCTTGGCTGCAGCCTGCGCCAGATCGGAAAAAGGTTCCATGATCGAGCGTTGTGTTTCGAAGATCTGGTAGAGCATGTGACGGATTCCCTTGAGCAATGGTGCGGTGCAGCAATCGTACAGGACTTGACCTGAAATTTTTCGAGTGTTCTCCCTAATCCGGTGTCTTATCGGAGACCCCATGAAAAAACCGCCACGAGGGCGGTTTCTTGCGAAGGTTTCGACGGTTTTAAACCACTTTGGCGATGGCTTGGCAAACGTAGTCGATGTTTTTGCTGTTGAGCGCGGCCACGCACATGCGGCCGGTGTCGGTGCCATACACGCCAAACTCGTTGCGCAGGCGCACCATTTGGTCTTTGCTCAGGCCCGAGTAGCTGAACATGCCGATCTGGCTGGTGATGAAGCCCATGTCTTGCTGGACGCCTGCGGCCTTGAGACCGTCGACCAGCTTTTGGCGCATGGCTTTGATGCGCACGCGCATCTCAGCCAATTCTTGCTCCCACTGGGCCCGCAGCTCGGGGTTGTTCAGCACAGCCGCCACCACCGCGCCGCCGTGGATGGGTGGGTTGGAGTAGTTGGTGCGGATCGCGATTTTGAGTTGCGACAGCACGCGGCCAGCTTCTTCTTTGTCAGAAGCGACCACCGACAGGGCGCCCACGCGCTCGCCGTACAGGCTGAAGCTCTTGGAGAACGAGGTGGATACAAAGATGTTCAGGCCCGCAGCCACGAACTTGCCGATCACCGCGCCGTCTTCCGCGATACCGTGGCCAAAGCCCTGGTAGGCCATGTCCAGGAAAGCAGTCAGGCCCTTGGCCTTGACGACTGCAATGACCTGGTCCCACTGTGCGTCGGTGATGTCATAACCCGTGGGGTTGTGGCAGCAAGCGTGCAACACCACGATGGTGCCTGCGGCTGCGGCGTTCAGGCTGGCCAACATGCCTTCGAAGTTGACGCCGCGCTTGGCCGCGTCGTAGTAGGCGTAGCTGTCGACTTCAAAACCGGCGTTCACGAAGATGGCGCGGTGGTTTTCCCAGCTGGGATCAGAAATCAGCACTTTGGCGTTGGGGCTGACTTTTTTCAGGAAGTCGGCACCGATTTTCAGGCCGCCCGTGCCGCCAATGGCTTGCACGGTGGACACGCGGCCCGACTTGACCACGTCGGAGTCGGCGCCAAACACCAAGGCCTTGACGGCGTTGTCATAGGCCACGATGCCGTCGATGGGCAGGTAACCACGGGCCGAAGGGGTGGCCATCATGGTTTTTTCGGCGGCTTGCACACATTGCAGCAAGGGCAGTTTGCCGTTGTCGTCGAAATACACACCCACGCCCAGGTTGACCTTGTTGGGGTTGGTGTCGGCGTTGAATTGTTCGTTCAGACCCAGGATTGGGTCGCGGGGGGCCATTTCGACGGCGGAAAACAGAGACATGAAAAGTCCTTGGATTGTTCAGTGGTGGCAGGAATCCCGATCCTCGGTTAGGCTTTCGGGTTGTCCCTGATTTTAACGGCCTGCATGGCCCCACCGATGACCGAGCTCACCGAAGTTTCTTCTGCCCCCGCCGCAGGCCAATTTGTCAGCTATCCCGGCTCGCCGTTTGAGTTGTTTCAGCCCTACCCACCTGCGGGCGATCAGCCCACGGCCATTGCCCAGCTGGTCGAGGGCGTGCACGACGGCGAAGTGTTTCAGACCCTGCTGGGCGTGACCGGCTCGGGCAAGACCTTCACCATGGCCAATGTGATCGCCCAGCTGGGGCGGCCCGCCATTGTGTTTGCGCCCAACAAGACGCTGGCCGCACAGCTGTACAGCGAGTTCCGCGAGTTTTTTCCCAAGAACGCGGTCGAGTACTTTGTCAGCTACTACGACTACTACCAGCCCGAGGCCTATGTGCCCCAGCGCGACCTGTTCATCGAGAAGGACTCGGCGATCAACGAGCACATCGAACAGATGCGCTTGTCGTGCACCAAAAGCATCATGGAGCGGCGCGATGTGGTGATCGTGGCCACGGTGTCTGCCATCTACGGCATTGGCGAGCCCGAAAGTTACCACCGCATGATCATGACCCTGCGTTCGGGTGACAAGTTGGGCCAGCGCGATGTGATCGCCCAGCTGATCCGCATGCAGTACCAGCGCAACGACATGGAGTTCAGCCGGGGCAAGTTCCGTGTGCGCGGCGACACGATCGACGTGTTTCCGGCCGAGCACTCCGAGCTGGCGATCCGCATTGAGCTGTTCGACGACGAGATCGAAAGCTTGCAACTGTTTGACCCGCTCACCGGCCGCATTCGCCAGAAGATTCCTCGTTTCACGGTCTATCCATCCAGCCATTACGTGACGCCGCGCGACAAAGTGCTGGCGGCGGTGGAGACCATCAAGCTGGAACTCGACCAGCGCCTGAAAGAACTGGTCGGCATGGGCAAGTTGGTCGAAGCGCAGCGCCTGGAGCAGCGCACCCGCTTTGATCTGGAAATGCTGTCCGAAGTGGGGCACTGCAAGGGCATTGAGAACTACACACGGCATTTGTCGGGCGCAGCGCCGGGTGACCCGCCCAGCACGCTGACCGACTACATGCCGGCCGACGCCATCATGTTTCTGGACGAGAGCCACCAAATGATTGGCCAGCTGAACGCCATGTACAACGGCGACAAGGCGCGCAAGACCACCTTGGTGGAGTACGGCTTTCGCCTGCCCAGCGCTTTGGACAACCGGCCGCTCAAGTTTGAAGAGTTTGAAAAGCGCATGCGCCAGTGCATTTTTGTCTCGGCCACGCCGGCCGATTACGAAAAGACCCACGCGGGCCAAGTGGTGGAGCAGGTGGTGCGTCCCACCGGCTTGGTCGACCCGCTGGTGGAAGTGCGCCCAGCCACGCATCAGGTGGACGATGTGCTGCAAGAGATCCGCATCCGCGTGGACAAAAGCGAGCGTGTGCTCATCACCACCTTGACCAAGCGCATGGCCGAGCAGCTGACCGATTACCTCTCAGACAACGGTGTCAAGGTGCGCTATTTGCACAGCGATGTGGACACAGTGGAGCGGGTGGAGATCCTGCGCGATTTGCGCTTGGGTGTGTTCGATGTGCTGGTGGGCATCAACTTGCTGCGCGAGGGCATCGACATTCCCGAGGTGTCCTTGGTGGCGATTTTGGATGCGGACAAGGAAGGCTTTTTGCGGGCCGAGCGCAGCTTGATCCAGACCATCGGCCGTGCGGCGCGTAACCTGAACGGCAAGGCGATTCTTTACGCCGACCGCATCACCGAGTCCATGAAAAAAGCCATGGGCGAGACCGAGCGGCGGCGCACCAAACAGCTTGCGCACAACGAGGCCATGGGCATCACACCCAAGAGCATCGTCAAGAAGGTGCGCGATCTCATCGATGGCGTGTACAGTGAAAAGTCAGGCAAAGAGGCCGAGCGCCTCGAGCAAGCTGCGCTGCAAAAGGCCAAGGTCGAGGACATGAGCGAAAAAGACATCGCCAAGGCCATCAAGCAACTCGAAAAACAGATGATGGAGCACGCCCGCAACCTGGAGTTCGAGAAAGCCGCTCAGGTGCGTGACCAGCTGGCCATTTTGAAGGAGCAGGCTTTTGGGGCCACCGGTGGTGACAACATCGTGCCGCTGATCCGGGCTTGAATAACCCTATAACCCGAGCGTTTTGATCGGGTTTGGGGTATACTTGACTCGTTTAGTCGGGATCATGGCTCAAGTGCTGTGGTCTGACTGCCCCCTCACTTCAGGAGTCCGCCATGCGTTTGACCACCAAAGGCCGTTTTGCCGTGACCGCGATGATCGATCTGGCTCTTCGCCAAGACGCCGGCCCTGTGACTTTGGCTGCAATCAGCCAGCGTCAACAAATCTCCTTGTCTTATCTGGAGCAGCTGTTCGGCAAGCTGCGCCGCCACAACCTGGTCGAATCCACCCGTGGTCCTGGTGGCGGCTACACCCTGGGCCGCAAGGCGACCGATATCACCGTGGCCGACATCATTTTGTCGGTGGATGAACCGATTGATGCCACCCATTGCGGCGGCAAGGAAAACTGCCACGGCGGTGATGCCCGTTGCATGACGCACGATTTGTGGGCCTCGCTCAACGCCAAAATGGTGGAGTTTTTGGATTCCGTTTCGTTGCAAAAGCTGGTGGAAGACCAACTGGCCACGGGTTTGGTGGTCGAAGTCAAGCCTACCATCAAGCGCGCCATATCCCCCATGCCGGTGGTCAAGCCCATCCGCGTGACGGGTCCCAACTCGGTGTTCGAGCTGGGCACCGTGTTTGCCAAATCCTGATTTTTAAAAGAAGTACCGCCATGGACACGACCCCACACCTGCCGATCTACCTCGACTACGGCGCGACCACGCCTTGCGACCCCCGCGTGGTGGACGCCATGATCCCTTGGTTGCGTGAGCACTTTGGCAACCCCGCATCCCGCAGCCACGCCTGGGGCTGGGAAGCCGAAGCCGCCGTTGAAAAAGCCCGCGAAGACGTGGCCGCTTTGATCGGTGCCGACCCCCGTGAAATCGTCTGGACCAGCGGCGCGACCGAGTCCAACAACTTGGCCATCAAGGGCGCAGCGCACTTTTACAAGTCACGCGGCAAGCACCTGATCACCGTCAAGACCGAACACAAGGCTGTGCTCGACACCATGCGTGAGCTGGAGCGCCAGGGCTTTGAAGTCACATACCTGGACGTGCAAGACGACGGCATGCTCAGCATGGACGCGCTCAAAGCGGCGATTCGCCCCGGCACCATTTTGATCAGCGTGATGTTCGTGAACAACGAAATCGGCGTGATCCAGGACATCCCGGGCATCGGCGCGATGTGCCGTGAAAAAGGCATCATCTTCCACGTGGATGCGGCACAAGCCACTGGCAAAGTGGCGATTGACATGGCCACGCTGCCGGTTGATTTGATGAGCCTGGCCTCGCACAAGACCTATGGCCCCAAAGGCATCGGCGCTTTGTATGTGCGCCGCAAGCCCCGCATTCGCCTGGAAGCGCAAATGCACGGTGGCGGCCACGAGCGCGGCATGCGCTCGGGCACTTTGCCTACGCACCAGTGCGTAGGCATGGGCGAGGCCTTCCGCCTGGCCAAGCTGGAGATGGCGCAGGACAACGCCAAGGCCCGCGCTTTGCACGACCGCCTGATCAATGGCCTGAAGGACATGGAGCAGGTGTTTTTGAACGGCCACGCCACCCAGCGCGTGCCGCAAAACATCAACATGAGCTTCAACTTTGTCGAAGGCGAATCGCTGATCATGGGCATCAAGGGTCTGGCGGTGTCGTCCGGCTCGGCTTGCACCTCGGCCAGCCTGGAGCCCAGCTATGTGCTGCGCGCCTTGGGCCGCAGCGACGAGTTGGCCCACAGCAGCTTGCGCATGACGATTGGCCGCTGGACCACCGAAGCTGAAATCGACGAAGCGATTGCCACCATCCGCCTCAATGTGGGCAAACTGCGCGAGCTCAGCCCCTTGTGGGAAATGTACAAAGACGGCATTGATCTCAGCACCATCCAGTGGGCCGCTCACTGAACTGAACACGGAGAACACACCATGGCTTATTCTGAAAAAGTGGTTGACCACTACGAAAACCCCCGCAACGTCGGCTCGTTCGACAAGGGCGACGAAGACGTGGGCACCGGCATGGTCGGCGCACCGGCTTGCGGTGACGTGATGAAGCTGCAGATCAAGGTCAACCCGCAAACCGGGGTGATCGAAGACGCACGCTTCAAGACCTACGGCTGCGGCTCGGCCATCGCGTCCAGCTCGCTGGTGACCGAATGGGTCAAGGGCAAAACGCTGGACGAGGCAGCGGCCCTGAAAAACAGCGAAATCGCCGAAGAGCTGGCGCTGCCGCCCGTGAAGATCCACTGCTCCATCCTGGCCGAAGACGCCATCAAGGCGGCCGTGGACGACTACAAGAAAAAATACCTGAACTGACATGGCCATCACACTGTCTGAATCTGCCGCCCGGCACGTGACCCGCTACCTGGCCAAGCGTGGCTCGGGTGTGGGTGTGCGTTTGGGCGTCAAGACCACCGGCTGCTCGGGCTTGGCTTACAAGCTCGAATACGTGGACGACATTGCACCCGAGGACGTGGTCTTTGAAGGCCACGGCGTCAAGGTGCTGGTGGACCCCAAAAGCCTGGCCTACATCGACGGCACCGAACTCGACTTCGTGCGCGAAGGCCTGAACGAGGGTTTTCGCTTCAACAACCCCAACGAACGCGACCGCTGCGGTTGCGGCGAGTCGTTTCGCGTGTGATCTCGCTGCAAGCCAACGATTTCGAGCTGTTCGACGTGCCCGTGCAGTACGCACAGGACCGCGCACAGCTCGACGCCCGCTGGAAGGCCTTGCAGCGCGAAGCGCATCCCGACCGTTTTGCGGCCGAAGGCGCGGCCGCCCAGCGCATTGCCATGCAATGGTCGGTGCGCATCAACGAGGCCTATCAGCGGCTCAAAGACCCGCTCAAACGCGCCGCCTATTTGTGCGAGCTGCACGGTGCACCGGTGCAGGCCGAGAACAACACGGCCATGCCCGCTGCCTTCCTGATGCAGCAAATGGAATGGCGCGAAAGCCTGGAAGACACCGACAGCGCTCAGGGCCTGGAAGCTCTGGCCGATGAGGTGGCCGCCGAGCAGCGCCGTGTGCAGCAAACCTTGGGCGATCTGCTCGATGTGGCCAAAGACCCCGCCCAAGCCGTGGGGCAGGTGAGGGCGCTCATGTTCATTGAGCGCTTCACGCAAGAAGTGAACGCTAAACTCGACCGATTGACCTGATCACTTGCCGCTGAGCCCATTGGGGCTGGCTGCATGAACACCCCCCGATGGACCATGGCCTTACTGCAAATTTCTGAACCGGGCCAGTCGCCCGACCCGCACCAGCGCCGCATTGCGGTGGGGATTGATTTGGGCACCACGCATTCGCTGGTGGCTTCGGTGCGCAACGGCGTAGCCGAATGTCTGCCCGACGACGATGGACGCGTGATCCTTCCCTCGGTCGTGCGCTTCATGCCGGGCCAGGGCCGTCAGATTGGTTTTGATGCGGTGCAGTCTGCCGCCAGCGATCCGGTCAACACCATCGCCTCGGTCAAGCGCTTCATGGGTCGCGGCCTGCAAGACATTGCCGACCGCAGCAAGCTGCCTTATGAGTTCATCGCCAACGACAAAGGGATGTTGTCCATCCAAACCGTGCAAGGCCCCAAATCACCCGTGGAAGTCAGTGCCGAAATTCTGGCCACGCTGCGCTACCGCGCCGAAGACACTTTCAACGACGACCTGTACGGCGCGGTGATCACCGTGCCCGCCTACTTTGACGATGCCCAGCGCCAAGCCACCAAAGACGCCGCGCAACTGGCAGGCCTGAACGTGCTGCGCCTGATCAACGAGCCCACCGCAGCGGCGATTGCCTATGGCCTGGACAACGCCAGCGAAGGCGTTTACGCCGTGTTCGATCTGGGCGGCGGCACCTTCGATATTTCCATCTTGCGTTTGACGCAAGGCGTGTTCGAGGTGCTGTCCACCGGTGGTGATTCCGCATTGGGTGGCGACGATTACGACCAGGCCCTGGCCGATGCCGCCATGGCCCGCCAGCCTGCCTTGCAGGCGGCCACCGCTGAAGACAAAACCGTGCTCAAGGCCGCAGCCCGAGCCGCCAAAGAAGCGCTCACCAACGCCGACGCGGTCACGCTCCATGCCGCCTTGTCCACCGGCAGCTTGTCGGTGCAAATCAGCCGTGCCGATTTCGAGCAAGCCACCCAAGCCCTCACGGCCCGCTGCATCACCGCCGTGCGCAAAGCCCTGCGTGATGCGCAGCTGGCCAAAGACGATGTGCAAGGCGTGGTGATGGTGGGCGGCTCTAC
>Ga0228702_1002465_pt1 | contig 10590 bp, 5 predicted proteins | sample McNCre217_Aug_MG_2_FD_178018 | JGI IMG/M metagenome (GOLD analysis project Ga0228702, IMG submission 178018) | Freshwater microbial communities from McNutts Creek, Athens, Georgia, United States - 20-17_Aug_MG | ecosystem: Environmental > Aquatic > Freshwater > Creek | place: USA: Georgia... | reverse complement strand
GCAGGTTGTCGCGCAAGCTCGGCGACGACGCGCTTAACGTAGTCCAATATCGGCCAAAGCCCGCGCAAGTTCCGGCGGCAAAGCATCGTCTGCGGCGCGGCCTTTTGGCAGATCGCGCGGGGCGTCTGCGTCATCCAGATAGCGCCAGCCTTGGAACGCGCGGCGGGGCGCGGGTTCGGTGCGGATCACTTCTGGGTCCAGCACCAGCGCGCAGCGGGCAACGCCGTCGCCGCCCCGACGCTCTTCCAGCGCCAGAAGCCTTTGACGTGCAAGGATAACCCCCTTGATCACCCAATAAAGCGAGCCGCCGTCCAAAAGTTCGGCTTCGCGTTTGGGCCACATCCGGGTGATGTGTTCGGTGGTGCCCGGCGCCCAGACATGCGCGTGGGCACGATGCCAATCGGTAAGATCTTCGACCGAGTCGGCACCGACGCAAAGTTTCAGGATGTTCAGGTTGCCCATGTGCGACTTTCGATTCTTAAGATTAGGAATGTAGAATAGGCCTAAATCTGGTAGTCTCAAGGCTTGCCGACGCAGCGGCTTGCGGTTATCAAACGCGCCTGCTGACCAACACCCATGAAAAGGAATACGCCCATGACCCGCTTTGCCGCCCCTATTGCCGAGCAAATCTGGGACATGAAATACCGCTTTAAAGCGGCAGATGGCACCCCGATTGATGGCACGGTTGAAGATAGCTGGCGGCGAATCGCGCGGGCTTTGGCGGAAGTTGAGGCCGAGCCTGCGGTTTGGGAAGAAAAGTTCTATCGCGCGCTGGAAGGGTTCAAATACCTGCCCGCCGGCCGGATTACCGCCGGGGCTGGCACGGGCCGCAATGTGACGCTGTTCAACTGCTTTGTGATGGGCACGGTGCCCGACAGCATGGGCGGCATTTTTGACGCGCTGAAAGAAGCCGCGCTGACCATGCAGCAGGGCGGCGGTATCGGCTATGACTTCAGCACCATTCGTCCGCGCGGCGCGGAAGTGAAGGGCGTGGCCGCCGATGCGTCGGGGCCGCTGTCGTTCATGGATGTGTGGGATGCGATGTGCCGCACCATCATGTCGGCAGGCAGCCGTCGTGGCGCGATGATGGCGACGATGCGCTGCGATCACCCCGATGTTGAAGCCTTTATCGAGGCGAAAAAGGATGCGGCGCGGCTGCGGATGTTCAACCTTTCGGTCTTGATCACCGACCCGTTCATGGATGCGGTGAAAGCCGATGGCCCGTGGGAGCTGGTGTTCGGTGGCCGGGTTTACCAGACTGTGCAGGCGCGCGATCTGTGGAACAAGATCATGCGCAACACCTATGATTTTGCCGAGCCGGGCGTGATCTTTATTGACCGGATCAACAAGGCCAACAACCTTGGCTATTGCGAAAGCATCGCAGCCACCAACCCCTGTGGCGAGCAGCCGCTGCCGCCCTATGGCGCCTGCCTGCTGGGGTCGATCAACCTGCCGACGCTGGTGACCGGTGCGTTCAGCAAGACCGCCAAGCTGGACCCGGCCGCATTGGACGATCTGGTGCGTCTGGCGGTGCGGATGATGGACAACGTGGTCGATGCCAGCCGCTTCCCGCTGCCCGAACAAGAGGCCGAAGCCCGCAACAAGCGCCGCATCGGCCTTGGCGTGACTGGCCTTGCCGATGCGCTGCTGATGCTGGGCCTGCGTTATGGGTCGGAAGAAGCTGCGGCGCAGACCGACGCCTGGATGCATGCGATTGCGCGGGCGTCTTATCTGGCCTCGGTCGATCTGGCCAAGGAAAAGGGTGCCTTCCCGCTGTTTGACGCCGAAGGCTATCTGGCCAGCGGCAACATGAAGAACATGGACAAGGACGTGCGCGATGCGATCCGCAAGCACGGCATCCGCAATGCGCTGCTGACCTCTATCGCGCCGACCGGGACGATTTCGCTTTATGCGGGCAATGTCAGTTCCGGGATCGAGCCGGTGTTTGCCTATGCCTACACCCGCAAGGTGCTGCAAAAAGACGGCAGCCGCACCGAAGAAGAAGTTGTCGACTATGCGGTTCGGCTGTGGCGCGAAACCATGGGCGATGCCGAATTGCCGGATTATTTCGTAAACGCTCAAACCCTGCCGCCGTTGGATCACGTGCGGATGCAGGCTGCGGCGCAGAAGTGGATCGACAGCTCGATTTCGAAAACCATCAACTGCCCGGAAGACATCAGCTTTGAAGAGTTCAAAGAGGTCTATATGGCCGCTTGGGATCAGGGCTGCAAAGGCTGCACCACCTATCGCCCGAATGCGGTGACGGGGTCGGTGCTGACGGTTTCGGAGAGCAGCGACAAGACTCCGGTCGAGGCGCATCAGATCCCGCAGGGCGGCGAAGTGGTGTATCTGTCCGATCCGCTGGACCGTCCGTCGGCGTTGGAAGGCCAGACCTACAAGGTGAAGTGGCCGGGTTCGGAGCATGCGCTGTACATCACCATCAATGATATTGTGATCGCAGGGCATCGCCGGCCGTTCGAAGTGTTCATCAACTCGAAGAACATGGAGCATTTCGCCTGGACCGTGGCGCTGACGCGGATGATTTCGGCGGTGTTCCGCCGCGGTGGCGATATTTCCTTCGTGGTCGAAGAGCTGAAAGCCGTGTTCGACCCGCGCGGTGGGGCCTGGATGGAGGGGCGGTATATTCCGTCGATCCTGGCGGCGATTGGTGGCGTGATCGAGCGGCATCTGGTGGCCATTGGCTTCATTGAAGGCGAAGGCATGGGCCTGAAATCGGACCCACACGCCGAAGTGGTGGCGATTGGCGGCGCCCCGCGCGGCAAGGCCTGCCCGTCTTGTGGCGGCTATGACATGCGGATGATCGAAGGGTGCATGACCTGCGGGTCGTGCGGCCATTCGAAATGTGGCTGATTGTTGATCCAAGCATAGGATTGTCATCACAAGCCAAAAACTGGCATTTTTCCAAGGGTGGCGTTGCCATTCTTGGGAAAATGGTCGGAGAAGGCCCGTCCAGCAGGGCGTAATCAGCTTGCTGATCACCCTGTCAATGATACGACGATCACTTTTCCCAAGAAGCCCGCTTTGCTCGCCAGCATACAAGACGGCCTTGTGGTCTTGGGACAACTGGGCCCGGCCACCGCTTGGCGGAGATTTTGTCTTATCGTTGGTGGCCAGCGTTCCGGGCTTTGCGCGGACTCTCTGGGTAAACCTTGCTATAGCTTTAGCTCTAGACAACAACGCGCATCGGCAATGCTTTCCTTACCACGAAGGTCCACGCCTGAAATCTTGATTTCTAAAAAGCATCATTTCGCGCGCTTATCGTGAAGCAGCGACGTGGCGACGACAAAGACAAACCCCAAAAAACCGCCGAAAGTATAGGTGAGCGTGGCCACGACATAGCTGTAGCCAAGCAGCAAAGACGCCAATGAAGCGGAACATCCGAAGAAAATTGAGAAAAGCATAACTGAAAGCAGCATGTGTCCGCTCTGCGGAACTTCAAAGTCTTTCATCAGTTCTTCCTGATTTTCCAAAACATTCACTTCCTCGTCGACAGGGCGGTTTCGAAATGAGGGCACATCCCATACCCAGCTGTCGGATTTTGGAGCTTTGCAAAAACCGCGTACGTTGGCCCCGAGAGCCGAATTTTCATTGCGCTGCATCTTTGGCATTTCAATCATCGCACTGAAGGTTTCTATTTCCTGGTCCCGACGCTTGGCAGCCCAAAAGGAAGACCCCGTTGGCGATGAAGACCGTCGGATTTTCAAACAGCAGCGCGAAGTAGGTGAAAGGCAGACTGCTTCTGACTGAATCCCTGTTTGCAATACCCATCTCGCACAGCGACAAAGCGGACATTTCCTCTGCCCCAGCATGCCCAGCGGATACTTGTCGAACCAAAAGGACTTGAGCCGGCGAAACGAAGAGATCTTTCGATGGCAGCCTTGCGCCGAGCGCGTGAGCCGGAACCCTGACGGGCATAAACGACTTGCTGTCCGGTGGCCGCAAGAACGCCGGAAGGATCTGCCGCTTCATCATATTAACAAGAGTGGTGTGTTGGCCTGTGACCGGATTGTAAACCGTATCGCCCGGCTCCAGATCTTCTACTCGTGCTACGGCGCCCGATTTGAAAACCTGCACTTCTGTGCTGATTGAGAGCATTTGTTACACTTTCGAGTAAATTGGGCGGGGGCCATGCTTTGTGGGTGGCAGGCCCCCGCCCTACCTCTAGGCAGAGGTGCGTTGCTTGGAGGCTTCCATCGCCGTGATCGGAGAACAGACCGGCAAATTGTTCTGCAGGTGGCGATAAGCAAACCGCCGGGCAAAACGACCGCGGACCAAGGGTCTGGCTGGTTGGGGCAGGTTATCAGTGTCCAGAACGCGCAGCCCCGGAAGGATCCGCAGGATTTCCAAAATCGCCTCTTTGCCCACCGTCAGCAAAGCTTCGGGCCCGATGTAGAGAGATTCCGCCATTGCACCATCTGCGTAGACGATCTGGTGTTGATCAAAAAGCATGTGGAAATAGGTCACGCTTTTTGCATCCTCTACGATGTCGACGCCGTCCAGCAAAACGAGTTGCTTGGCGGCAACCAGAATTTCGAATTTGCCGAACATGCGCATTGCGATCCTTGATTGCACAAGGATGCGGTGCTGTGGCGAAACCAGAAGGTCACGTTCGGGCAACCCGGCACCCAAGGCCCCGGCACGAATGCGGATAGGCCGAAGGTTGCGGTTTTCCAACAGCTCCAGCTCGCACAGTTCGCGCGAGCCGATCCAGCGGATAGGCTGGAAGCCGTGATCCGCCGTTTCGACCAGATCGCCCACGGTCAGCTCTTCGATCGGCTTCGGCCCGTTGATCGTTTCGATCTGGGTGCCGGCGGCAAAGCAGGGAATGCCCGCGGCGGTCAGCTCGCGATAGCTATCGATCCGCTCCGGGGCGACCCCGATCAGAGTGACAGTCTCTCCGTTCGGGAAGGTCAACACCGCGTTGCCGTTGCCATCGTCCGACACGACCACATCCGCGGCATTAACCGGATTGCCGTCGGCGTCGGTCAGTTTCGACACATCAAAGCGATCGCCCACAGTATAGGTGCCGTCGCCGTTGTCGGTTGGAGCTTCGAACCCGGTGATGAGGTCATTGCCTTCACCATTCGAGAAGACAACCGTGTCGACAAAGTTGTCGTCGCCGCCCATGTCAAGGCTGTCGTTGCCCAGACCACCCTTCAACGTATCGGCGCCGCTCCCGCCCAAAAGCGAGTCATTGCCGTCGCCACCGTCGAGGCTGTCGTCGTCGATGCCGCCATCCAGAGTGTCATTGCCGATGCCGCCATCCAACTTGTCGGCATCGTCCTGACCATAGATGCGGTCGTCGCCGTCGCCGCCATAAAGCACATCGGCATTGTTCAGCCGGGCCGGGTCGATGTCATCTGTCAGCTCATAGCCACTTGCAGAGGCATAGGCCGGATCCAAGGGGGAAAGCCCCCCGTAAATCACGTCATTGCCTGCCCCGCCAAAGACAAGATCTGCGCCTTCGTTGCCTTGAACGCTGTCGTTGCCGTCATCGCCATAGACGACGTCATCATCGAAGCCTGCGTCAACCACGTCGTTGCCGGTGCCACCAAGGACGGTATCGTCGTCGTCGCCGGTCAGGATGGTATCATTGCCCGCCCCGCCAAGCACCCTATCCTTGTCATTGTTCGGGTCCGTGTCGCCAGAATAACTGAGCGTCGGGTCGGTTGGATGGACCAGGCCGATGTCCGGCGCGCCAAGGCCGGGCGAGGTTCGGGTGTTTATGTAGTCGTCACCATCGCCCCCATCGACCGTGTCATTGCCCTCGGAGCCAACGATCGAGTCATTTCCCGACCCGCCAAAAATATTGTCATCCCCGGCTCCGGCCAAAAGCGTGTCGTTGTCGGCACCACCATCTAGGGTGTCGTTGCCATCGCCGGCCAGCAACCAGTCATTGCCGTCGCCCCCATCAAGCGTGTCATTACCAACCCCGGCGTCGATGCTGTCGTTGCCGGTGTTTCCGATGAGGCTATCGTCGCCGGCCTCGCCCAGAAGGGTATCGTCGTCGGCACCGCCTGCAAGGATGTCATTGCCCAGCCCGCCCAGAACCCGGTCGTTGCCGTCACCGGCCACCACCCAGTCATTGCCGTCGCCCGCATCGACGATGTCATTGCCAAGCCCGGCGTCGATGGTGTCATTGCCACTGCCACCAAGGATCGTGTCATTACCCGCCCCGCCTAGCAGGCTGTCGTTGCCGTCATCGCCGCTCAGGCTGTCGTTGCCGTCATCGCCGTTCAGCGTGTCGGCCCCGACACCGCCTGAAAGCGTGTCATCGCCAAGCCCGCCCAGGACCAGATCGTTGCCATCGCCGGCCTGCACAAGGTCATTGCCGTCGCCAGCATCGACGATGTCATTGCCAAGCCCGGCGTCGATGGTGTCATTGCCGCTGCCACCAAGGATCGAGTCATTGCCCGACCCGCCCAGCAAGCTGTCATTGCCAAGGCCACCGTCAAGGGTATCGTCGTCGGCCCCGCCGTCGAGGATGTCATTGCCCGCCCCGCCCAGAAGGCTGTCCGCCCCGGCATCGCCGTTCAGGCTGTCGTTGCCGTCATTTCCGTTCAGCGTGTCGGCCCCGACACCGCCTGAAAGCGTGTCATCGCCAAGCCCGCCCAGGACCAGATCGTTGCCGTCGCCGGCCTGCACAAGGTCATTGCCGTCGCCGGCATCGACGATGTCATTGCCAAGGCCTGCGTCGACGGTGTCGTTGCCGCCATAGCCAAAAATCACATCATCTTTGCTATTTGTCCCGTCGATACGGTCACCCTGAGCATCGACATAGCCTGGCCCCATCGCGTCGCCAGACCCGGATCCATCCACGACGCCGTCCGGTATGATCGCCCCATTGGTTCCATTGCTGATGGATTCGGAATCGTACATCAGACTGTCGTGGCCAATGGCGTCAGGCCGCAGCGAGGTGAGTTCGATGCGCGAAATGCGCAAGCCGGCCAGCACCGAGGCCGTGGTGTCGTCGGCATCGGAGTAGGTGCCGTTCCCGCTGAGGATTTCACGGGTGGGAACGGCAAAGACATCGCCATTTTCCAGCTGATAGACGTTCAGCGCGACGTTGTGCATCACCTGTTCGTTGCCAGCAGCGTCGATGTAATAGACATCGCCCCAAAAAAGCTGCTGGCTGTCCAACTCGCTGAAGCTCGTGCCGTTCTGACCGGCCGTCGGGGCGTTCGAGAAGCCCTCGTCGTAATAGCCGTCAGGATAATATGCGCTCGCGCCATAGTCGTTCGTCGCAAGATATGCGTCATTCACCGCCGGGTCATGGTGGATGTTCAGCATATGCAGCGTGAACTCGCCCGCGCCCGGCGTGCCCGCGGTGGCATTATAGCCGCCCAGAAGCGTACCCGCCGACTCCATCGTGCCGTTGCCCTGGGTGGTGTCGAGGATCGCCTTGTTGCCAAGGTAGAAAGTCTGCACCTGATCCTGCACGGATTCGTAATCGTAGATCAGGTTGTCATGGCCAATGGGGTCGCTGCGCAGGGTGTTCAGATCGACGCTCAGGATATCCCTGCCGCTCAGAACGCTGGCGATGAACTGGCCGCCGTCGCTGGCAAGCCCCGAGGTCGGGCTGGTGATCTCGGTCGTCGGTGCAATGTAGGTGTCACCGTTTTCCAGCTGGTAGACGTTAAACGGCACATTCTCCATCGTCTTCACGGTGCCGTCGATGTCGCGATAGGTTACCGTGCCAAGGAAGAGCTGCTGGCTGTCCAGCTCGCTGAACCCACCCGAGACGGTGTTGGAAAAGCCTTCGTCGTAATAGCCGTCGGGGTACAAGGGCCCGGCGCCGTAGTCGTTCGTCGCCAGCAACCCATCGACGACCGCCGGGTCATGCTGGACCACCAGGTCGTGATAAACCGCGTCGGTTCCGACCGCGTAATGGCCCAGAAGGCTGTTCGCCCCCTCCATCACCCCGTTGGACCCTTGAACAGTGTCAAGGATCGGACGCGTCCCGATGTAAAAAACATTCACCATAGAATTGGTCATTTCCGGCCACCCTGCGATTGGGCTGGCCGCAACGAGCACGCCGGTTTCCGGCCCGCAGTCGCGCCTTCCGCGTCAGTCTGACTGACGCTGCCGTTACAGACACTTGTAATAGACATCATGGTGTTCACAGACCTTACGAAAGGCGGATCGCGCACCCAGTTTTAGAGCGAACCACCGTAACCCCCAAAAAACATATACTTAATCAAGTATTTCCACAGAAGCCGCGTTGTCCCAAAGCAGCCAAAAACGAAGTCAAAGAGTCATGAAACGAGTTTCTTGCCGATTCGTGCCACGGGCGTGCGGCTTCAAATGTGCTGCGGCCTTGCTGCTTGGGGTTCGCATTTGTACCCGAAGATACTGTCGCGTAAGGCCCCGGAGACCGTTGGCCCGGAGCAGCTTTGAAAGCGATGGCTTCTGCCGGCACGCGTTCGGCTCCTCTGCGGCGTTAGCGGGGCGGTGTTTCCCTGCGTGAAAATTAGGCCCCATTTCCCCCGTGGGTCTTTTTGCCGTCTGGCCCCTTTCAAGAGCTCAGGAGGCGGCTGCTTTCAAATTTGGCATTTCAGCGACTTGCGCTGCACCAAAAGAAGGCCGCTGCTTTATCAATTCTCTCACTTCGCGTGCCTTGGCTTTTGGCACAACGGTCGCAGGCCCCTTGTAGGGCTGGATCACATACTTGCCACTGTCGTCTCGTTGAAACGTTTTGATGTTGCGAAAGCTCAACCAAACTCCGCGCCGCGGGCTGAAACCGCCGGTCTCGCCCAGCTGGGCGATCAGGTTTCCAAAGGAATGGCGCGCATAGATTTCCCGCTCTTCGGTCCAGACCCTTACATAGTGCTCTTCGGCCTCCACGGCTAGGATCGAAGGGATAGGGGTCGCCTTGCCATCGATTTCGACGATGTTCGACGATTGGATATCTGGGGTTGTCTTGGCCGTGAAGGACCGCTCCGGCAGCTTGAGCTTTTCGCTTTTGGCAACAGGATCTGCGGCAACCCGCTCTGCCATTGTGGAAGAGTGGCCTTCGGTATGGAGATGCAACGACGATGCGTGCGCAGTGGGGCGGATTGCTTGCGAAAACGGATGGATCCAGGGCAGAACGAAGCAGCAAAACAGCACATCATAACCAACCATGAAGATGAAGTCCCCAACCAACTGTCGCATGAAAGAAGCAGATTGGACCCAGAGCCCCCATTGCACTCCAAACAGAATGGGGCTGATTTTGTTGTCCACCAACTCGATCAGAAAGACTGTGACGAACAGAATTGCCGGTTCAAACACATGAAGCTTGGGAAACCGCTGCGTGAGAAGCGAAAGCAGGATAAGTTGAAGAAAATAGCTTGCGGGGATCATCGCGAAAAACATCGCAAAGCCTGTGATCTTGATTTCCCAAGGAATTTCAACCCCGGGCGCGACTGGAAACAGGAATGTCACCAGACAGAAAGATACACCCCAAAAGATCAGACACTCTGCGCAAAAGAAGGCATGCTCAACCTCCTTTGCGGTGACGGTGATCCGTTTGCCGGTGACAAGCAGCAGTCGGATCTCGCGATCGACAAGACGCGACAACCTGGTCCCCATTCCTCAAATCTCCTTTGATCGCTGCCCCTGTGACCAGAGCACCGGGCTGAACGTCCGTTTTGTGTTGGTCATTCCTGCAAAGCGCGTGCAGGGGAATTCCCGCCACATGAAAGGAAAGGTGCTGGTTCGCGGGGCATGAAATGGACGTGCTTTACTGATTTTCATCAAATTTTTCCGGATGATATGGTTCATGACTCCAGTTCCGTCCACGTGCATTACATGAAACTTACTAAAACGTCATGAACGGGACCGATCGAAGGCCTTTTGTGTCACGAACTGGCCTTTTGCCTTCTGGCACGCCCGATGCGTATGCGGCGGAGTGTGGCCGCAACTGCGTGCTGGCGTTGGATCGGGGCAGGAAAAATTGGCAGGCCTAGCCCGGCATTCGCCAGTTGCATTGAAACATGCAAGGCAATTGAAACAGGTCCGGTTCAAGAAAGAGTCCGGCCGCTTCGTGCCAATCGCATGGTTTTTCAAATCGTCCGAACCTATCCGGTCGAAACGACGCCTTAGAGACAGCAGGGCGGACCCTACGTAGCTGGGCAGCCTGTGGGCCAGCAGCCGAATGTAAACGCGCGATTATGGAGAAGACTATGTGTAGCACATGCGACATCAGTAAGCCCAGGGCCTACGCCCACAAGTGGGAAGTCCCACTCGTGCGGCTTGCGGCTTTAATCACTGTTGCAGCACTTTTGCTGGCGGTTGGCGCATTGGTGGCCTTTGATGAAAAGACACTCGAAGAAAATTCATGGCTGCTGAGCGGCCCGCTGGTTTTGGGCACGCTTCCGGTGATATATATCGGCCGCTATTTCTTGGCAGCCAAGCATCGGGCGACGGCCGCAAAAGCCGGCCCCGATCAGTTTCCGGAACTCTGGGCGATCTACTCTGAACTGTTGGAGCGTTATGGTTTGCCCTATGCGCCTGATCTTTATGTTCAGAACGGCAATGGCGAAGTCAATGCTTTTGCCTTTTCGTGTTCGCGGGTCGGCAACTTTATCG
>Ga0228702_1002463_pt1 | contig 10595 bp, 9 predicted proteins | sample McNCre217_Aug_MG_2_FD_178018 | JGI IMG/M metagenome (GOLD analysis project Ga0228702, IMG submission 178018) | Freshwater microbial communities from McNutts Creek, Athens, Georgia, United States - 20-17_Aug_MG | ecosystem: Environmental > Aquatic > Freshwater > Creek | place: USA: Georgia... | reverse complement strand
GAGTTGTGGGTGCACAGGATGAGGACATTGGTGGTCATGGTGGTGTGGGTGTTCAGCAATCGCAAGTGGTCTCGACAAGGCAGGCTTCGCCCTGGCAGCAGTTTTGCGTCAGGTAGGCGAGCACGCCGCTCATGTGCGCGTATTGCGCACGGTAAATCAGGTTGCGGCCGCTGCGCTCTTGCGAGATCAGATCGGCATGGAGCAACTCTTTCAGGTGGAAAGACAAGGTGGCCGCTGGCACGCCCAGGCCTTCGGCCATGACGGCGGGGGTCAGGCCCTGTGTGCCGGTGACCACCAGGGCGCGGAATATCTGCAGGCGGTGGGGCTGGGCCAGCGCGGCCAGGGCTTTGATGACTTGTTTCTCTTCCATGTTTCGACTTTAATGGAAATATGTGACGATTTGATGTCGAGCGATGCACCTTGATCTGGCGCAGACCCTCAGATGTGAAATTCGCGTAAATTGAACGAAAGATCCACGATGGTGCCCAACACAATGACCCGACTGCAATGGCTGCAAGCGCCGACCCGCTTTTTGTTTTTCACGGGCAAGGGGGGCGTGGGTAAAACCTCGCTGTCCACCGCCACGGCCATCGCGCTGGCCGATGCTGGTCAGAAAGTTTTGCTGGTCAGCACCGATGCGGCCTCCAACCTGGACGAAATGCTGGGGGTGCCCTTGAGCAACCAGCCGGTGGCCGTGCCCGGCGTGCCGGGCCTGAGCCTGATCAACATCGACCCCGATGAGGCCGCCAGGGCTTACCGGCAGCGTGTGATCGATCAGATGGGCCCTGCCGCGCCCGAGGCCGACAAGGCGGTGGTGCGTGAACAGCTGTCGGGTGCCTGCACCACCGAGATCGCTTCGTTTGACGAATTCTCCAGCCTGCTGGCGCAAAACGTGCCGTACGCGCACATCGTGTTTGACACCGCACCCAGCGGCCACACTTTGCGCTTGCTGAGTTTGCCCAAGGCCTGGAGCGGGTTTTTGGCGGGCAATGACCAGGGGGCTTCGTGTCTGGGGCCCCATTCGGGCCTGAAGATGCAGGAGGCACGTTTCAACCAGGCGTTGGCTGCCCTCAGCAATCCGGCCTTGACTTCGGTGGTTCTGGTGGCGCGCCCCGAGGTCAGCGCACTGGCCGAAGCCGCCCGCACCAGCGTGGAGCTGAAGGCCTTGGGTTTGACGCAGCAAAGGCTGATCGTGAATGGTGTGTTCCATGCCAGCGTGCCCGATGATGCGGTCGCGCAGGCCATCGACACGCAAGGGCAGCAGGCACTGGCGCACATGCCCGAAGCCTTGCGCGCCTTACCGCAGGACGAAGTGCCTTTGCGGGCGATGGACAACGTCGGTCTGCCTGCACTTCGGGCCTTGCTCTCGGATGCGCCCCCTCCACCCAGTGGCTCTGCGATGGTGGTGGACCCGCTGCAAGGGCAGAGCCTGCAGCAGCTGGTGGACGAGCTGGCACAGCAATCGCACGGCCTGATCATGGTGATGGGCAAGGGCGGTGTGGGCAAAACCACGGTGGCCGCTGCCTTGGCCCTGGGCTTGCAGCAAAAAGGCAAAACCGTTCACCTGAGCACCACCGATCCGGCGGCGCACCTGGCCCAGACACTGCAGGCGCAGGTGCCGGGCCTGCAGGTCAGCCGCATTGATCCGAAGGTTGAAACGCAGAAATACATCGACAAGATCATGGCCGTCAAAGGCGCTTCCCTGGACGAACACGAAAAGGCCTTGCTGCTCGAAGACCTGCAATCGCCCTGCACCGAAGAGGTGGCGGTGTTCCACGCGTTTTCGCACATCGTGGCACAGGCCCGCACGGGTTTTGTGGTGCTGGACACTGCACCCACCGGCCACTCGCTGTTGTTGATGGATGCCGCCGGGGCTTACCACCGGCAGATGCTCAGCAGTTTTGAAAAGCACACGGGCACGGCGGCCAAGGTGGTCACGCCGCTCATGCGCATGCAGGACCCGAGTTACACCCGAATCATTTTGGTGACCTTGCCCGAGACCACGCCGGTCTCGCAGGCGGCGGCCCTGCAAGAGGATTTGCGCCGCGCGCGCATTGAACCCTACGCCTGGGTGCTCAACCGTTCGGTGCTGGCGGCCAAGCCGCGTGACCCTTTGCTGGTGGCGCGTCTGGCGGGTGAGGCGCAGCAGATCCGGCGGATTCGACCCGCCCTGGCGGAAAGGCTGTTTGTCATCCCGTTCCAGTCCGAGCCACCGGTGGGGCTGACGGCTTTGCACCGTTTGTTGACGTCCTGAGGTGCTTGCAGGGGCGGCTGTGGGCAGGCCCGGGCTAAGATGGCTGATCTGAAAGATCTGCCGTGGACCTGCCCTTCATCACCGACCCCTTTTTCTACTTTGTCTCCGTGCCCGCTGTGCTGCTGCTGGGCATCAGCAAAAGCGGCTTTGGCGCGGGCTTGGGCTCATTGGCTGTGCCTGTCATGGCCTTGGCCATCTCGGTGCCTCAGGCGGCGGCCATCTTGATGCCGGTGTTGTTCATCATGGATGTGCTGGGCATGGCGGCTTACAAGAAGACGCTGGACCGCCGCTTGCTGGCTTTCATGGTGCCCTTCAGCTTGTTGGGCATCTTGATTGGCACTTTGTTGTTCAAGGTGATGAACCCGCATCTGGTCGCAGGCCTGGTGGGGGGATTCACCTTGTTGTTTCTGGCGCAGCGTTTGCTGTTTCCGCCGCAGCCCGGCAGTGCGCCGCCGCCCGCCTGGCTGGGGGCAATCTTGTTGACGATCTCGGGCTTTACCAGTTTCATTGCGCATGCTGGCGGGCCGCCGGTCAATGCGTATGTGATTCCGCTCAAGCTCAAGCCCGTGGTGTTCACCGGCACCATGGCCTTTTTGTTTTTCTTCATCAACATGGCCAAGTGGGTGCCTTACGCCTGGTTGGGCTTGCTGGATTGGCAAAATTTTGCGACCTCGCTGGTCTTGCTGCCCTTTGCGCCTTTGGGCGTGTGGATGGGGGTGCGGATTGCCAAGCGCATCGAGCCTGTGCTGTTTTACCGCTTGGTGTATCTGGGCATGTTCCTCACGGGCAGCAAACTGTTGTGGGATGGTTTTCACTGAAGTGATGTGGATGAATAAGCAGAAAGCGCAAACGGCCTGCGTTGTTGATTTGCTTGCATGACTTGTGTGCAAACCTGATGACGCTTTGCCGCTTTCCCGCATAAACAACAACGTTGCTCGTTTCACATATTCGTCATTTGGGGTTGTTTCAATCAAGCCACTTCCAATCAGGAAGTTGCCATGAATTCATGAGCACTTGCAAGACAAGTTCAAGCATGAATTCAGTTTTTGAAACCACTGGAAATACTGAATATGAAAAAATCCCTCTTGGCCATGGCCGTTCTGGCTGCGACTGCAGCCCACGCCGAAAGCTCTGTGACCTTGTACGGCATTGCAGACGTGGCCTACAACAATTCCGTTGTCACCAGCAGCGCAGGTGTCAAGACTGAAACCAACGATTTCATCACCAACGGCCTGTCCGCCAGCCGCGTGGGCTTCAAGGGTGAGCGCGACATCGCCACCGGTTTGAAGGCCAACTTCGTGATGGAATTTGAAGTCGACCCCAGCACTGAAACCCAGACCATCAAAACCCGCACGGGCATTGTCGGCCTGAGCGGTGGCTGGGGTGGCGCATCGTTCGGTCGTCGCACGACCTTGATCAAAGATGTTGAATACACTTTCGACGTCAACATGGACCCGACAGCCGCAGGTTATCTGGGCAACTACGCTCGTGATTCACGCCGTGATGACGTGCTCACCTATTCCACACCCGTCTTCAGCGGTTTCTCGGCCGATGTTCAGGTGGGCTTTGGCTCCACAACCAAGGAGACCAGTGCAGCAGGTGTCGTCTCCAGCACCAACAATGGCAAGACCGGTGATTCGACAGCCTTTGGTTTGAATTACGCCAATGGCCCGTTCATGGTCAAGTTCGGCACAGAGACCGTGAAGAACACGGTCAAGGACATCAAAGTGGCGGGCTACACCGTGGCCAAGTCGACAGCGGTGGACGATTTCAAGAACGATGCATTGGGCGCCTCTTACGATCTGGGCATGGCCAAGCTGTTCTTTGTGAACACCAAGTCCAAGCAAGGCACAGAAGCCACCAAGGTCACTTTCGACACCAACAACTTCGGTGTCCGTGTGCCCGTGGGTGCCTTCACCTTCAATGCCAACATCAGCGATGGCACGGCCAAGTTGACCAACTCCACCACCAAGGCGGATTTGAGCGGCGTTCAGTTGAGCGTGTGGTACGCCTTGAACAAAGACACCACGGTCTATGGCGTCTATGGTCAAGAGAAGATCAAGCACACGACATTTGCCGTGACGCCTGAGCAAAAGAGCATGTTGATCGGTCTGCGTTACACATTCTGATTGAACACCTTCTCCAAGGTTGAAAGGGCCCGTTGCAAGCGGGCCCTTTTTTCATGGGATTCGTGTTGTCATGAAAATTTCACGTGTTCTACGTTGAGGTGTCACGAGTCCCTTTGATCATGGAGGCACAGATCAAAAGGAGTGTCCTCATGAAAGAGTTGCCTAACCCCACTTTCGCATTGTCCCCGTTGAATTTGCCCAGGGGGTCACTTCATCCGGCGCAGTCCAACTCCGCTGTGGATTTCCTGCCTCGCCGTGCCAAAAGCGCTATTGAGGTCAGTTGGGCAAAGCATCAGGACGAAGTCCGCGAAGCACAGCGACTGAGGTTTGACATTTTCGGCAACGAGATGGGCGCCCGCTTGTCCACCAAGGTGCCTGGTCATGACATCGACTTGTTCGATGACTACTGCGAGCATTTGCTGGTGCGTGAATCCGAAACAGGCCAAGTGATCGGGACTTACCGCGTGTTGACGCCCGAGCAGGCCAAGCGTGCCGGCAGCACCTACAGCGATACCGAATTTGACTTGACCCGTTTGCGCGACATGCGCAGCCGCATGGTGGAACTGGGCCGCAGCTGCGTGCATGCCGACCACCGCCAGGGCGGTGTGATCATGGCGCTGTGGGGGGCCTTGTTCGAGTTCATGGAGCGCAACCATCTGGATGTGATGATCGGTTGCGCCAGCATCCCGATGCTGCACAACGGGGTGGTCACGGGCCATGCAGCAGCCAGCATCTGGCACCAGTTGCGCGAAACGCACCTGGCACCGATTCAATACCATGTGCGCCCGCGTCTGCCCTTGCCGGTGGATGCGCTCGCGCATGACCTGACGGTGGAGCCGCCCGCACTGATCAAGGGCTACTTGCGCTTGGGGGCCAAGATCTTGGGGGCTCCTGCCTGGGATCCGGATTTCAACACGGCCGATTTGCCCATGATGATGCAAACAGCCGATATCCCCGCACGCTATCGCCGTCACTTCTCGGGGAGTGTTTGATGCGCGTGCCGACCGCTGACCTGCAAACGGCCTTGTTGTTTGAGGCACCGTCGATGGTCACAAGACCACTTGCTGCGGCCGATGTGCCTGTCGACGTTGCAGCACCACCAGAAGAGGACGATTCGCCCGCAGACCGCCCACGGTTGCGGGCGATTTTCATTTCAGACCTGCACATCGGAACACCCGGATTTCAGGCCGATGCTTTGCTGGATTTCTTGAAGCACCACCGCTGTGACACGCTGTATTTGGTGGGCGATATTGTGGATGGCTGGCAATTGCGCCGCCGCTGGTTCTGGCCTCAAAGCCACAATGATGTGGTGCAGAAGTTGCTTCGCCGTGCGCGCAAAGGGTGTCGCGTCATTTATGTGCCGGGCAACCACGATGAGTTTGCGCGGCACTTTGTGGGGCATGCCTTTGGCGGCGTGGAGGTGCTTCATGACACAGTGCACACCACGGCCACAGGCCTCAAGTTGTGGGTGATCCATGGCGACCATTTCGATGGTGTGATCCAGTGTGCCAAGTGGCTGGCTTATGTGGGTGACTGGTTGTATGAATTGACCTTGAAGCTCAACCGTTACCTCAACAGTTGGCGTGCCCGCATGGGTTTGGGGTATTGGTCTTTGTCGGCCTATTTAAAGCTCAAGGTCAAAAAAGCCGTGAACTTCATCAGCGACTTTGAAGTGGCGGTGGCACAAGAGGCCAAGCGCCGAGGGTATGACGGTGCTGTTTGCGGTCATATCCATCATGCAGAAATTCGCGATGTCAACGGCATCTTGTATTGCAACGATGGTGATTGGGTGGAAAGCCGCACGGCACTGGTGGAGCACATGGACGGTCGCCTGGAGATCGTGCATTGGGGCGCCGGTGCAGCGGTGACGGTGCGTGAAATGCATGCTGCGGAGGCGCTCGCATGAAACTGGCCTTGATCACCGACGCTTGGCATCCACAAATCAACGGCGTGGTCACGACCTTGCAGGAGTTGGTGGTGGCTTTGGCCCCCTTGGGCGTGCAGGTGGAAGTGATCCATCCAGGTCTGTTTCGCAACAAGCCTTGTCCGGGCTACAAGGGCATCGATCTGGCGGTGCGTCCTGCCAAGCCCCTGGCCGAGATGCTCAAGGCATTGCAGCCCGATGCGATCCACCTGGCCACCGAAGGCCCGCTTGGCTGGGCAGCCCGGCGCTATTGCCTCAAGAACAAGCTGGCCTTCACCACGGCCTTTCACACCAAGTTCCCAGAAATTTTGCATGCCGCTTTGCGGGTGCCCCTGTCTTGGGGTTATGCCTTGTTTCGTCATTTTCACCGGCCTTCTTCGGGAGTGATGGTGCCCACGCAAGGGGTGCTCGACATGCTCAAGGCCAGAGGGTTTGCACAGCTCAAGCCCTGGACCCATGGGGTGGACCTGGGCTTGTTTGAATACCACGACCAGCCGCTGGATTTGCCCGCTTTGGCCCATTTGCCAAGGCCGCTGTCCTTGTTTGTGGGTCGGGTGTCTTATGAGAAAAACATCGAAGCCTTTTTGGCCATGAAGTTGCCCGGCACCCGCATCGTGTGCGGGGTAGGCCCTCTGGAAGACAACTTGCGCCAGCGGTTTCCGGACGTGGTCTGGATGGGGGTGCTGCCGCGCAAGGAGTTGGCCCAGATTTATGCGGCCAGTGATGTGTTTGTTTTTCCTTCGAAAAACGAAACCTTTGGATTGGTCATGCTCGAGGCCATGGCTTGCGGCACGCCTGTGGCGGCCTATCCGGTGGATGGTCCCTTGCAGGTCTTGGGGGCAGACCAGACGGGAGTCGCCGGTGGTGTTCTGCACGAAGACCTCGGCCATGCCGTGGCGCATGCTTTGCAGGTGCCACGGGACGAAGCCCGCAGGCGAGCCATGCAATTTGATTGGCCGCAGACGGCGCAAAGTTTCTCGGCACATCTGGTCAATGTGCGCCAGTGCACAGAAGCTTGACACGGTGCATTCATACCATTGTCATCAAGCTGACTTGAATGATTTTTAGCATCAGAACCCATTGAGTTGGAAATAAACACACATGCGTTCTGAATCCCCTGCCATCTTGAGTGAAAAGGTCCAGTCGTCACTGCTGGATCGTGACCTGAGCATCCTCGCGTTCAATGAACGCGTGCTCGATTGGGCCCACCGACCCGATGTGCCCGTGCTGGAGCGCCTGCGTTATTTGTGCATTGTCTCGTCCAACCTGGACGAGTTCTTTGAAGTGCGTGCCGAGCCGCATGTGATGGGCGCCTTGCAGGGCTTGCGTTCTGGGCCATACACACACGAGAGTTTGGCGGCCATCACCGAGCACGCCAATGCCATGGTGTCGCGGCAATACGCCCTCTACAACGATGATCTCTTGCCCGCACTGGAGCGTCAGGGGTTTCGGATTCTCTCGCACGGCGAGCGCAACGCCGAGCAGCGCCGTTGGGTGCGCAGTTATTTCCACCGCGAAGTGCAGCCCTTGCTGGTGCCGGTCGGGCTCGATCCCGCACACCCCTTTCCGCAGGTGGCCAACAAGTCCTTGAACTTCATTGTTCAATTGTCTGGCAAGGATGCATTTGGCAGGTCCAACGAAATCGCCATCGTCAAGGTGCCAAGGGTTTTGCCACGCTTGATTCCTCTGCCTGCCAAATTGTGTGACGGTGCGACTTCTTTCGTGCTCTTGTCGAGTGTGATCCGCGCCCATTTGGGGGAGCTTTTTCCCGGGCGTGTGGTGGGGCAGTTCTCGCAGTTTCGGGTCACGCGTCACTCGGAACTGGCCGTGGATGAAGACGACATTGGCAACTTGCGCACCGCACTGCGCGAGGGCTTGCAGCACCGCAACTATGGTCAATCGGTTCGGCTGGAGGTCTCGTCCGATTGCTCGCTCAGGCTGGCCGAGTTTTTGCGTAAAGAGTTTCAGTTGCCTGAGCTGTCGGTGTTCCGCGTCAATGGCCCAGTGAACCTGGTGCGCCTGATGCAGCTGATCGATTTGGCGCAGGCACCGCATTTGCTGTTCCCGCCTTACAAGGCCAGCTTTCCTGTGCAGTTGCCCAGCCACGGCTCCATCCTGGCCCGGTTGCGCCAGGGTGATGTGCTGCTTCATCAGCCCTTTGAAAGTTTTGACGGTGTGCTGGCGTTCTTGCGCGAGGCAGTGTCGGACCCGAACGTGCTGGCCATCAAGCAGACCATTTACCGCACGGGCAGTGACCCGGCCATGATGGACTTGCTGTGTGAAGCGGTGCGCCAGGGCAAAGAGGTCACCGCAGTGGTGGAGCTCAAAGCCCGTTTTGACGAAGAAGCCAACATCAACTGGGCCGAACAGCTCGAGTCGATCGGTGCGCAGGTGGTCTATGGCGTGGTGGGCCTGAAGACCCATGCCAAGATGCTCTTGATCACGCGCCGGGAAGGCCGCGCATTGCGCCGCTACGGGCATTTGTCCACGGGCAACTACAACCCGCGCACAGCCAAGCTGTACACCGACATCAGTTACCTCACGGCCGATGCCGCCATCACGGCCGACATGGACCAGCTGTTTGGCCATTTGGCCAGCCAAAGTCGCTTGCCCAAGATGAAACGCTTGCTGGTGGCGCCCTTCACCCTGCACGCCGACATGCTCTCGCGCATTCGTGCGGTGGGTGCTTCGGCCAAAGCTGGCCGGGGTGGCCGCATCGTCCTGAAGATGAATGCCTTGACCGATTTGCTCCTGATCGAAGCCTTGCTGGCTGCAGGCCAGCAAGGCGCGAAGATCGATCTGATCGTGCGCGGTGCTTGCATGCTGCCTGCGGGCGTGCCCGGTGTGAGTGAAAACATCCGGGTGCGCTCGGTGATTGGTCGCTTTCTGGAGCACTCGCGCGTGTTTTATTTCCGGGCGGGTGAGACAGAGTCTTTGTATTTGTCGAGTGCCGACTGGATGAGTCGCAACATGATGCGGCGCATTGAATTGGCTTGGCCAGTCGATGACCCCGTCTTGCGCCAACGCATCATCGATGAATGCTTGCTGGCCTATTTGCATGACAGCAAGGATGCCTGGGATCTGGCCCCCGATGGCCGTTACCACCGTGTGGGTCTGAACGCTCCGGGGCATGGCGCACAAAACGCTTTGATGGCGCGTTACAGCGCAGCAGCCTAGGAGTGCAGTGCATGGACTTGATCTTGTGGCGACACGCAGAAGCCCACGATGCCGAGGCCGGGCAGGATGACATGCAAAGGGCTTTGACCACGCGTGGCGAAAAGCATGCCGCGCGGATGGCGGTCTGGCTCGATCGCCAGCTGCCCGATGGCGTGAGGATATTCAGCAGCCCTGCCGTGCGGGCCGAACAGACGGTGCGTGCTTTGGGGCGCCGTTACAAAGTGCGCGATGCCTTGTCGCCGGGGGCATCGGTGGATGACTTGCTGGAAACGGCGGGCTGGCCCCATGCCAAATACCCGGTGGTTTTGGTGGGGCACCAGCCTGCACTGGGTGCGGTGGCTTCCCGCTTGTTGCAGATGGGCGAGTCTCCTTGCCCTGTTCGCAAGGGCGCCGTCTGGTGGTTGCGAAGCCGCCTGCGCGACGGCGTCGACCAGACGGTGATCATGTCGGTCACCGTCCCGGATCGGCTGTAAGCCTTCAGGCTTTACTGGGGCGGCCTGTTTTCACTGTGGGGATGGCAGCCAGGGCTTTTTTGAAGCTGGCATCCGGCAAGTTGGAAATCATTTGCAGACCTGCGCGGATCAATTCACTTTTCTTGATCTCGACGCCCAGCGCCATGGCGCGTTTTTTCATGTCGGCAATTTGCGTGAATTCGGTTTTAGGGATGGTGAAGCTGTCGCGAACGACTTTCACTTTTTTCTCTTTGACCGGTTTGGTTTTGGCCGCTTGAGGCTTGGTCACAGTGGGTTTGGCAGGCGTTGGCTTGACAGCAGCTTCGCGTGGTGCTTTGGCGGTCACTGCCTTGGAAGCTTCTTGCGGTGCGCGTTTGGTGGCTGTGGGCTTGGTTTTGGTGGATGCAGTCCGAGCTTTTTTGGCAGGAGTTTGAGCCCCAGCTTGTGTGGCTGGGTTCACCGCCTTGCTGGGCGCTGTTGGCTGGCTGGTTGTAGAAGTTGTGGTCATGAGATTTTCTTTGAAAAACAGTGCATACAGTTTATACCGTTGTTCCCAAAAAATCAATCGTTGCCTTGTCTGAGTCTGTCCGCGTCCCGTTCCGTCCTGTCCTGTCCTGTCCTGTCCTGTCTTGTCCCAACTCTTAGAGAACTTGCACCTT
>Ga0228702_1002462_pt1 | contig 10598 bp, 7 predicted proteins | sample McNCre217_Aug_MG_2_FD_178018 | JGI IMG/M metagenome (GOLD analysis project Ga0228702, IMG submission 178018) | Freshwater microbial communities from McNutts Creek, Athens, Georgia, United States - 20-17_Aug_MG | ecosystem: Environmental > Aquatic > Freshwater > Creek | place: USA: Georgia... | reverse complement strand
CCATGTTGGTGGTCAGGCTGGCTTGGGCGCGTTCTTTCGCCAGCCTGTTCCAGATGCCCAGGGCCAAGGGCAGATGCGGTGCCAAGGACGACAGGGCCACGCCATCAACCGCGCGGAAGTCTTCGCCGCTGCGCAAGAGAATAAGCCATGCGCTGCCGTCGGGTGTAGGCACGCGCAGGCTGCGGGCGGCGGTGAAATGCGGTTGCAAGATCGCGGTGGCCGGGTGATCGGCGTAGACCCGATCAAAGCGCATCTGCCGCAGCGTGGCGAGATTTGGCGCCAGGGCAAGCTGGGCGAGGATGGTTTCGGTTTGCGCGCCGTGGTGCCAAAAGATCGGCAGGGCGCGGCTTTCGAACAGAAAAACCGCAGCTTGAGCGCGGGTCAGACGGCAGAGGCGGTTAAGAAACAGCTGCCACGGTTGCGCGGCTTCATCCTTTGGTCGGTCGGCGGCATCGGTGTAAAGCGCCGATAAGATGTTGGTTTCGTCAGGGCGCGCCAAGGCCATTTGACCGCTTTCTCTGAAATACCTCCCATATGGGAGGTTATCTTGGTTTTGCGCTTTGTTAGAGCGCCGTCAAGAGTTTTTCGAAAGAAGCAGATCCATGACCGGCAAGACACTGACGCACCTGCAACGCCTTGAGGCTGAAAGCATCCACATTCTGCGCGAGGTGGTGGCAGAAGCAGAAAACCCGGTGATGCTTTACAGCGTTGGCAAGGACAGCGCCGTGATGCTGCATTTGGCGAAGAAGGCGTTCTATCCGGCACCGCCGCCGTTTCCGCTGCTGCATGTCGACACGACGTGGAAATTCCGCGACATGTATGCGCTGCGTGATCGGGCGGCCAAAGCCGCCGGGATGGATTTGCTGATTTATCAAAATCCAGAAGCGGTTGCACGCGGCATCAACCCGTTTGACCATGGTGGGCTGCACACCGACATGTGGAAAACCGAAGGGTTGAAGCAGGCGCTTGATCACTATGGCTTTGACGTGGCCTTTGGCGGTGCGCGCCGCGATGAAGAAAAGTCGCGCGCGAAAGAGCGGGTGTTTTCGTTCCGGTCGGCCAATCATCGGTGGGACCCGAAGAACCAGCGGCCGGAACTGTGGCGGCTTTATAATGCGCGCAAGGCCAAAGGCGAAAGCGTGCGGGTGTTCCCGATTTCGAACTGGACCGAGTTGGACATCTGGCAATACATCCATCTTGAAGGCATCGAAATTGTGCCGCTGTATTTCTCGGCCCCGCGCCCGACAGTGCAGCGCGACGGCCTGACGATCATGGTGGATGATGATCGCTTTCCGCTGCGCGATGGCGAAGTGCCAGAGGTTAAATCGGTGCGCTTCCGCACGCTTGGCTGCTACCCGCTGACGGGGGCTGTGGAAAGCGAAGCTAAGACCCTGCCTGAGGTTATTCAGGAAATGCTGCTGACCACCACTTCGGAACGTCAGGGCCGCGCAATTGATCACGACCAAGCCGCGTCGATGGAGAAGAAAAAGCAGGAAGGCTATTTCTAAGCCCCTGTTTTCCAGCGCAATTTCTGTCCTAACGCCGCACCAAGGTAGACTTTACATGACGACGACCGACCCGATCTACAAAACCGACGCGCTGATCGCGCAAGACATTGATGCCTATCTTGAGGCGCATCAGCATAAATCCATGCTGCGTTTTATCACCTGCGGTTCGGTGGATGACGGCAAATCGACCCTGATCGGGCGCTTGCTGTATGACAGCAAGATGATCTTCGAAGATCAGTTGGCGGCGCTAGAGGCTGACAGCAAACGGTCGGGCACGCAGGGGCAGGAAATTGACTTTGCCTTGCTGGTGGACGGTCTGGCGGCAGAGCGCGAGCAGGGCATCACCATTGACGTGGCCTACCGCTTTTTCACCACCGAAAAGCGCAAGTTCATTGTGGCAGATACCCCCGGCCACGAACAATACACCCGTAATATGGTGACCGGCGCGTCGTCGGCGGATTTGGCGGTTATTCTGATTGATGCGCGCAAAGGCGTGCTGACGCAGACCCGCCGCCACAGCTATCTGGTGCATCTGCTTGGGATTCGCCATGTTGTGCTGGCGGTGAACAAGATGGACTTGGTTGGCTATGACCAAGCGGTTTATGACCGCATCGTTGCCGATTATCGCGCCTTTGCCGAAAGCATCGGCATCACCGCGTTTATTCCGATGCCGATTTCGGGCTTCAAGGGCGACAACATTACCGCGCATAGCGAAAATATGCCGTGGTATCAGGGGCCGGCGCTGTTGCCGCATCTGGAAAGCGTTGAGGTTGACGTGACCGCCAGCCAAGCGCGGCCGTTCAGCATGCCGGTACAATGGGTCAACCGTCCGAACCTTGATTTCCGGGGCTTTGCCGGCCTGATCGCCAGCGGCACCATTCACCCCGGCGATGCGGTGCGGGTGCTGCCTTCGGGCAAAACCTCGACCGTGGCGCGGGTTGTCACGCTTGACGGTGATCTTGACGAAGCCGTTGCGGGCCAATCCATCACGCTGACGTTGGCCGATGAAATCGACTGTTCGCGCGGGCAGGTGATTGTTGCGGCGCAGGCGCCGCTGGAAGTGGCAGACCAGTTCGAATCCACCGTGGTGTGGATGGATGAAACCGACATGGTTCCGGGCCGCGCCTATTGGCTGAAAATTGGCACCCAGACGGTTTCGGCGACGGTGCAGCATCCGAAATATCAGATCAACGTCAACACGATGGAGCATCTTGCCGCCAAGACGCTGGATCTGAACGCGATTGGCGTGGCCAACATCACCACCGACCGCGAAATTCCGTATGCGCCCTATGCCGAGAACCGCGATCTGGGTGGCTTTATTCTGATCGACAAGATCACCAACCACACGGTTGCGGCGGGGATGATTCACTTTGCGCTGCGGCGGGCGCAGAACATTCACTGGCAGGCCACCGACATTGGTCGGGCGCATCATGCCCAGATGAAACACCAAAAGCCTGCGGTGCTGTGGCTGACCGGTCTGTCCGGGTCGGGTAAATCGACCATCGCCAATATTGTTGAAAAGAAGCTGGCGCGGATGAACCGGCACACGTTCTTGTTGGATGGCGACAACGTGCGCCACGGTCTGAACAAGGATCTTGGCTTTACCGATGCGGATCGGGTGGAAAACATTCGCCGGGTTGGCGAGGTGGCCAAGCTGATGACCGATGCAGGTCTGATCGTGATCACGGCATTCATTTCGCCGTTCCGGTCGGAACGCGACATGGTGCGGTCGATGATGCAGCCGGGCGAATTTGTGGAAGTGTTCATCGACACCCCGCTGGAGGTGGCAGAGTCGCGCGATGTGAAGGGGCTTTATGCCAAGGCGCGGTCGGGGGCGTTGAAGAATTTCACCGGCATCGATTCGCCCTACGAGACGCCCAACAACGCCGAGATCGTGATCGACACCACGTTGGTCAGCCCGGAAGAAGCGGCAGATCTGATTATTGCGCGGCTGATCCCCTGATTGGTTGCGATGGCGCAAGGGGGCGGGCCTAGTGCCCGCCCTTTTTGTTCGCGCAGTGGTTTTGGGGCTTTGGCAGCGGGGCGAAGTTGCGGAAAACCGCTGCTTTCGTTGGGGCAAGGCAGTGTTGGGGGTGTTCGCTTCTCTTGACAATCCTGACAAAATCACTGACTTGTCGCGCGAAATAAGCTGGTTGGAAAGTTGCGATCCCGTGTCGCGTGATTTTCGAAATGATCGCGCCGATCATGTGCCAAACAGCGGCTCGGAAAGGATCTCCATGCACGTTAGAATGCTCGCTCTCATCGCTCTTTCGGGTCTTGCCGCCTGCGGCTCGGCGTCAGAGATGCAGATGTATCCGATTGATGGCCCGATGTCGGAGGTTTCGCCGCCGCCGGTCATTCACGCCAAGGCGCGGCGCGCGGATGAAAATTCGGGTCGGCTGAAGTTTTGGATGCCGGATGGCACGAAATGCGACGGCACCTGGACCTCGGTTGCGCCCAAGGTTGTTACGCATAAGAAAGGCTTGTCGTTGAGCCTGGGCGGAGGGCCTGGCGGCAATCTGGGCACCAATGTTGAAACGGTGGGCGGCGTAAATTCGGGCGAGATTTATGCGATCTGCAAGGATGGCACTCGGGTGCAAGGCAATTTTGTGATGGGCAGCGGCACAACCAGCGGCACCGGCACGGCCACCGATAACCGTGGCAACGTGTTCAAGGTGCTGTTCTAAGCCAGCAACGCGGATATGTGTTTGAAAGGGCCGCTGCGCTAACGCGACAGGCGGCCCTTTTCCAATGCGTAGGCAAATAACAACTGCGCGCCCAAGCCTCCAAACACCAGCAAAGCGTCTAGCGCGAAAGTTGCGGGAAGGGCTGCCTTGGTGACTTGCGATGCCAGCGCCAGCAGGCTGCCTGCCGCGAAGATTGGCAGCGAGTTGCGGCCCAGCAGCGCCAAGGGCGCCATGCTGCGGTGCGATACGATCCGCCGCACGGTTGCGAAGGTGGACAGGAAATAGGCCAAGGCAAAGATGTGGAACAGCCGTGGCGCAGTTTCGAAGGTTTTGTCAAAGGTGGTGAAGATATAGGGCAGGCCCATTTCTTGCAGCATCCAAAGGCTGTGGCCGACGGCAAGCGACACTGCGGTGATTTGCGTGGCGAACGCTGCGAGCAGCAGCAGGCAGCCGGTCAGGATTTGCATCGAAAGCGCGACCGGCAAGAAGCGTTTGCCGTCTTTTAGCGCGACTCCGGTCAAAAGCCCTGTGCAGAAGATGAACTGCCACGAGATCGGGTTGAAGAACCATCCGCCGCCAAGCGGGCGGTTGGGCAGGTTCCAATGCCAGAGCCCGGCGCCAAGCCAGATAGCGGCAGAGACGCCCCAAAGCAGATAGGGCCGACGCAAGGCCGCCCATAGCATGAATGGCGCCAGCAACAGCATGACCATATACATCGGCAAGATGTTTACGTAGCCCAGCTGGTAGAACAGCAGAGGCATCGCGGCATGGACGGCAAGCGGTTGGGTTAGAAATTCGCCAAAGTTGTTGCGGGTCATGATGCTGCCCGCGCCAAGGTAAAGCGCGCCGTATGACAGGATGCCAAGGGCGGCCAAGGTTGTCATGGCGTGGACCAGATAAAGCGTCCACGCGCGCCGCCATACCCGACCGATGCCTTGCCACGAAAACCCGTGCCGGAACGGCGTGACATAGGCCAAGCCCGCGGCAACGCCCGACATGAAAACGAAACCTTCGGCAGAGTCGGAAAAACCGAAATTGCGCGAGGTGTAATTCTCGAACAGATTGCCCGGAATATGATTTATATAGATCATCACAAGGCAAAGGCCCCGGAAGACATCAAGGCGCAGGTCGCGCGTGCCGGTTTTTACGCCGGTCGATCTTTTATTAGGCATTCACAAGGGTCCGTTCCGTGGCACGTCCCTCTGCCACGAAACGGGACCAGTCGGCAAGGTAGGCATCATGCAGTTGCAGTACGTTTGGCGGATTGCCGTCGGAAGGCACTTCGAACAGCGAGCCTTGCTGCGGCCGCGATGACCACGCGATGATGGCCGGGGCTGCCACCATCGGCAGGGCGACGGGCAGCATCCACGTCAGCAGGGCGGGGGCGAGTTGCCATGTCAGCAAAAGCCCGGTGCTGCCGGTTGCGGTGATCCACCAGCTGGCGGCCCAAGCATCTGCGATCGTTAAAGAGCCGTCGCCGCGGTTGTTGGCGGGCCAGCCGCCGTCGCGCCGCATCAAGACTTGCGACACCGATCTGGTTTGAAACATCAGAAAAATCGGGGCGGTGATCGACGACAGCAGCAGTTCCGCGAAGGTGGACGATGCCGCGCGCAAGGTGCCGCCAAAACCGCCGACGCGCTTGGCGCTTGCCGCATCCAGCACGATCAGCAACTTGGGCAGCAGCAGCAGGCCAAAGATGCCGACGGCCAGACCGACAGCCTTCGAGGTGGCGTCTGGCGGAAAGACCGGGAAGGGCCAGAACGGATCGGGGAAATAATCGGGGCCGGGGGCAAAGTAGGGCGCGGCGATTGATGCCAGAATGAACGCGAGCCAGAACACCGGCGCGATATAGGCGAAGATGCCTTGCACAAAGACGAAGCGGCTCCATGCTTTCAGGCCGGGTGCGGCGACCAAGCGGGCGTGTTGCAGGTTGCCTTGGCACCAGCGGCGGTCGCGCTTGGCGTGGTCGATGATGTTTTCGGGGCCTTCTTCGTAAGAGCCTTCAAGATCGTCATCAACGCGCACACGCCAGCCTGCCCGCGCCAGAAGTGCGGCTTCGACATAGTCATGGCTTAAGATATGGCCGCCAAAGGGGGGCGGGCCCGAAAGCTCTGGCAGACCGCAGCTTTCGGCAAAGGCGCGCACACGCACGGCGGCGTTGTGGCCCCAAAACGGGCCGGTGGCGCCCTGCATCATGGCAAGGCCGCGCGCGAAGATGGGCGAATAGAACGAGGCGGAAAACTGCATCGCGCGGCCAAACCGCGAGCTTGCCCGGACGACTTTGGGCAGCGACTGCAGCAGGCCAAGCTTGGGGTCGCCTTCCATCCGGCGGATCATCTCGACGATGGTGGCGCCTTCCATCAGGCTGTCGGCATCCAGGATGATGGCGTAATCATAGGCAGCACCGGCCGAGGTAATGAATTCTTCGATGTTGCCGGCTTTTTTGCCAGTGTTGGCAATACGGCGGCGATAAAACATGCGGTCGGTGCCGTTGCGGGCTTTGACCAGATGCGCGAACCACTGGCGTTCTTGTTGCGCAATGGTGTCGTTGCGGGTGTCTGACAACACCGCAAAATGGAACACCCCAGCTTCGCCAGTTGCCGCCAATGAGGCGTCCATCGCCGCGATACGGGCAAAGGTGATCTGCGGGTCTTCGTTATAGACCGGCACCAAAATTGCGGTGCGGCCACGAATCGGCCCGTTTTGGCGCAAGGCAGGCGGTTTTGGCCGCGAGGTCAGGCCCAGAAGGCCCTGTGCAGCGCCCCATGCCAGCCACCATGTTGAAATCGTCATCAGCAGGGCGCGGATGACATCGACATGATCCGGCCCATCGGCGGTGCCATAGCTGTAAAACACAAGTCCGGCCGAAACGGCGGCGACAACACTGGCAACCAGCACCAAGCCACGCGACACAAATGTTTCGACTCCGCCCGTTTGGGCGGAGTTGTTTGCCGAACCTCGGTTTGACATGGCTTAGCCTTCCGCGCGCGTCGTGCCGGGCGTTATCCACCCCAACAGCCGGGCCATCAGGCCACGCGGCGCACGTTCTAGCATTTGTTTCGGCATCGCAAGCGGCGCATGCGGCAGCCCTGCAACCAGATCGCTTTCAGCAGGCAGAAAGCTGCGGTTGTTCATCGTCGCGTCCATTACACCACAATCCATTGGTAAAGCCAGTTTTCGGTCAGTTTGCGGCCGTAGCCGCGCACATGTGCGCCCATCTCGATGACGGCGTCTTTGGTACCTTTTACGTCGATCACCAAGCGCCATATGGGCTGCCCCGCGATCTTCGAAAGGGTTTGCGTTACGATCTCGCCGCCGGAAATGTTCAGGACGGGTTCGATCTTGGCGTCGTCGGGCAGGGTCGCCAGCAGGCCGCCGCCGAAGTCGACGACAAATTTGCGGCTGCCGTCGGTGTTTTCAACACCGGAAACACCGCCAACGCCCGCGCGGGTTTCGTAAACGAAGGCAAGATCTTCGTTCCAGTTCAGTTCCATCATGCCCCAACGCATGCGGTAGGCAAATTCATGCATCTCGCCAGCCTGAACCGGGGCTTCGGGCACCCAGAACGCGACGATGTTGTCGTTTGCTTCCAGTTCGGTCGGGATTTCGACAAGACGCACAGCGCCTTTGCCCCATTCACCCGCAGGTTCGATCACCAAAGACGGACGCTTTTCGTAATGTGCGGCAGCGTCTTGATACGATTCGAAAGCCCGGTCGCGCTGCAACAAGCCAAACGAGCGCGGATTTTCTTCGACAAAGAACGACCCGGTCAGGCGCGGTGGGTTGTTCAGCGGCCGCCAGATCACATCGCCATCATTGCGCCAGATCCGCAGACCGTCGCTGTCGTGGACATTGGGGCGGTAATCATCGAACGACGCGCGGTTCTTTTCGGAAAACAAGAACATCGAGGTCAGAGGGGCCACGCCAATTTCCTGCACGGCCGTGCGGAAATACAGGCGCGCCGTGACATCCATTTCGGTTTCTTCGCCGGGGCGGATCACAAAGCGGTAAGCGCCGGTGCAGCTTGCGCTTTCCAGCGCGGCATAGACCACCACTTCGCGTGCGAAGGGTGCGGGCTTTTCCAGATAGAAGCGCGAGAAGCGCGGGAATTCTTCGCCTTCGGGGTGGGCGGTGTTGATCGCAAGCCCGCGCGACGACAGGCCATAGGCGTTGCCACGGCCCAAAGCGCGGAAATACGACGCGCCAAGGAAGGCGACAACTTCGTCGAACATATCCGCGCGGTTCAGCGGCGCGTTCAGCTTGAAGCCTGCAACGCCCGGCAGTTCGGCATGTTCGGGCACACGCGCCGCAAGACCGTTTTGATAGAAGAAGTCATCGGTCGAGAACTGCATCGGCACCGCAGTGCCGTTCTGCACTTCGAACATCAGCACGGGTTCTTCAAACAGCCAGCCCATGTGGAAGGCATAAATCCGAAAATCGCTGTCGTCAGCCGTCCAGCGCGCGGCGGCATCTTTGAACTGGATCATCTGATAGTCGTCGTAGGTCAGTTGATCCAGAAAGCTGGTCGGGCGCGGCGCGGCCTGATGCGGTTGCACCGACAGTGCCTTCATTTCATCGCTTAACATGTCAAAGCTGAACGGAGTCGGCGCTGCCACGGGTGCCGCAGCCGGTGCTGCGGTGTCTTGCGCGCGCCCACGTCCCGCCAAAGCGGTCGAGGCAAGCAGGGCCGCACCTGTCGCCAAAACGAACCGGCGGGAAGGCAGAATAGAACGCGTCGGAACCAGCGTCATGATGGCTTGAGACTCCATTTCGTAGAAACGCACAAGTGGCAGGGTTACGCTAATTTCGCCATGCAACAGTTTATGCTGCAGGTGCAAAACCGTTATGCAAATCCTGCAATGCTTGACCTTTGATCAGGCGCCAACCCCCACTGCCGCAAAGTCGAGCAGTTTGAAACTTGCCGCATGATCGCACCTTACCTTTAGCTACCGATCAACCCCTTGTTTTGCGGCGCATTTGCGCACTTACCGCGTTGGCGTCAAGAGGGGCGCAGTCACAATAGCCTGATCGTCGGCGAGTCAGCGCCTAAACACGCGGCAGTTTTAGTGGATTCGCAGGTGGGTTTCAGGTTGCGCGCGCGGCGGGCGGGCAAATTGGCACCTTATCAGCGAATGTGCCTGTGCAGCGTGATGGGAGTTTTGTCGTTGCTGCATGAGTATTTCGCAGCGCATTTTGCCGTAAGCGCAGCTGCGAAATCGTGTTGTCGTGGGGGAATGCGGCGTTGCTCATATATAAAGTATATGAAGGGACGCTATTCGCGCCGTCGTATCGGTCTGCCTTGGCTTGGCGTTGCAGGATGCGGCGAAATCCGTGATTACTGCGTCTATGGCGCGAAAGCATGTAATCCAGACTGATGACGCCGACTCGCTTGATCTTGGGCCGGGTCTTTACGATGCCGATCCGTCGGCGGAGGACGACCTGTGGTTTCTTGATGCAGAAGCGGTGGATGATGCGGGCTTTGCGCCGCTGCCCCGATCTGATCAGCGCAAGCTATTCGAACCCAACGACTGGCTGGCAGCGCAAGCGGAGCATTCCGGCGCTTTGGCCGAAGTGGCGCAGTTGTTTGGCGCGCTGGATGAACGGTTGTTGCAGATGGGCGCCGGTGCGCTTGCGCATCTGGCACTGAAAGAGGTGGAAGAGTTCAGCTGGGGCATCGGAGATCGAATCGCCGCGGATCGTTTGGCGCTTTGGATGGAGATGCATCTGGCCGGGCTGCAGGACGACAATCAGGCGCTGATGCGCGGATCGTGGGCGTTTCGCAGGCTTACCGCGCCCCGCTTGACCTCGGCCGCGACGGCTGCGGATATTGTTGCGCAACTTGGGCGGCGAAACGTCGAGGATGACGCCGGCATGATTGCCGAACTTTCCGAGGCGATGGCAGGGGCATCGCAGCTGCACCCTATTATACGCGGGGCGCTGTTGTTTCATGTTTGGGGTGTCGTCGGGCAGGGCGGTGCGGGCACGGATATTGAGGCGGCGGTTTTGGGGGCGCGTCTGGCGGCCAGTTCTGGTCGCGGCGGCGCGCTGTTCTTGCCATTGGGCCGGTCGCGTCTGCGCATGGCGGGGCCGCTTGCCTTAGATAAGGTGGCGGCTTGGCTGCAGGCGGCAGAGCGCGGTCTGCTCGGCGCGCTTATGCAGCTTGATCACCTGCGGCATTGGCAGACCGCGTCGCATGCCGCGCTGTCTGGTCTGTCTGGCAAAACACCCAAGGCGCTGGTTGAACTGTTTCTGGCGCTGCCTGCGGTCAATGCGGCTTTGGCGGAAAAGCAGCTTGGGGCCAGTCGGTCGTCGGTGCAGCGCAATCTTGATGTGATGGTTAGTCGGGGCCTGCTGCGTGAGATCACTGGTCAGGGCCGATACCGTGTCTGGGTGCCAAAGCTTT
>Ga0228702_1002461_pt1 | contig 10598 bp, 11 predicted proteins | sample McNCre217_Aug_MG_2_FD_178018 | JGI IMG/M metagenome (GOLD analysis project Ga0228702, IMG submission 178018) | Freshwater microbial communities from McNutts Creek, Athens, Georgia, United States - 20-17_Aug_MG | ecosystem: Environmental > Aquatic > Freshwater > Creek | place: USA: Georgia... | reverse complement strand
GCAGATACCGCGCTGGACGTGGCGCTGCACTGGCAGTTTGCTCGACTGACCGCGCCTGCATTGGCGGGGTTGACGCGTGAAATTCGGGCGGCGGCGGTGAAGGTGCTGATCGCGCCTTAGCGCCAGTTTTGGCATGGTCCCAACGCGGGACCTTTTTTTATCTGTTTTATATCAAAGCACTAACCTGGTGATTTTCACGAACTCTTAACACTTTCGCAGTGCAACCCTAAAACTTGATCCGCTTTGGCCAGACAAATACCTGATCCGCCGGCGGGCCATCAGCCCCCGCCATGCCATAGCAGGCGGCGCGCAGCACCGCGAGAATACCGGCCTTGCCGGCGCGAAACCCGCCGGTTGGAATTGTGGCCCCCACCTCGATCCGCAGAGGCTGGCCAGAGCGCCGCCGGGTTTCGGAAAAGATCAGCGCCAACCGTAACGGATAGGAAAAATGGCTGACAATCTGGAACAGCCGCGAATTTTGGCCATGCACAAACAGCGGCAAGGTCTGCACGCCTGGCCGCTGCGCAAGGCGCGCGACGAATGGGTGCCATTCGGCATCAACCGCGTGCCGCGCCAAGGGCTGTGCTGCGGTTGAAATGCTGCCTGCGGGAAACACGATCAGACAATGGCCCTGATCAAGCCAATCCACCGCCTGCCGCCGGGTTTCGGCCGATTCCCGCCGCGCGACCGCATCGGCGGCAAAATCAACCGGCAACAACAGATCGCGGCCTTCGGGCAGTTGATACAACAGCGAATGCACCATCAGCTTTACGTCAGCGCGGCGCGAGGCCAGCAAATGACCAATCGCCAGCCCATCGGCGATGCCAAACGGGTGGTTGGCCACCACCAACAGCGGCCCGGTGGGCGGAATGCGCGCCAGATCGGCGGCGTCGACCTGCGGTGTCACGCCCAGCAACCGCGCTCCGGCGCTGAACAGGGTTTCGGACGCATCGCGCGGCGCCTGGCGCCATGCGTGATACAAGCGCTCAAAGCGGCAGCGACCGCTGAGCGTTTCAATCGCGCGGATCAGCGCCCGTTGCAGCAAGGGCTGCTCTGGCCGCGCATAGCTGAACACCACCGCCGTGGCCGAGCTTGGCGGCGCGACGGCCGCGCCGGTGACAATGGTTTGGTGTTTCATGCAAGACCCCGAACGCCGACAAGATCCGTCGCGCGATGCAGGCCAGTATAGCCGCGCTTAATGACAGGGCGGTGACAGGTGGGGCGGTGTGATTGGCGGGCCGGTGGTTAATAGACGCGCTGAAGTTGCGTGCGCCGGAGCCAGCGGAACACCAGCATCGCCACGACCATGATCGCCAACAGGCCCATAATGTCGGCCAGAATGCCGCTGCCGATGCTGAACAACTGTTCGTCGACAGACAGGGTGCCACAGCATTTCATCGAATAGCGGATCATCTGGTTCATCACCGAGGTGATGAAACCAACGATGAACAATTGCCGCCAGCGCAGGCCGGATTCATCACAGCGGCGCAGATCAAGGCCCATCAGCTTGGTGATTTCAAAACCCAGCGGCACTGCGATGCCCTTCAGCACCACAATCGCCGCCATGGTCCATGTGAAGTTTTCCGGCCCCAGATACAACACCGCGTAAATCAGGGTGACAGGCAGAACAGCCGCCAGCGACAGCCAGCCAAACATCCATGCCAAGAGCACCTTCACGCCATGCGGCAGGTATAACAGGCTGATACGCCCTGCAGACATGGCGGGCAGATAAGGATGGGTCAGCGCATCAATCGCAAAGGTCAGCAGGCAAGCGCAAAGCAGCACAAAAGCTGCCGCGGCAAGCTGTGCGGCAAGGGTTTGGAAGGACTTCGTCATGCGCCACCGTGGTTTCTCATCCTGAGAGACTATTTGCTTTAAGCTTACTTTACAATATATATCCCTGAACGGGTGTGAGGCGCATGATCAATCAACCTGCGGTCGAGCAATCCACGCAAGGCACGGTGGTAAGATGCCTGCGGGATCGACGCCGCCAAAGGATGCGACCGAATCGCTTCGGAGCGGACGCCGGAAGTGGATTCGCCAGAAAGCGCCTGTAACGCGTACAGCACATCACGCTCGTTCTGGCTGAGTTCTAACAGCCCGAGCGAGGTTTCCATCTCTAGAAGCAGTGACCGCAACTGAGCAACATTTTTAATCAAAATAAGCCAACCTCCAGGCGCTCTATACCGAAAGTTTACACGTTTGAACAAAAATTCAGAGGGCAAATTTCCAGGCAGGTCAATTTTTTTTGTCTGCTGTGGATGTAAGACCACGGTTTATTTTATCAATCTGATAATTATCATATTGACAAAAATGGGCCTTTGCCAAGAATGGAGAGTAAGCCCCGAGCGGATTTGGTGCGGCATTTGCAACCCAGCCCCGATCGTTGCGCCGCCGTTCGGGGTGCGCATTTATTTTATTTCAGGTCAGCCCCTGTGACCTATTTGAAGGGCTTTCGTCGTGGCGAATATTCTTCGACCGACTTTTCAGCTTCCCGCATTTGCCCAGGATTTACTGCGCGGTCTGGGAAAGTTTACAAAAGCCACCGCGCCTGCGGCGGCGCAACATGCCGCCGAAGAACCGCCGGTTTATAGCGACGACGCCTTCACAGGAATTATCAATCCGACACACTGGCCGCAACGTGTTGTGCTGGTTTGTGGCCGCTATGACGCCGAATGGTCCGAGGTTGCCGAATGGACACATTCGGTGGGGGCGGTGATGATGGCGGTGGGGGAACGCCTTATTCCGACCGAATGGTTGCGCAATTATTCAGCACAGTTCGACGTGATCGTGGTGGATTGCGAACACCTGGACGACGTGGACAGCGCGATTGAATTCGGGCTGTGGCTGCGCCGTGAAGTGCCGCAGGTGCCGGTGGTGTTCGCCTCGCGCGAATTCAAGCGGCATGATTTCAGCACCAATCGCAGTGCGATCTGTGATGCGTCGCTGCGGATGCCGCTGTCACGTTCAGCGTTCTTTTTGGGAATCAGTGCGGCGATAGAGAATCACCGCGCCCGCACGCAAGGCCGCACACAGGCAAGCGAGAGCGCGTAGACCGCGCTCTCGGCTATCTGGTTAGCCCAGTTGGGCGGCCACTTCTTCGGACATGTCGAAGTTATGGGTGACGGTTTGCACGTCATCGTCTTCTTCCAGCATGTCGATCAGGCGCATCAGCTTGGTCGCGGTGTCCAGATCAACCTCGGTCAGCACTTGGGCCTTCCAGATCAGCTTGGATTCAGTGGATTCGCCCAAGGCTTTTTCCAGCGCGTCCGACACTTCGTTCAGAGATTCGACAGCGCAATAGATCCAGTGGCCGTCTTCATCCGATTCCACATCGTCAGCGCCGGCATCCAGCGCCGCCATCATCACGTCATCGGCGGAACCGGCGGAGGCGGGGTACGAAATTTCGCCCACGCGATCAAAGCCATGCGACACAGAGCCGGTTTGACCCAGATTGCCGCCGCATTTTGAAAAATAGCTGCGCACGTTCGATGCGGTGCGGTTCAGGTTGTCGGTCATCGCTTCGACGATGATCGCAATGCCATTGGCCCCGTAACCTTCATAGCGGATTTCGGTGTAATCCGCGCCGTCGCCCATCTGCGATTTCTTGATGGCGCGGTCGATCACGTCCTTGGGCATCGAAACGGCCTTAGCGGCCTTGACCGCAAGCCGCAGACGCGGGTTCATGTCAACGTCGGGCATGCCCATCTTTGCGGCAACGGTGATTTCCTTTGCCAGCTTTGAAAACATCTTCGAGCGCAGCTTGTCCTGCTTGCCCTTGCGATGCTGGATATTCGCCCATTTTGAATGGCCTGCCATGACCCTACTCCGATCCCTACATTGGGTGATGTGTTGCCTTACACCAGCCGGGGGCTGGCCTGCAACCCCGCCGGGTTACTCTGCTGCGGGCGGGGGCGAGGTGAAGGTGTAGCTTTTGCCCGCAGCGTCGGTCAGCACCACGGTGGCCAAGGGCGGCACGGCCTGATCGGCGCGCAAGGCAAGCGCCAGTTCCACCATCCATTGCCGCAAGATATTGGGGTGCTGATCGACGGTGACGCTGTAGTCGTAGCCCACACCGCAGCCGTCAAGGTGGCCCGCACCGCCCGCCTTGGCCCAATCCGCGCGGCAGACGGTGGCGTCGGTCAGGGTGACAGTCAGCAGATCATTGGTCAGCCGCGCCGCCTGTGGCACGGGGGCGGTGCTGATGCCTGCGCATCCCGAAAGCAGCAAAGCCGCCAGAACCAACCGTTTCATCGCCAAAGTCTCCTACCTGTGTCGCAGCACCAAGCGCCGCGCGTCTTCGGCCCAGACCTGAGCCAAATTCACGCCTTTTGCAACCGGGGCTGCACAAGGCTAAGCCCCGCCAGCATCACCGCAGCCGCCGCCCAGACCCAAGGGCTAAAGCGTTCGCCCAAGATCAGCATTGCCCAGATCACGCCAGAGGCGGTGACGATATAGCTGGATTGCGAGGCGAACACCGCGCCCGCCTTGGCCGCCAGCCAGACAAAGGCAGAATACAGCAGCGCGTGCAGCGAGGAAGAGGCGATCAGGGCCCATTCCGCCCGCCCCGGCGGCAGCGGCATGGCAAACCAGTGGCCAGAGGCCAGCATCACCGGCACACAGAGCACCACGCCAACCAAAGACGCGCCAAACATCGCCTGCACCGCATCCATGCCTGCGGTGCCGTGCCGCGCGACATAGGTGCTTTCCATGGCGTAAAACACCGGGCCAATCATCGCCAAGGGCAGATAGGCCGCCATCGCCGGATCGGGCAGGCTGGCGTTTGGAAAGGCGATCAGCGCAACGCCCAGCAGCCCCATTGCCAGCCCCGCGACGCGACGCCATGAAAACCCATCCAACCCCAGCGCCGCCGACATTGGAAACGCCAGCAGCGGCACGGTGGAAATCAGGATCGACATGATGCCCGCAGGCAGCCGCGTGACCGAGGTATAAAATGCGGCGTTTGGCACCAGCGTGCCCAGAATGGCGATAACGGTGTAGAATTTCAGCGCGCCGCGGTGAAGCGGCAGCGTCTTGCCGCGCAAGATCGTCAGCGTGCCAAGCACCAAGGTGCAAACCACCAGTTGCCAGAAAATCAGCCCGAAAGCGCCGTGGCCGGTGCTGGCGGCAATCTTGCCCAAAGGCTGGGTTGCGCCCCACCCAACGCCCAAGGCCACCAACAGCGCCGGGTAAAACCAAGGGTGCAGCGCGCGGCTTGTCATGACGATCAGGGTGCCGATTGTTCCAGCACACCACCATTGCGGATCATCTTGATACGGGTGGCGCGGCCAGTGCGATCATCGGTTTCAACATAGACGCCCGACAGGGTGGCCGGGCCATTCGCCGGTTCGAACCGACCCGAGGCCATGCCGGTGATAAAGCGGCGCAGCGGTTCCAGCTTTTCCATGCCAATGACCGAATTATAGTCGCCGCACATTCCCGCATCGGTCAGATAGCCAGTGCCAGAAGGTAGAATTTGCGCGTCGCCCGTGGGCACATGGGTATGCGTGCCCACGACAAGGCTGGCTTGCCCGTCGCACCAATGCCCCATCGCCATCTTTTCCGAGGTGGCTTCGGCATGCACATCCAAGATTGCCGCCTGCACCGCGCCGCCCAGACGGTGGGTTTTCAGCACGGTTTCTACGGCGGAAAACGGGTCGTCGAACGGGCGTTTCATGAACACCTGCCCCAAGACCTGCGCCACCAGCACCTTGCGGCCCTGCGTTGCGTCAAACACCCGCGCGCCGCGCCCCGGTGCCACTTTGGAAAAGTTAAGCGGCCGGATGATGCGCGGTTCTTGTTCGATGAACTGCAGCATGTCTTTTTGATCGAAGGCGTGGTCGCCCAGCGTCAGGCAATCTGCCCCCGCTTGCAACAGCACCCGCGCGTGTTCAGCGGTAATACCTGCGCCTTGCGACGCGTTCTCGCCATTGACCACAACAAAATCAAGGCCCCAAGCCTCACGCAGGGATGGCAGACGTTCGGCAATTGCCGCCCGCCCTGCCCGCCCCATGACATCGCCAAGAAAGAGTAATTTCATGGGGCTTTGGATAGGCTGTGGCGCGCGGATCGGCAAGGGGAAACCCTTTTCCTTTTGCGTGCCGCGCCCTAGCTTGACCGCATGGAATTGCCCCGCCCCCTTTTGGATTGGTTCAGCGCGCAAGGCTGGGCGTTGCACCCGCATCAACAGGCGATGCTGGCGCGGGCGCAAGCGGCGGCGACCTTGCTGATCGCGCCGACCGGCGGCGGCAAGACATTGGCGGGGTTTCTGCCCAGCCTGGCCGAATTGGCCGATGGCCGTCATAAGGGGTTGCACACGCTGTATATTTCGCCGCTCAAGGCGTTGACGGCGGATATCCGGCGCAACCTGCGCCGCCCGGTGGAAGGTGCGGGCCTGCCGATCCGCATTGAAGACCGCACCGGCGATACCACCTATACCCAGCGGCGTCGCCAGCGCGCCGACCCGCCCCATATTCTGCTGACCACGCCGGAAAGTCTGGCGCTGCTGTTGTCTTACGAAGATGCGCCGCGGATCTTTGCCGGAGTGCAGCGGGTGATTGTGGATGAAATTCATGCGCTTGCTGAAAGCAAACGTGGCGATCTGCTGATGCTGGGGTTGGCGCGGCTTGCCCGGCTTGCGCCGGGGCTGCGGCGGGTGGGGCTTTCGGCCACGGTCGAAGACCCGCCAGCGCTGGCGCGGTTCTTGGCGGCGGACTGCGACATTTTGCAGGCCGATGCGGGGCCTGAGCCTGACATTGCGATGCTGGAAACCACTGCGCCGCCGCCTTGGGCGGGGGGTGGCGGGCGCTATGCCATTCCGGCGATTCTGGATCAGGTGATGCGGCACCGCACCACGCTGATCTTTCACAACACCCGCGCGCAGGCGGAGATCTTTTTCCATCACCTGTGGTTGGCAAATAGCGATGATTTGCCGATCGGAATTCACCACGGCAGCCTGTCGCGCGAACAGCGTGATCGGGTGGAGCAGGCCATGGCCGATGGCCGCCTGCGCGCCATTGTCTGCACCGGCAGCCTTGATCTGGGGATCGACTGGGGCGATGTCGATCTGGTGATTCAGGTGGGCGCGCCGAAAAACGTCAAGCGGTTGGTGCAGCGGATCGGGCGGGCCAATCACCGCTATAACGCGCCGTCAAAGGCGCTGCTGGTGCCAGCCAACCGCTTTGAGGTGGTGGAATGCCAGGCCGCGTTGGATGCGGTGAAGGCGCATGCGCTGGATGGCGATCCGCGCGGGGCGGGGCCGTTGGATGTGCTGTGCCAGCATATCCTTGCCACCGCCTGCGCCGCCGGCTTCGATGCCGATCAGCTTTATGCCGAAGTGATCAGCGCCGGGCCCTATGCGGCGCTGACGCGGGCGGAATTTGATGCCTGTCTGGAGTTCACCGCCACTGGCGGCTATGCGCTGCGCGCCTATGACAAATGGCAGCGGTTGATGCTGCGGGCTGGGCTGTGGACACTGCGCGATCCGCGCACGGCGGCGGTGATCCGGCAGAACCTTGGCACCATCATCGACACCGAAACCTTGAAAGTGCGGCTGAAGGGGCGGATGGGCGGCACGCCGCTGGGCGAAATTGAAGAAGCCTTTGCCAGCACCCTGACCCCCGGCGATACGTTTTTGATCGGCGGGCAGGTGGTGCGCTATGAGGGGCTGAACGAATTGACGGTCGAAGTTACCCGGCAACCGGGGCGCGACCCGAAGGTTGCGGTGTTTTCGGGTAGCAAATTTGCCACCTCGACCCAGCTTTCCGAACGGCTGTTGCAGATCTTGCAGCAACCCGATTGGCCCGACCTGCCCGCCCACACCAACGACTGGCTGTCACTGCAGCGCGAGCTGTCGCATCTGCCCGCGCCGGGGCGGTTGTTGATTGAAACCTTTCCCTATGACGGGCGGCAACATCTGTGCCTTTACGGCTTTGCCGGACGCAACGCACAACAAACGCTGGGCCTGCTGTTGACAAAACGCATGGAGGATCAGGGGCTTGCGCCGCTTGGTTTTGTGGCGACCGATTATGCGACGCTGATCTGGGGGCTACACGAAACCACCGACCCCGCCCGCCTGCTTGGCCGCGACACGCTGCGCCATGATCTGGAGACCTGGCTTGCGGGCAATGCGGTGATGAAGCGCACCTTTCGCAATACCGCCATCATCGCCGGATTGATCGAACGCAGCAACCAAGGCAGGCGCAAAAGCGGACGGCAGGCGACGTTTTCGTCGGACATCTTGTATGACACTTTGCGCAAATACGACCCCGACCATTTGATGTTGCAGATCACCCGGCAAGAGGCGATGCGCGGATTGATCGACTTTGGCAGGCTTGAAGACATGCTGACCCGGCTTGCGCCGCATATCGACCATGTGCGGCTTGACCGCCCGTCGCCGCTGGCGGCACCGCTGTTTCTAGAGGTTGGCAAGGTGCCGGTTGATGGCGCGGGCCGCGAAAAGCTGGCCGAGGCGGCGGCAGCGCAACTGATGCGCGATGCCGGACTGGCTTGAAAACCGTCGCGCGGGCGGGCAAAACTGCGACCATGTATCGCTTTAGCCTTGCCTCTGCCGCGCTTTGCGCCCTGAAATCCGGCGCGCTGTGGTGGCCTGATCAGGCGCTGCTGGTGGTTTCGGACCTGCATTTTGGCAAATCTGAACGGCTGGCGCGGCGCGGTGGTGCGCTTTTGCCGCCATTTGAAAACCGCGACACGCTGCAACGGTTGGATGACGATATCGAGGCGACGCAGGCGCGACGGGTGATCTGCCTTGGCGACAGCTTTGATGATCTGGCGGCCGCCGAAGGTTTGGGCGACACCGACCAACTTTGGCTGCTGCGGCTGATGGCGGGGCGTGATTGGATCTGGATCGAAGGCAACCACGATGCGGGGCCGGTGAGTATCGGCGGCAGTCACCTGCGCGAAATCCGCATCGACGGGCTACAGTTTCGCCATATCGCCACGCCCGATACGCCGGAAATTTCCGGCCATTACCACCCGAAAGCGCGGCTTGCGGGCCGCAGCCAGCGCTGTTTTCTGATTGATCGCAACCGGGTGATCCTGCCCGCCTATGGCACCTACACTGGCGGGTTGTGGAGCGATGATCCGGCGCTGACCAGCCTGATGCAAGCAACCGCACTGGCGGTTCTGATCGGCAAACGGGCGCTGCCGATCCCGATGCCACGCGATGCAGGCGGACGTTAAAGCAGCCCGCGCGCCACCAGCTTTTCACGGTGGTTTTTCGAAACCGGCACCCGGATGCCATGACGCAATTGCAAGAACACCTTGGCGCCTTCACGGTCAACGCCCGCCACCCCGGCCCATGCCACCCAATGCGACCGATGCACCTGCGCGCCATCGGCAGGTGCAGCTTCGGCGATTGCATCAGACAGGCGCAATAACAGGCTGGCCTGCCCCCGCGAGGTGCGCACATCAACATAATGATCGCGCACCGAAATTGACCACAACTCACCGCGCAACGCCGGGTCCAGCCGCAACATCAGCCGCGATTGCACCGGTTCGGGGCGAAGGTCGTCGGCAGCAGCGTCTTGATCCGGCGGTGCTTCGGTAAAGCCAAGCTCAAGCCCAGCGACAGGGCTGTTTTGCACCCGCAGCGCGCTTATCGCCAGCGACACCGAGGCGACCACAAAGGCAATCTCTGACACGTCGGGGTGGCTGACCTCGGCCATGACAACAAAGGAGTTTGACAGAAGTTTCAGAAACGGGGTCAGAACAAGGCTGACCAGCGCCGCGATCATCACCGACCGCAGCCGCACCCGAACGGTGCGGAATGACAGGTTGACAAGGGTGCGCAGCACGGTGCCAACAACAATAGAAACCGCCATCACAACCGCCCAAAGCAAGCTGCGGCCAACGATGCTGTAAGAATAGCGGCTACCAAACGCCCCGGTCACACTGAGCACGACCGTAAGCACGGCCCAGATCGTATAGGGCACCCGAGATTCGAATTCGGTTCTTAGTTCTGAAATGAACGCCGACATGTCCCCCCGGCGCGTTACTGACTACGCGCGTTGATTAGCCGCTACGGTCAGCACTGGCAACGGGGGGAATTATACACGGCAGCAATAAATGACTCTGCCGTGCAAGTTTGTCGATCAGGCGGTCAGACCTTTGGGTTCAGCCAAGCCATTGGCGCGGCAGCAAGCGGTCAGTGCGTTTGCCAGCAGGCAGGCAATGGTCATCGGGCCAACGCCACCGGGAACCGGGGTGATCGCGCCAGCAACCTTGGCGGCGCTTTCGTAATGCACGTCGCCCACCAGTTTGGCTTTGCCGTCACGTTCGATCCGGTTAATGCCCACATCGATCACGGTGGCGCCGGGTTTCACGAAATCGCCGGTCAGCATTTCAGGGCGGCCAACGGCGGCCACCAGAATATCGGCACCCCGGCAGACCGCCGCCAGATCTTTGGTGCGGCTGTGCGCGATGGTCACGGTGCAGCTATCGCCCAACAGCAATTGCGCCATCGGCTTGCCCACGATGTTGCTGCGGCCAACCACAACCGCATTCAGACCCGCAAGCGAGCCGTGGTGGTCGCGCAGCATCATCAGGCAGCCCAAGGGCGTGCAGGGGACCATCGACTT
>Ga0228702_1002456_pt1 | contig 10624 bp, 14 predicted proteins | sample McNCre217_Aug_MG_2_FD_178018 | JGI IMG/M metagenome (GOLD analysis project Ga0228702, IMG submission 178018) | Freshwater microbial communities from McNutts Creek, Athens, Georgia, United States - 20-17_Aug_MG | ecosystem: Environmental > Aquatic > Freshwater > Creek | place: USA: Georgia... | reverse complement strand
CTCATCAGGGCTCACGGAGCAGGTATCCTTCAGAATCTTGTCAATCCTATTTCACCAAATTATATAATGCCTTTGTCTGCGAGAAATCTAAGAACTAATCTGCGGTACGCCTTGCTCAACAACAACGGCACGTTTTTAGGGTTTGCGCTCGTGTCAAACTATGGCAACACTCGCTACCTGGAACTCATAGCCGCGCGCCGTGGCCAAGGATATGGTAAATTACTTATGAACAGAATTATAAAAAATGCAAAAAATAATTCTAAAAAAAATATTCAATTGCTGGCCGTGTCACCCAAACTCGTCAAATGGTACGAAACGTTTAATTTTGTAGCGGGTCCTTATAATGGACGTGGTCAAGCTGCTATGAAACGCGTTCTGCGCGGCTAGAGGTCGTACATGCGCTCCTCTGCGGGTGAGAAGCGCTCCGCCTCCTCCTTCCACACCTTATTCTGGTCGTTCAAGGCGACCGACAGCTCCTCCACCTTCTCCCATGCCAGCTTGCACTCGATAGTGTCCTCAAAGTTGTGGCATAGGAGACGGGCGTGCTGAATAGCCTCCTTTACGTGTCGAGGCTTTACCACAGACTTTTTGGGCTTTGCAGAGCACACCGGACGACAAACAGCCAACTTCATTGTTTTTATTTTTATTTTTATTTTTTTAATTGGTTAGGCTTAGGCGTGAGCCGTTGCCCAGGTCCAGTTCGAGAGTTTCAGTGTATAGGTAGATGCACGGCACGTGTGTCATCGGAGGCGAGTTTCCGATTCGGCGCCGAAGGATACAACCGTCGTACATTACATAGTTTTCTCCATTAGTAATCGTCTTGAACATGAACAGGCTGTTCATCTTCAGGCCTGGAACCATCTTGCACAGAAGCAAGTCGTAAAGGTTGTCTCCGTACATGGGGGAGCTAGAACCCTTTACGACCCACTCGCGAAAAGCCTTTGAGACTTCGTGGTCGTCAATATTTTGGATTGACATGTCAGTGAGTTCGGCACGGTGGGCGTTCCAGCGGTCCAGAGAACCATTCCCACCGGCGCGAGTCTTTTCCATTTTGTAAAACAGTAGCGGCTACGTCTTAACTACATGCAGATGTAACCAATGATGGTCGGGACCGTGCACTTCTTGTAGAGCCGGCTCGTCCGTGCCATCGCGTCATTTGTGAATGTCACAATTTCATCAATTTCAGTCAGACATTCTTTGAAGAATGGAGTGCCACCCGGCGTCGAAACCAACTTGCGGAAAACCTCCGACACCAAGATGACATACGTGTTTAGCACTGCCGCGATTGCCGTCTTGCGCTCAGTCTGGTGCTCGCGCAACTGAAGCTGGCGCTTGAACTCGTCTTCGTCAAAGTCGCCAATCATGTATTTGATGCGCAGGTCCTGGTTGTCATTCACAACATTTACACGGTAGCGCAACATCGTCACGTGCTCGATGTGAATAGCGCCGCGCGCAGCCCGCTCGAGGCTGATGTAGGTGGCGTCCGGCAGCTCACCTGCCATCTTGAGTCTGTTTATGATACCTTGCGTGTGAGGCATCCCTCCACACGGAATGTCCCCAATCTCGCGGCGAATATCCCCGCCTTCTCCGGCGCGCTGACGCAGATACTCGTAGTAGTGCGGGTTGTGAATCCGGTTCGTCTCAATGCGACCCGTGTTCCAGCTGAAGGCTGTGTTGCACTGCGTGCAGTACATTTGGTCACAACCGTGAATCTTGAAAATCATAGAGGCGCACTTGGGACACGGCTTGGAGTCCTTCTCGAGCAGCCGGGCCGTCTCCAGGTTGCCAGGGTCGCACGTGTGCGCACTGTCGCGCTCGGACCCCTTAATCTCGTGACAGTCCGGACAGACCCACACCTCACACAGACCACACTTCCATACGGACGACAGGAACCCGCGGCACTCGGCCGCTGGACAGGCCCGCACAAAGGCCCGCCGCTCATTTTTGCCGAGCGTCTCATTCGTGCGGATATAATTGATTCGGCTCAGGTTGTACTGGATTCGAACATCCAGAACTGCATTATGTTCTGCGTACTCCTGCATCGCCTGATACCGCTCCATCACATCCGTAGGTTGGCGCTGAATCTTAGTCATTTCGTCACGGTTTTTTACAATTTCCTGAGTGTGCCGTGCGTTATCCGCTGTGAGCTGACGAACCTTGAGCTCCTTCTCGACCAGATACTGTGTAGCAGGCATTAGGCTGCGCTCGCGCTCAAACAACAGGTTCTCACGCTTGGCCCGGTAGGCTGTGTTCATCCAGACCTGTGTGAATGCACCGGCCATAAACTCACGGCTCCACGGCCGCTTGCAGTTCATGCACGCAGGGTCGTCTGGTGCCTCGAGCACATAGTGGCTACAGCACTCGCGGCAAAATTTAAAAGGACAATAGGGACAAGAGACCTGTTTACGACTCGAAAGGTTGAAATTGTTACAGCATACGTCACACATTTTCTTACTAATTAGTCTGGGTATTTTCTTAAGTCCTTGAGGCCGAAGGTCTCACATGTTCTTCTTGACCGCCTTGATAACCTTCTTCTTGACGGGACCCTTGGATGCCGACGGCCACTTGGCGAAAATCTTATCGATTGCCTCTGTGCGCTGCTCATAGGTCTCCTCCATGCGCTTGTTCCACTTGACGTAGCGGTCGATGCGCTCGTCACTGTAGCCCGCCTTGCGCATTGCCCGGGTCACCACAGGCACGGGCGGAATCTTGCCCTTGCTATAGTAGCGGTCGGCCAGCTCGCACATGGGGACATAGTCATACTTGGGCTTGGACCGACCGACAGCCTCCTTAACGTACCCGACATATTCAAACTCTACGATAGTTTCGGCAGCCATAGTGTAGCTCATAATATCCTCGTCAGACACGCCACAGTCGCGCATAGCCACAGCCAGCTCATCGCGCGGCGGCTCACCCTTCCCATAGTACTTGTTGGCCAGAGCAAAAATGGGTGCCAGGTTAGGCTCGGGCTTGGGTGGCAGCGGCGGGTACTTGCGGTAAAACTCCTCAGTCAGCCGCTCGTACTGTGCAGTGTCCTCACCGCGAGCCTTGAGCGCCGCAAAGTAGCTGACGTGGTCGCGCGGTGGGCACCACTCGGGCTTGCGGAACGCGGTCGGGACGGAACTGTTCATAGCGCGGCATCCAGAAGCCAGCGGGGAAACCCGGCCGGGACCCGAGTAGCCAACGCAAGCCTTGCGGACGGTAGTGGGACGCTTGTACATTGTTGGTAAGAAACTTTTTGTTACACTCGCTTTGCGGCGCGCTCACTGCAGGGAACATCGCTACTCCTCGTCAAAATCGGACTCGCCGTCCGAGGACTCGTGGCAGGCGTAGGGCACGCAGGCCTCCTCCTCGTCAGACTCCTCCTCCTCCTCCTTCTCGGGGACCTCCGGCAGCTTGAAGGGACCGAAGCCGTGCGACTCGCACAGCGGGCAGTCCGGGTGGTCCTCACCGTCCAGGTCGTGCGTGTGCTTGGGCACCTGCTTAGTCGGCTTCTCCTTCTTCTCCTTGGGCTCCTTGACCGGCTTGGGCTCGGCCGGCTCGCGCGAATGGCGCTTGCAGCACTCGCTGCCAGGCAGCGCGGAAAACTTGCAGGGGACACCCTTGGCGGTCGTACCCTTGCACTGGGTGTTGCCGGGCTTGGGCTCACCGCGCGGCCCGCGCTTCTTGGGCACCTTGAAGGCCGTGGCAGCCACCTCGGCGTACTTGGCAGTCAGCTCGGCCACATCAAGACCCAGGTCACTCGCCAGCCGGCTGATGAAGGCCGCGTCGCGCTCGGCAATCAGCGCCTGCAGGGAAGTCTGGAAGGTGGCCATTCGTAAGAAGACTGTGTGTTTGTGTTTTGAACTCACCATGGTCGGTGGGTTCACTGAAGGGAACATCGCTTAAAATGTCGGACCGACTGTATAGTAATGAAGTACTATGTGGTCCACTATACCAAATATAAGGACCGGCGCAAGTTTCTTGAGAAGCAGCTCAAGCGGTACGACATCACTGACGTGGAGTGGATAGAGGACTATGACCAAGAACACCCGCTCATTTCCGAAATAAAAGAGAGGTCGGGGTCACAGCTCGTACCGGGGTACATTTCAAATTCTTTTAAACACTTTATCGCCATGAAGCGGATGGTTGATGGCGGTATCAAGGAGGCGGTCATTCTCGAGGACGATGTCGTCTTCTACCCAGAGTTTAAGCGGTGCACCTTCTATCACCCGTGCGGGTTCCTAAGGCTGTGTGCCGGCCAGCTCATCAAGTCGGGAACGCAGCCGCCACGTGGCAAGATTGTCCAAATTATGAACGCAGGCGGTTCAGAGGCGCAGTGGGTGTCGCTTCGGTTTGCAGAGGCTGCCATAAATAATATGAATTTTGATTTCACGATAGACCTGTATCAGTGCGCGCTACTCTGGAACACGACTGGCGAACCCCTGCGAACGATGAATGTGTCCTACCAGACATCCATCCTGGACAAGCCCGAAGGTGCCGAAGACTGGGATGCCTACATGGATTTCTGTAAAAATTTTAAAAATTATAAGCGATTCACTATGGAGGAACTTGGTATAAACAATAAGACCTAGTAACATAATATGGAAGAGTACTGCGCCGGCAAGAAACCGAGTAACAAACAAGAAGAACTTGCGCTCATTAAGCAGTGGGCACCGAACGAGCAGCGCCAAAACGGAACAGGTAAGATTGCAGAGATGGCCGTGGCGCAGCTGATGGCCCGTCTAGGGTTTCCGGACGCGCGCAGGGTGCGCCGTGGTTCCGTCTGGACAGACTTGTCGCACGACCGGTGGCCGTTCCACATCGAAGTCAAGTCACTGGGGTACTACTCGGTCGGCACAGCGCCCGAAAAGATTGACTCCATACCGCGCAAGTTTGCCCACATAGACAAGAAGATACTGGTCGTGTTATGTGCCGGAATGATTCTTGAAAAAAATGCAAAAGAAATTATTGAAAATAAAACTGTTGGTGCTCGGCGCTTCAGGGAGTACGCCAAAGAGACTGTGGTTGACTGGGTACCGTTCGGTCAACTGTCCGATTGGATGTCCAAAAATTTTCTTGACAAAATTTAATGAGTCTGAGCTTGCCCAGACTGTTTATTGAGTATTCAAAAAAAAACCCGACACTTGTGCGACAACGGCCAGAGTTTGTTCACTTTCTGACGGGTGGTATGGCCGTCAAGCTGTTTCTGCAGGCTCGGAAAATGCCCATACACCCACGCGTAAAGGAAACCTCCGACTTTGACTTTGTGTTTGCAGTCCCAAAAAAACTGTCACCAACCGAGCTCAACACAAAGTTTGACGCGATGGACCGACTCATGTCCCGGCACGTCAATGGGTTCGGCCGATGGCTCACGCGCAAATATAAAATTCAAAATACAATTTCTAAAAAAATACTTGTGCCACCAGTCACATACAACCCCATCATCAAAAAACAACTTTACAAAGTTATCCAGTACAAAATATACATCCCTGGCCAACCACCTGAGGGCCTGGTGGATGCAAGTCTGACCTATGTGCCAGGGGTCCAGCGCGGTCAGCTGCTCCACCAGTACACAGCCGCTTTTGGTATGCCTATCCAGCAAGTCAAGTATCTGTACAAGGGTGTACTGGCTGTGCTAGCCAGCTCGTTCAGCTCCTTTGCCAAAAAGAATCTGGCACTCGGCTCGCGGAACCCGCTCCTCGGGAATAGAGCCGAGAAGGGTCTCAAGAACACGGCACGCATCGCCAACCTCATACGGGCGCACAGCAGCGCGACGACCGCCGCCAAGAACCTCGTGAGACACATACGTACCGGTAATGTCAAACAGGCGTTCCGGAACGCGAGCCGGGTCATCAAAAATCTGGGCCGAGACGCATGTTACGACAAGACGGAACAGGATGTCCACAATCACTGCATCGAGTCACACCTCCGTCGCGGCTGGAAAATCGCCGCACACGAGTGGCAAGTCGTTCCTAGTAAAGAAAAGTATGGCCGTGGCGACCTTGTCTTTATCAAGAACAAGGAGTACCGTGTCATAGAGTGCAAGCGCAAATTTTGGCCTAATGTCATTGAACAGGCCAAGTTTTACGGCGCCGCCTGGAAAATGCTGTATGCCAAGCCCGGCTACATTGTCCGCTACGGCATCTGGACCTGCTCCGTCAAGCGCACGCTCGGTACAGTCAAAAACCCTATGAAGTTGTGCACACGACCATCAGTCTGCCGTATAATTTCTAAACGTAAAGTAAAATGAACCGCAACAGCCAAGGGGCGGCGCGGCTCGTAGCTCTGCTTATGCACAGCCGCAACCAGGCACACGTCTACCACCTGCTGACCACGTCATATGCACAGCACAAGGCGCTCGGCAAGTACTACGAGAAGATTACCGAGCTGTTCGATGACTACGCGGAAGCGTACATGGGCAAGTACGGCCGCTTCCGTGCATTCTCAGTAAACTCGCGTGTGAATAAGGACCCGCGCAAGGCGGCACTGTACTTTAGACAGCTCAATGCAAAGATTCGCGCGCTCAAAACCCCGACCGACTCGTACCTTCGTAACATCCTCGACGAAATCAAGGCGCTTATCCGCAGTACCCAGTACTTGCTCACTTTGAAATAAAAATTTACTTTTTCTTTTCAGCATCCTTCCGGACGCGTCTATAGTGCCACCAGTTTGCTGTAGAGCTAAACAGGACAAAAAGTCCTAAAAATTTTCCTGTTAGAGCGACACCCTCCATGGGGTCGATGGCGGCTCGCGGCCGGACCACATGTCGCGGCCGCTGAAAAACAAGAGGTCTCGGTCGACACATCACATCCATTCTGGGTTATTAACAGACCATTCGACCACCTCCTTAATACGGTCCCGGACGCTCTTCTTCGGCCACCACCCCAGATTCATGAGGCGCTCTCCAGACAGGGCGTAGCGCAGGTCGTGCCCAGGTCGAGCCGAGTGAAAGTCGACCAGCTCGTACTTGAAGTACTCCCGACCAAGCGCCTCTGCAATCATCGTAGCCAGGGTCAGGTTGTCCACCTCCTCCTTGCCCACGATGTTAAACTTCTGACACTGGTCGCCGTTCTTGACGCGCGCATCAAAACCAGGAATGTTGATGATGTGGGCCAGCGCGTCCGCCACATCCTCTGCATGAATGTAAAACCGACTGCCGGCATTCTGCTTCTGGGCGTCGGCGTGAATCTCAATCGTCTCACCCTTGCGAATCTTGTTGATGCACTTGGGGATGAACTTCTCGGCGTGCTGGCGCGGCCCAAACACATTCATGGTGTGCGTCACGACAATCGGCATCTTGTAAGTGTTCTGGTAGGCGACCGCCAGCTCCTCGCCGCCCGCCTTGGTGGCCGAGTACGGGTTCGTGCAGTTGTACCGGTCGTACTCGTCGTACGCCTTGCCGGTCGGCGCCGGTCCAAACACCTCGTCGGTCGAAAAGTAAACAAACATCTTTAGGTCCGGCTGCTGACGCGCAAACTCCAGGATATTGCAGGTCGCCAGCACATTGTCCAGAACAAAGTCCCGTGGCGACTCGATGCTACGGTCGACGTGGCTGCTGGCCGCAATATGGAAGATGTAGTCAAACGTGCCGAGCTGCTTGGACAGCTGCTCGTTCACCTCTGAGCGCAGGTCGTGGTGCAGGACACGATGCTTGTCCGTGATGCGGTTCAGGTTGCCCGAGTGACTCAGACGGTCCAGCCCGACCACCTCGTAGCCATCCTTCACAAACCGCTCAGCTACATGGTGACCGATGAACCCAGCCGAGCCAGTAATTAGGACACGACCAGTCATTAGTTAAAAATTGTACTAATTGTTTAACTAATGGAGTCATTCTCAAAGATACCATGGGAATGTGACTTTAGAACCCATCCGGACAAGTCGCCGCTCGTCGGCCTCTTCATCGAGTCCAGGGACCACCCGCTCATCGAGTACGCCCTGCGCAATTTTTCGTGCATGCTGCCGTTCGCCTCACTGTACGTGATGCACTCGAAGCAGAACATGGAGACCATCAAGCGAGTCATCGGCGCAGGCACGCGCGTGCACCTCGAGCTGCTTCCGGACGGCTTTGGCGAACTGGACTGCAACATACTCAAGTTGTCACCAGACCTGTGGTCACGATTCACAAAAAATTTTGAAAAAGTTTTAATTTTCAATGTGGACACTGGTATCAAGCACAACTCCATCCTGAGATTCATGCACTACGACTACATCGGGTCAGCCTGGAATCACTTTCCGGTGGGCGACCCACGGGTATTCCAGGGGAACGGCGGCTTTTCTCTCAGAAGCTCGTGGAACACTTTCCGGCTAGCCATAGAGAACCCGTGCCCGGTCGACAACACAAAGGCTGTTGTCATGCCAGAGGATGTTTGGTACGCGATCGGCTTTCACACCGACGAGTCCGGACGGTACAAGCTGCCGACCCGTGAAGACTGTAACCTCTTTTCGACTGAGGGCAATGATATCGGTGGTACACTCGGCTTCCACGACACTGAAAAGTACACACCAAATACTTCGAATGTTTATGTCGTCATGGACGGACCCACCCGAAAACTAGTGGATGTCATCTCAGCGACAGTGGACGACCGGTACAATGTGCTCCCGCTCGTCCGGCTCGGTGTCGGTCCCAAGTGTCTGAGAATCTTCCGCCAGACGGACTTTGGCGTGCCGAACGGCCGAGTCCTGGAAATTGTCACCAAGTACGAAGACAGAGAACCACGTGTGTTCAAAATTGAACTCGAGAAAGGAAAACTTAAAAATGATATTATGATTGTTCAGTAGAGAGGATGGTGGTCATCAGTCTGACATCGATACCTAGTCGTTTTCAGTATTTGCCACAAATTGTTAAAAATTTATTGGAGCAGGAGGGTTCGCCGACCGTCTACGTGTGCATACCGGACCAGTACAAGCGTTTCCCGGACCTTGAGGTGGTCCCGCCCGTGTTTGACAACGAGCGCGTAAAGGTGCTACGCGGCCCGGACTACGGTCCGGCGACCAAGTTTATCCCCACGGCCCTGGCTGTGCCGGACGACGAGAAGATTGTGTACGTCGACGACGACACCGATTACCCGCGGTGCCTAGCCAAGGTCCTGTCCATGTTCAAGGATGGCGTGTGGGGCCTGTCCGGATTTAATTTTTCAGAATATTTTTCAGGAAATGTTACTCGAGCCAACAAGGAGGTGGATGTCATCGAGGGCTATGGCGGTGTCTGCATTCAGGCAAAAATTATAAAAAATAATTTACAAAAACTTTTGGAACTGCTCGACATGACATACAATGATGACATGGCCTTGTCAAACCTGCTCCACTTTCTGTGGGTCCCCGTCCGGACAGTGGTCAGCCCGGTGTGCCACGTGGGTATGCTCCGCCAGTACCAGTTTGGGTTTGGACCGGACGCCCTACATTTCAATAACGGTGAAGGGTCACATGTGGAAAATAATAAAAGAATTTTAAAAACTTTTTCAGATAAGAATGTAAACTATTTCATGTATAAGAATGCTGGTTGACTGTTTCATGTTTTATAACGAGCTGGATGTGCTCGAAGCACGTCTGACTCTGCTCGACGAGTACGTGGACCTGTTTGTGTTGGTCGAGGCCGAGGTGACACATCTGGGTGGCCGCAAGCCTCTTTACTTTGAGCAGAACAAGGAGCGGTACAGCAAGTGGCTGCCTAAGATTCGGTACGTTCTGGCCAAGGACATGCCGGGTGACCCGGACCCGTGGTCGCGCGAGAAGCACCAGCGCAACTGTATCATGGAGGGTCTGACGGACGTCCCCAAGGAGGCGATTGTGATGGTGAGCGATGTGGACGAGATTCCGGACATGCGTCACATCCGGTACGAGAAGCTGACGAATGTGGTGACGGCCGTCCACATGCACATGTTTGAGTACTCTCTCAAGTACTACTTCACGGACGAGCCGTGGATAGGCACTGTGATTACGACTCATGAACTGCTGGCCCGGTATGGACCTAATTTTCTGCGGGACAAGCGCTGGCAGTTGCCCATTCATCGTTTCGCTGGCTGGCACCTCAGCTCGTTTGGCGACTGGGAACACGTGTACAAAAAGTTTTCTACGTACGCACACGCGCTCGACGCAGCGACCGAGAAGGACCCCGAGGTCTATCGGCGGAACGTGGCCGAGGGTCTGTGGGGCGGGAAACAGATGCCACCACCGCCACCAGATGCTATCCCACCACTGCCTGAAGAACTGCTGACGAAGATTGGCCAACCGACAGTGTTATAATAAAACCCTTTTGTTTTGAAATCTCGACACAGTGTACAGTTACTCTAGTTCTGGACCCTTTTTTGATATCCGGGTATTATTTCATAAAAGTAATTGTACCGGCCAGATTCATAGTGTTCTTCTTCGAACCCACGAGGCTTGAACTCTTTCCAGGGTGTCAAGTCGAGTTTTCGAGGTGGATAGCCCATCGCTGTCTGGTGTCACGCCACACGGTCCTCCCTATATAACTAAAGCAATGAATCTATAAATAAATATGGCGACCGTAGTGACTTCCGACGGAACAGTCTTCAATATGCACCGTGACCTCGTCGATGACTGTGAAGTCATCAAGACGTTCACCGAAGAGGTTAACGGCACAATTCCACTGCCTAACATTGACACGGAAACATTCATCAAGGTG
>Ga0228702_1002455_pt1 | contig 10630 bp, 11 predicted proteins | sample McNCre217_Aug_MG_2_FD_178018 | JGI IMG/M metagenome (GOLD analysis project Ga0228702, IMG submission 178018) | Freshwater microbial communities from McNutts Creek, Athens, Georgia, United States - 20-17_Aug_MG | ecosystem: Environmental > Aquatic > Freshwater > Creek | place: USA: Georgia... | reverse complement strand
CAAACTCTGGGATCAAATAAAGCGGAAAATTGGTACTTTCTTTACCGGTGAGCAGATGCGGTGGTAGATTTCCCCGGACAGTTTCTGCAAAATCGCGTGGTAACGTCATCGCCGATGGCAAGTGGTTGACTTGGGATGTGATATTCAGTTGGCGCGATTGGAGGAGGTGGATTGAAGGGAACATTCCTGCTAGGTGTCGGAGCGCAAAAGGCAGGCACGACATGGCTTTATAAGGCCCTCGCTGCAGCGCCAGATGTGAATTTTGGTATCACAAAGGAATACCATGTCTGGGATGCGGTTTATTCCGAGCATTGCGGAGAATTCCGAGTGGCCCCAGAGGCTTGCTTGGTCCGGCGGAAAGGCCCATCGATCCGCTATCGGATGCAGAACGAGGACGGGTTTTATTCTAAGTATTTCAGGGATGTCCTTGACACTGGCTGCAACCTGACGGGTGACATCACTCCATCCTATGCCTGCCTTTCGGCGGATAATTTCCGAAAAATCCGCTCCACGCTTCAAGCGATAGGTGCAAGACTACGCGTCGTCTTCCTGATGCGCGATCCCTTCGAAAGGAATTGGAGCTTGGTGCGGATGGCCAAGCGAAAGAAAGGGATCCTTATTGGTGAAGATGAGATTCTGCTTAATTGCCATGCCTTGATCGGCAACATTCTCCGCACCCGCTACGACCAGACCGTTCGCAATCTGCGGGCCGCATTCTCCGAGGATGAACTTCACTTCGGTCTTTATGAGACTATGCATCAGGAAAACGAAATACAGCGTCTATCCGATTTCCTTGACGTTAGCATTGATCGCGCCGCAATTGGCCAGCGTCACAACGCCTCGCCCAAGGTCGAGGCGATTTCTCCCAGCACCAAAGCCGCAGTTCAGGATTTCTACCGCGAGGTCTATGAGTTTTGCTGGACCGAGTTTCCAGATACACGGAGTTACTGGCAGGTCTGACGAATGATGCGGCGCGATCAGCGCCGCAGATCCTGTTCCAAACGGCGGTGCAAATCGGCAGCCTCTTTTGCTATCCCGTCGATCAGCTTGGACCGTTGTCCGCGCAGTTCGAAGAAGCCCGCAACGACTGCGAACCGCCCGAGGGCGAGGTAGCTCCCCGTCCCGTCCCCAAGATTGACCATCGCAATGGCTGCCATGAAACACATGCCGGCCTCGACCTCAGAACGAAGGATCGCGTTGGTCCTAAGCTGCGGATAGTCTTTGAAACCCGTCTCGAGCTGCGCGAGGACGCTTCTTGCCAGTACCAAGCCAGCTTCATAATGCTTGAGGTTGATAAGTGTGGCGCAGCGCTCATAAACCGCCGACAGGTCAGCAAAGGATGACAGCTCAATGCCCGAAACGGTGCCGGTTCCGGTCGGTGTAGGGCGATGAGCAAGATCGGCCGACACCGCCCCTTCGCGGGCATAGAGGCCGATTGCCTCGACCGCCGCCTTGCGCTTGTCCGCAGGGAGGTGTGGGCCGCCGATAAAATCGAGCAAGCGTACGGCGAACTCCTTGCCATGGCGCGAAGCCTTTTCGTAACTCACGAAAAATGTGGGCGCGCACGACGTTTCAATTACAGAAAGTGCGGTTTGGTAAAGTAACAGCGCCTGTTGCGCCTTGTTAACGTAAAGGGCCGCTTCCTCTGAATCTTCCAAGGCCGCCGCGGCCTCGATACGCTCACGCATGACCGCTGCGGTGGGATCGCGGGTCACGAGGATTAAGCGCGGATTCACCAAATCGGGTAGTATGTCCGAAATATATAGTGCGGCCAGCGGATCCTTCCAGCCCCAGACAGCACGGGTCGCATTGCGCTGTGCGATCGTCCGTCGCACATGATCAAGAAAGCGACTTCGCCCCTCGTTCTGGGTAATTATCGACAAATTGCCGCCGTGCAAGTTGAAGGCACGGTCCTCGTTGTTCGCTTGATCGATATCGTCGCCCATGAAGACGCCGGCGAGCCGAAGCGCACCGGCCACTAGCGACGTGCCGCCGCGCGGCGCTCCCAGAACAACAATGGTCCGACTAGCAGGCGCTTCCGTGACATGTCGAAGGAAAAACCCGGACTTGCAGTTCTTCTGCTTCAGCAGCATGTCAATCTGCCCTGGTTGGAATCGCAAAGTCTAACCCTTGCCCGTTGCGCCAGCTAACGCCGGATTTCCAATATTTGTCAATTCTTTGATCATTTTTCGACAAGCGGTTTGCGGCACAACGACAACTGGTTTTACACACACCACAGGACCAGCGTTGTCAGGCGGACACGACTTTGCTAGGGATTGTCACTCTGTTTGGGGGAAGTGCAGGAGGAGTTTAATGCGGCGTGGGCAGATCAGCAGTTGCGGCTTCTTCGTTGGCCCGACGGCGCGATGGAATGAGCCGCGCACGTATATCGTCCTTGGTGCGCCGCGCGGTGGCACATCGATGTGCGCAGGTGCAATGCGCATAGCTGGAATACCGATGGGCGAAAACATAGCAAGCCGTAGCAACGAGGATCGCGATTTCATTCTGCACAAAGGCGATGTAGCGTCCTTAACGACGGACGGGGCTAAGGCCGCCTATATCGATCAGATCCGTGAGTTAGTTTCAGCAAGAAACAAAAGCCACGAAGTGTGGGGTTGGAAAGATCCGATCAGCTCCCTTTATCTGGACGCCCTTCTTGGCGACCTGCGAAATCCGCACATCGTTTTCGTCATGCGCGATTCCGCAGCCGTGACCCTGCGGGAATGGGCTTCGTTGCCCCGGGCGAATCTGGCGGCGGCCAGTCAGCATTTCTATTTCGACCAGATCGAGCGCTCTCAGCAACTGTACGCGCGGGCCTTAGGCATCATCAGGACCAGTGGTTTGCCCGGATTGATACTGAGCTATGAGCGCTGCTTGCGGTACCCGCAGGATTTTGCCAACCGGATACTGGCATTCAGCGGTATGGGCCGCGAAGCTGCTCAGGACAATAATGCGCTGGCTACGAAAATTGCCGACTATGTCACGCCAGATGCGGTGACAGGGCGGATTCCGACTGCCTTGCCCGATCCAGACGCCAAGCGCACGGTCCGGAACGACCTATCTTTTTTCGGCAGCCTTGACGACGCGTATCGCGCATGTGCGGAGCTTGTGAATGCGGGCATGTATGCGGAAGCTTTGATACTGAGTTCAAGCATTCTGGTGGCGGGCATTGGCGGCCCCGGCATTGCCCCGCAATTCATCGTTACACCCCAGCGGTTTGCCGTGCTTGAAGCAGGGCTTTGCTTCATTCGCGCCGTGGCTTTTGCCAACAGCGCCGATCCCGAGCGTGCTTTGAAAGAGGTGCTGCGGTTCGGATCGACCCGGGACTATCTGACAAAGCGCGGTGTCGTTGATCCGTTGGTGGAAAACCTGCTTGGCCCAGTGGCCGGGTTGCAGGTGTCGCTGGAAAAGGTGCTGATCGGGGCGGGCGTATCCGGATGACGGGAAACATAGTCTATTGGTCAGACAAGCGGGCCTATGACCGGCATCCGCTGGAGCTTTGCCGCCTCGAGATGCAATCGCGCGAGCATTGTGTCGCCACCATGTAATGCGATCGCAGAGAGCCATGCGACAGCATCCGTGCCGGTTGCGTTCTTTCGACAAAAATCGGCCTTGATGAAGGGAAAGCCCGCCCGCAGCAATTCGCGCCAGAGGTGATGTGTGGGATTAAACGTCTGCCTAATATCGCTGTCGACCCCGGAAAGTTGTGCAAGCGGAAACAGGCAGAACGCGTCCAGCCCGGCAAGCTCTTCGCAGACCTGACGCAGGAACACCTCGTAAAGGAAAATGGTGGCAGCTTTGTCCTGCACATCCCTAACTGACGACAGGAATGCTTGGATGACTGGGTTCTGGACGCCAACCCCCTTGAGGCCCCAGAAAAAGCTTTGAAAGTGTTGCGCAGCAAAGTCGGATTCAGTCAGGAAGAAGACCGGAGCCGACCTGGCGGCGATCTGGTCTATCATGCTTTCAAAGCCGTCGAACGGTCCCACGATGCTGTCATTAGTGAACAACAGCGTCTCAGCTTGCCATACCGAAGGAAAGCGAGCCGCAGCATCGCGCCACGCACCGAAGTCTAAGCCCAGATTGTCGCGCAGCATGACGATCCGTGCTAGGTCTAGCGCCTCGGGCGGAAGCCGATGGTGACCGACCTGGTTCAGAATTAGCACGGTCTGGAAGCCCGAGGCCTTCAGTCGGGCCAGATAATGCAGTGTATAGGGCAGCAGTTGACCGTCTGGCGCGAAGGAAACGAAGAGGCAAACCCGCTGGCCGGCAAAATCTGCCTGTTCGTCGCCGTGGATCGCCACCTTTGCGGCGGTTGAAGCAAAGGTTATTTCAACGGGACAATAGCGGTCAAGCGTTGCGACGCGGCTGCGAAGAATGGCAAGTTGCGGGTCCATGCTGGCGCTACATTCCGCCGAAAGATAGCGCAGCGCGGTGTGACGTCGGTAAAGCAGCACGCGCGCCGCACGCGAGAGGGCGTCGCTTTCGATGGCAGCGATGCTGCCGCCGCGCACATGCGCAACGAAACAGTCCTCGGCGATCCGAAGCGTATATCCTGCGTCGAGGGCGCGCAGGGACAGATCTTGAAATTCGCCGTAGCCTTGGGGGAAAAGATCAGTGTCCAGCCCGCCAAGCCGGTCATAGATGTTTCGATCAACCAAGGCGCAGAACCCATGGATCAGGGCAATTCGTGGCGGGGCGAAGACTTTCAGCAAATCAAGTCGGCTTGTGATGCGCGCGATCTCGGATGCAGAGGGCATCGAACTCTGGGAAAAATTCCCCGCCGCGTCGAAAACAGGGCCGACGCTCTGCCAGGCTGCATTGTTTGAAAGCGGGCCGACCATGGCCACGTTGCCTTTCGGTGGCATGGCTGCGGTCAAGCGCTCAAGCCAGCCGTCACTGACCACGCAATCGCTGTTGAGGGCTACGAACCGCCGTGACTGGCTATGCGCAAGCCCCAAGGTCAGCGCCAGGGTGAAGCCGGACCGCTTGCCTGTCTGCACGACCGTGACTGTACCGTCGTCTTTTTCAACCCCGCGAAGCCATGCGCGGGTCTGATCGGAGGAGCCGTCGTCTACGAGGATGATCCGGCCGAGACTGGGCGACCGGTGCAGTTCCAGACTGTCAAGACACGCTTTTAGGTGGTCAAGTCCGTCGTGAACCGGGATGATCACGTCGGTCGTCGACCTGTCGCGGGCGTTGCGTTTACGTTGGCCGGTTTCCGCGATGTGCGTATGCTGCTGGGGCAGGCCGACACCCGCCAGGAAGTCGTTCACACGGGATCGAGGCGCGCGGGCGATGAATTCCTCAAATGTGATCCGAAAGCTTTCCACCGGGGCAGACAGTGCAGGGAACGCTTCGGCCAGTTCCGCCGCGAGGACAAGAGCAGATTCGTAATCGCCAAGCGTACGATTGACCTCGCACTCCAGTAGGCCCACCTCGCCCAATTTCGCGCTGCGCTGATGCAACCAGGCAAGATCGGGAATAGCGTCGGTCGCACGGCCCAGTTTGATCATGGCCGAGGCCCTCGTCAGGCGCATGTCGATATGGTCAGGAGCGCGGCTAAGCACATGACCGGCTTGGGACAGCGCCTGCGCCGGACAATCAAGGGCAAGATAGGCGATGGCAAGCGAAATGCGGGCTGCGTCCAGCGCAGGAGCGATGGAAAGCGCGGCTTGAAAACTGTGAATTGCCTGTGACAGTTCACCGAGATGATAACGGGCAGCTCCAAGACCAAGGTGACATTCGGCCTTCTGGGGTGCTTTTGCGACCGCCCGCAGCCACCAGACCTCTGCTCGCGCGGCATCGCCAAGCGCAATGGCGGCATTGCCACGTTCGATCAGGACGCTTAGCGAGCGGAATGCACCCCATTCCGTCGCAAGGAAATGCGCCCACGCAACGCTTGACCTGGTTTCTGCAAGGTGCCTGCGAGCTTGTTGGAAACGACGTGGTCTATTGAATCTAGTTGCCATTTTCGTTCTTGCCGTACACCCGAAGCGAAAAAGCATTGTTCGCTTTCACTACTCGCATGGGCGGTCGGTCAGGCCATATCAGTGCAGACGACCGCGCATGAGGGATCAGCAAACGCGTTTAGTATGCGCCCAGCCAGCTGACAACTGAGGGCGTTTGTTCATGAAATCATAGGTGAGGGTCACCGCGCTGTGGTCGAACGTGTAGCCGATTCCAGCGTCCAGACCCCAATTGTTATCGAAGAAGTAGGTGGCACCTACGGCACCGACCAACTCGTCCGGGCGGTTCGACGATAGCACCTTTCCGGTCAGGCCCAACACAGGTGCGTCGCCTCCGCCGAAATTCATCGAGATGCCAAGCATGATCGCCGGCTCGGCATAGGACGGGCAGGCCAACAACAAGGTCAGAAGCGCCGAAGAGGTTCGTAACAGGGACAAGGTGCGATCTCTTAATTTGAATTAACGTAGTTACTAAATTGTGATTTGACGCCATACTGTCAACCAAAAATGCTGATCGTAATTAAGAAAGCATCCTGTGATGATTGTCCGTCGTCGAACGATTTGGCGCAATCGTCCTAACATTGCGCTTAAATAGTCCAGCCTCGACGCGGTTTTCGAAGCTTGGTTCACCAGATGCATGGCATCTTTGTAGATAAAGATGCGCTGGACGGATGAGACGAGTGGGTCACTGTTGAACTATGCCAATCCGGAGGCGCGCATCCCCAGCCGGCATCCGTTGCGCAAGATCTGGCAGGTGGTGAACGACGCCCTGGCCGAACGAGATGCCGAGTACTGTCAGATAAATGCAAAACAGTCTCAGTTTCACCACCTCGGCGCAGAGGTCAGGCAGTAAAGAGGCTTGTTGTTCAGACAATTTATAAACGGACAACGAACGCGGCCTTTTTTAGCGGGTCAAATGCAAGTGGCCAACAATTGCGATACTAAGTGTCTGTTTATGCTGCGATAATAACTGGTTTCGACGACAGAGTTTGAACTTGTGACCTTCAGGTATGACCCGACAGCCTGTGCCTCAAGGCACTATCCGTCCTTAGACTTGACTAGGTTTTTCTTGCAAGCCTTGCAGTGCGTTCCTTCCCTTGGTTTCAGGACGGAGCACCATGCGCACCCGTCACAGGTAATGCAGGTGGACGATCATCTTGTCTAGTTTTGCGAGCCGCACTAATTCGTAATCATCGCCGTTGCAAGAAAGCTAGCGACCATTGTCAACGCGCTATGCAGCAACTGTCAAAATAAGAGAGTATCAGCTCCCAGACGGATAATTTTTCTAAATCTTTCTAGCCTAATTTAACTCTTTTGGACAGGAGGAAGCTCATAATATCAAACGATGCCGATTGAAAGTTTGTGGTAGCCAAGGCATGTGGCATAGCCGCTGGCATAAGTGTGCGGGAACAATGGCTATTTTATTTCGGGGGTTTAAGGTGCTTGAGCGTCTAGTGTTAGTTTCGGTGGCATTTGCTACCGCATCGGTCGGTCAAGCGGCATTTGCTGCAGAGGAGACGGCCATCCTTGATGTTACGGCAACCGTTCATGACACCTGCGACGTGTCGCTTACGCCGCTCGCCTTTGGCGATATGGAATCGGATCGACCATGCACATGGCTGCGGTGAACCCCGATGCCTGCGACACGCCGGTGCGCGCGTTTGGCACATTCACCCAGGATCTGCATGATCTTGCGGATTCCCGGGCGCCGCTGGCGTTTCTGTCCCCAAAGATACAAGCGGCCATTCTTGAACGCACCCAGCCCGCCGAGCTCAGTCTCGAACGCCTCGTCCGCGCCGGCATCCCCTTCCACTGGACCGAACAAGAGGCAAAATTCGGTTTCTGCTGAGCCTCCGCCGGCCCCCAAATCTGCCTCGACCAGCCAATCGGTGACCGAGCCCATCGGCGCACGCCGCTTACAAACAACCGGGCCAGCGCGGCAACACCGAAACCTACCCAGCTCGAAATGAGATACTTTCCCTGTAAATTCCCTGTTAATCCCTGTTTCCGGTGCGCAACCGCAAAACCGAACCGGGGCCAGACTGCGACTGAGACCACAGCCCAAAACCCCGCGTTTGCCAGCAGGCATCGCGCGTCTCAGCCGATCAACGCTCAGCGCAAGCCATGGAAATCACCGCGGAATTCGCGAACAAACTGTACAGAGATCAGAAATATAGGGGTGGCTGGCGGATGGGGTGGGATTCGAACCCACGGTACGGTTCCCCGCACGCTAGTTTTCAAGACTAGAGCCTTAAACCACTCGGCCACCCATCCGTTGGTGCTGAAATAACATCACTATTTGGAAGATCAAGCCGGAATGAACCACCCAAAGGTTTGCTAGTGAGCTAATTGTCTGCGTTCGATGTGAGGCGCGACTTCGATCGCTGGTGCGGTTGATGCCATGTTGTGCTGGGGGCTTGGCCTCATTCGGCGACAGCTGAGGGTCGTTGCGACGGATACCTGCTTGGATGCACGAGCTGTCAAAGTGACTTTATGGGATAGGCGCAGGTTACAAGAGAGGGCATCCGGGCCGATGCCGCGGGCCATGGAAGTGCTACGCGAGAATTGTCAGCAGAAGTTTGCTTGAGTCCGTCAGGTCGTATCTTTAGCCTTTCGGGATGTCCAATCGCTCCCTCTTCCGTTACTTCAAAAAAAACGAGCCTCGAACGCATCCGCTTGGCGGTGATGACGTACATTCGTTTCCGGTTGTCGCTGCGCAATGTTGAGGATTTGCGGCATGAGCGTGGTCTTGAGATCAACCACGAAACGGTGCGTTTACCAAGACATCGTTGCCAGCATGGCCGATTTTATACTGTCCGAAGAAAAGCTTCAGATCGCCGACGCATATGGAACCGAGGCAGCTGTCCTTTCCTGTGCTAGCCGTTAGGTGGTTAACCCTAAACTGGCCGCGGTGAGGCGCGGGTGCGCCGTGCGCCTATGCTCCAAGCCAGGAGGACGAACCGTGGAGAGTATAGCGACATTTTCGTTGGCTTGGATGTAGCCAAAGATCAGCACGCGGTTGGGGCCGTCAATCGACAGCCCCAACACGTATTACTTGCAGCCCTTTTTCGCCATACGCACCTGAATCGCGGTAACCTCTTTCTCAAGGTCCTTCCGGGCGATCTGGCTAAGTGAGGAGTTGATGCTGTTGAGGTCAGACTTGGTGCCGGACGAGAAGACCGAAGCAATAGCCGACACCGTCGCTTTTTCGGTATAGCTCTTGATCTTTTCGCGCCGGACGGCCAACTCCGTTGACAGCCTTGCGCAGCTCATGGCGTCAAGTGACGCCGCCTTTTGTCTTTCTTCCTCTTGCGGATCGACGCAGGCCGTCAGGGCTGCAAGCGTGCCGACAAGGGCGGCGAAGGTTATGCTTTTTTTCAGGATTGCTTTCACTCGGTTTTCTCCTTGAGTTGAAAATAGATAGTTTTAATGAACGTCCCAGCTGGGTTGTGCCGTTGGTTTCGGTTTGGTGATGATAGAGGCGATGCAGGCGGCCAAAGGCATTCGCATCAGACAAGCCCCCAGGCCTTGAAAAACGGCGACATGTCCTTGCCGCAAATAGCTTCTACATTCTGGCAGAACAGCGCCACTTTCGCGCTGTCGTTCGCCCGCGCGCTGAGGGGTGCTTCGCGGTATTTTCGGTTCAGCTGCACGAACAAACCCCAGCCAAACTCTTCGCGCAGGCGATCCAGCATGACGAGATGAACAAAGGGATCACCTTCTTTGGTCACATCCATCTGACCTTCGGCCAGCAATCTGGCAGCAGTCGCGCGGTGTTCGGGCTCTGTCTCAAGCCGGGACTTCTGACCGAACCGCTCTTGCGCGAACAGTGACCAGATGTTGACGTTGACCTCAACATGCGCGCTCCAGGTCCATGAGTGGGGCTGATATAGATGACCAAGTTCATGCCAAATCCCCCATCCCGAGGACAGAACCTCAGGATTGACCAACTCGCAGATGTTTTCGGGCAGCATCGCGATGTAGTCCTGATAGGCATACATATAGAAAAGCTGCTTTGCCTCTTCCGAGGCCCAGATGTCGGTCAAAAAATGCACCCGGTTCTGGCACGGCGCGTGTTTGCCCTCCGGATCAGTGCGCCCGGACAGCTCGTCGAGCCATCCGATCAGACGTTCAATTTGATCAAAGGTCGCGGTGGGCTCAGCGATGACATGCGCTGGGTCGTCGCTGCGCGGCAGCGTGATAAGGGCGCGATCGGAAACGTACTGCACCCAGGGCGCAAAGCCATCATCCTGACGCACCCACCCCTGTTTTCGGTCCCACAGCGCAAGCCGCTTACCACCACGGACCTGAAGCGTCACCGCTAAACCTTTGCCAATATGGCGCACAAACACCGGACCGGGGACGTCGAAGTCAATCTCGTTGGCGCCCTCCTGCAAGGGAAACTCTTGTCTGCCTGGGTCCGCAGACCACGTCGGACAAAAGCCGGCGACGATTGATAGCTGTGCAGATGGTGACATCCCAACGACCTGCACCAAGATCCGGTCACCGGGGTCAACGTAAAGCCCCAAAGGGGTTTCGTCGCACCAGAATGAAGCGTCGAGCCTTTCTGCCTCGTCATGCGCACTCGGCTGCGACGAAATTATCATTTCAATCATGGTCGCGACAACTCTTCTTGCGTCTCGAGGTTTGGGCGGGCTTCA
>Ga0228702_1002453_pt1 | contig 10634 bp, 9 predicted proteins | sample McNCre217_Aug_MG_2_FD_178018 | JGI IMG/M metagenome (GOLD analysis project Ga0228702, IMG submission 178018) | Freshwater microbial communities from McNutts Creek, Athens, Georgia, United States - 20-17_Aug_MG | ecosystem: Environmental > Aquatic > Freshwater > Creek | place: USA: Georgia... | reverse complement strand
TGCGGTGGTTAGGTATTTGCCGATGTCTGAGACTTGAGCAATCAGAGTTGCATCGCCGTCGATCACGAGGGTGTGCACGTGCTTCCAACCATCAAGTTTGAGCACGCCAACTTTGCTGCCGAGAGCAACCGCTTCAAACAATGCGGTTGAGTAAACCCCGACTACAAATTCCGATTCGGCAATCATCGGCAGAGTTTCAGCGTGTGGATCGACGATAGAAATATTGTTTGGTCGCTCGCCGAATGAATCGAGCACTGAATTTATTTCATCGAGTTTTTCTTGCGGGTGCGGTTTGAAAATAACTTCGAGGTTTTTTACAGAGGCCGCGATGAATCGTGCAAACTGAATAATGTTTTTACTCTGCTGCGGTTGACCAATCACGAGCAGCTGTCGTTTTTTGGCAACACCTTTTTGCGCGGTTAGGAAACTAGGAGCACCGATGGTGACTCGCTTAACTGACGGCGGTAGTGCCTCACCCCAGTAGCTGCCCCACTGCCAAAACTCGTCTGGCAGATATGCTCCGGCCACGGCGTCGGTCCAGGCTAAACGCGGGTGCATCGAAGAAATCACGCCGTGCTGTGGTTCGATCACGCGCAATCCGGCACGCTTCGCCGCGGCAATGGTTGGCAACTGCCAGGCGTTCACGGCAAATAGTGCCTTTGCCTTGGCGGTGCGGAATAGCGAATACCAACCGATCTCGCGAGAGATGAAGTCGACCAGCAGCCAGCGCGGGAAGGCGCGGTATTTGGCGAGGTCAACCGAGAGTTCCTGCTCCAAGAATTCGATAACGCGTGCCCAGGTTTCGGCGTGGTGCTTGCGCTGGGTGAGCAGCACCTTGGCCTTGGCTCGCAAGCGAGAGCGCTGTTTGAACAGGGCGTCTAGGGTTTCAAACTTTGGCAGGCCGGAACCGGCATCCTCGGAGCCGATGCCAAACACCAGTGCCGGGCCGGAAACTGCCTCGGCAGCCCGGATGATTCCCGCGCTGAACGGATCTTGCCCGGAGACGTCTCTGCGCACAAACGGCAGCACGGCAACGGCTGACTCTTGGATTGGCACTTCGCGCTGGGCTGGCACCTCGGCCTTGGCTGGCACCGGCTGAAACAGCCCGAGCTGCTCGGCGATGTGGGTGTAAAGCCGCTCGCGAATTACCTGCCAAAGGTAAACATCGCCCACTTGCCAACTCGGCAGTTGCTCGGCTTCTTCCACGGCAAGTAATGCCGACCAGATTTTCTCTAGGCTCATTACTTCTCGAGGATTGCCTTGGCGCGATCGAAGTCGGCTTGGGTATCGATGTCGATCGAGTCCTCTTCGCTCATCACGTAAGGAAGAGCACCTTCAAACGGGAACTTGTTGCCAATGCGTTTGAATTCCGAAAGCTTGAAGCAGTAGATAGCGCCGTTTGGCACATACGTCTCTGGCAGTTCCTGTCGGTTCGAAGAGTAAGCCTCTGGGAACAGTGGCTTCAACTTTCCATGCTCAACCATCAACGACCAATACGGCGACTTCGACGGACTAGTAACTGAGATCACCGATTTGGTTGAAGGGTGTTTGGCGATCAAATCAAAAACCTGTTCTACCATTTCTGAATCGCGCATTGGCGAAGTCGGTTGCAGATAAACAATCCAAGGATCAATTGATGGATCTAGCTCGATCTCGGCGTTGTTGAAGAAATCTAGTATCACACCGGCAGCGGTTGACTCGTCGGTTGCTGCTTCGTCAGAGCGCTTGTGATTAACAACGTCCAGACGATGTGCCTCGGCAAGAATTTCTGCATCATCTGAAGACACCACAGTGATGTCTACGAACAAACAATCCTTTGCCGAATCAATTGCTCGCTCGAGCAAAGATTTTCCGGCGAGCTTCATTAGGTTCTTGCCAGGCAAGCCCTTTGATCCCCCACGAGCCGGGATGATTGCGTATACGTAGTCGTGCACAAACATTAGTAGTTCAACCAATGCTCGATGTTGTTGCGTGCATCGTTTAGGTCGTCGTGACGGCCGATGTCCAACCACGATTCGTGAATTGGGAAGGCCACAACTTTTTCGCCTTCGCCGCGCACCGAATCCAACAGGGTTGGCATGTCGCAGAACTCATCCTTAGGCACCAGGTTCAACGCCCATGGGTTGAGCACGTAAATGCCAGCAGAAACCATTGAGCGATGCACCGGCTTCTCCGAGATCGACTCCACCACGTGATCGTTGATGTTCACCACTCCGTATGGCACCTGGAAGGTGTACTCGCGCACGCCCAAGGTGGCCTTGGCCCCCTGCTTGCCGTGGAAGCGCACCAGTGAAACTAGGTCGGCGTTGGTCAGGAGGTCGCTGTTCATCACCAGGAATGGCTCGTTCAAGACCCCGTCCAACTGAGCCAAGGCTCCCGCCGTGCCCAAAGGCTGCGACTCCGACAGATAGGTGACGTTCACACCCAACCAGGCACCGTCTTTGATGTGGTCGCGAATCACCTCGGCGAGATAGTTCACCGAGATGTAGATGTTTCTGAAACCCTGTGCGTGCAGTTTGCGAATGATGATTTCGATAATCGGCATCTCGCCAATTTTGAGCATCGGCTTCGGCACGTCTTTGGTTAACGGATAAAGTCGAACACCTTTTCCACCGGCCATCAAAACCACCGGAGTAGAAATCTCGGCAGCGTGTAGCAGATCTTCGTCGGTGAGCAGTCCAACCAAAACACCGTCAGCACCAACCACCGGCACCGCGTGAATCGACTTGGCCAAGGCCGAAGTCATCACTGCGCGAGCGTCGTCTTCAACCGATGCAGTCCAAGGTGACTTATTCATCACTTCGGTAACCGAAAGTTGCAAACCTAATCCGCGAAGCAAACCTCTGCGCACATCGCCGTCGGTAACTGTGCCGAGCAAACGACCACTGTCCACCACGAGTGCAATCTGTTTTGCACCTGAGTTAATTGCTTCGATGGTGTCCATCAAAGATGCAGTTGGAGCAACAGTCAAAGCTGAGAGATCTTTGATCACGCTAGCTCCTACTCTTAACCACTGCCGGCACACCAACCGCGATGCTGTTGTCTGGCACATCGTGCAAAACCACCGCGCCTGCGCCAATGATACAGTCCGAGCCCACGCGCACACCTTGCAAAATAGTGGCATTTGCACCAACGTGAGTGCGCGCACCAACCACAACGTTTCCGCACAACACAGCACCAACCGCAATGTGTGAAGAGGCACCGACTACACAATGGTGTTCCACAATCGCACCGGTGTTCACAATGCTGTTGTCTTCGACCACGGCCTCCGAGTGCACCACAGCCATGTGCATCACCTGCACGCCCTCCAGCAGAGTGGCCGATTCAGAAATGTGCGCGGTCTGCGCCTGCAGCTGCAAAAAGTTGAACCCGGCTGCCTTATGACGCTCAAAAACCTCAGCCCGCAAACTCAAGCTCGAAGAAGATCCAATCCCATTGATCAACAGGTGGTCCGCAGCCGAATACCCCGCCAAAACCGAATCGTCGGTGATCGGCTCAGCCGCCAGCGAATGCCCCGCCTCGGCCAATACCTCCTGCAAGACTCTGGCATGCCCGCCAGCGCCCAGCATCAACAGCGACATATCAGCTGACACCGGTTTAGACAACATAGTCACCCACCGCATAAGCCTGAGCAGCCACAGCGCCAACTACCTCATAGAAGTCGAACGAGGTGCGTCCAGCCCCAGGGCGTCTGCACTCCAAATCGGCCTCACGAATTACCTGCCCGGCCGCAATCGGATTGCGAGCCACCAAACTACGACGAACCGCAGCCTTGTTGGAAACCTCGATCGGCTGCATCTGCTTCACCGGCTCACCCAAAATCACTGTGGCCTGGCGAATCTGCGAAACCAAAGAAGCCAACTCGGCAGGATCCAATGAAGCCGAGTGGTCTGGCCCCTCCATGGTCTTGTCCAGTGTGAAGTGCTTCTCAATCACAGTTGCCCCAAGGCCAACCGCCAAAACCGACGCCAAAGTGCCAAGTGAGTGATCGCTGTATCCCACCGGCAAACCAAAACGATCAGCAATTACTTCAATCGCCTTCAAGTTCAAGATGTCAAACTCCGCCGGATACTGAGTGGTGCAGTGCAATACAGTCACGCGCGACTTCATCAAAGTCTGAATGCGAGCATCTTCCCAAGCCGATGCCAAAACCGCTGCAGTAGGAACAGTCTCGACTTCCAACACACCCGCGTGCACGCCAATACCAACCGCGATAAAACGCAACGCCTGTTCAATTTCATCCAAGTCAGCCATACCGGTCGAGAGAATCACTGGCAAACCAGAAAGCCCAGCCTCAAAAAGCATCGGTGCAAAAGTTAAATCTCCAGAGGCAACCTTCACCAACGGAATGTGTAGTTCATCAATCAAGAACTGAAGTTCATCAAGATCGAAACCGGTCGAAAGAAAACCAATGCCAATCTTCTTGCAGTGATCACGCAAAGCAGCAAACTCTCCGTGGGAAAGTTCCAGCCCCTTTAGCAAATCCCACTGCGAACGAGTGTCGCCAGAACCAGTCTTCTGATACTCAGCAAGCTGCGCATCCTTGCGCGCCAACTTGTCTGCCGAGAAAGTCTGAAACTTCACGATGTCGGCGCCGCATTCCTTGGCCACATCAACCATCTGGATTGCGCGCTCGAGTGAACCGTTGTGGTTCACACCAGCCTCAGCAATGATCAAAACTTTTTCTGCCACGATTACCCTTCGTAAAACGCTTTCTTAAGTGGAACACCAAACTCATAAGTTGCCAAGACCTCAGCCGCCTTTTCGGCAAAGCCAGCCCGGCCAAATGGGTGAGCCCCAACCCCAGACTCCATAACCAATGCGGCCTTGATAGCCCCGAGAATCTCAGCCCTGTCGGCTGAAACAGCTAGAACCGAATCCCCAATCGGACGACCCTCCTGGCGATTACCCACCAGCACCGATGGAGTTCCCAAGATTGGCGCCTCCAAAACGGTCGAAGATGAGTTACCCAAAACCAAGTCAACCTCGCGCATCGCCGAGAGATACCCGAGTTGACCAAAAGACTCAACATAAGAAATACGATCAGGTCTCATGCCCACAAAAGATTTCATCATCGCGCGAACTTCATCCGAACCGATGTCATTGTTGGTACCGGTGAAAATGAAATTGACCTGCGGCACCGCATCAATCGCAGCCAAAATCTCCGCAAACATTTCACCAGCCGGAGCTTCATCAAAAGCTGCTGGGTGAAAAGTCATCAACCCAGTCTGTGCTCCGAACTTAACTCCAAATTTTGCCTCAAGTTCAACGCGAGACATGTAATTCATTGTCGACAAAACATCCAAAACCGGAGCACCAAAGTTAAACACCCGCGAAGGATCCTCACCCAAAGCAATAACTCGAGCACGATGCGAATCGGTAGTCGCAAAGTGCAAGTAAGACAACTTGGTAATCGCATGACGCAATGAATCATCCATCGCACCAAGAGTTAACTCACCACCGTGAATGTGCGCCACCGGAATCTGCAAAATCAAAGCAGCCGACGCCATCGCAAACGCCTCTAAACGATCACCCAACACCACAACCACATCAGGCGAAAGAGAATTCAAACATCGTGCAAACTCTGCAACCGCATTACCGGTATCAACCCCAGCAGCCAACGCAGAATCGTCGTCTCCCCAAATCGAAACCGAAGCCGCCACCGAGAACCCAGCACCCGTTATTTCAGACAACGTATTGCCGTGAGCCGCAGACAAGTGAGTACCGGTCGCGATCAACAAAAGATCAGCGTCAGCCCGCCCAGACAATTCCGCAAGCAAAGGCCGCAATAACCCAAAGTCGGCACGAGTGCCGGTCATTACCGCTACCTTGCGCTGCATAAACTACCCCGCCAAAGCAGGAGTCGAAGGAATACAGATCAACGAGGCATGCAAGTCGGTAGCCACCGAAACATCGCCTCGACCACAATCCGCATACATCCGCTGCTGGTGCAGCAGGTTCCACATCGGGCGAACCAGCAGCCCAGCCTCATGGGCAGCCTCCATCAGCTCGTCACGCACCCGCAACGAAGGTGAGTCAAGACGCACAGCACACAGCCAATAGTTCGAAGAAGTGCCCGCCGGCTCGGCAACAAAAGACAAACCAGAAACCCCAGCAAAGGCAGCAGCATACTTCTCCGCCAAAACCTTCTTCTGCGCCAAATACCTTGGATACTTATCCAACTGAGCCATGCCCAATGCAGCATTCAAGTTAGGCATGCGATAGTTCCAGGCCACCTCGTCGTGCTCAAACTCCCAACGGTGAGCCAACTTCGCAGTGGTGGTTAGGTGCTTTGCTTTGCGACCAAGCTCATCATCGTTAGTCAAGATCACACCACCACCACCGGTAGTCACAATCTTGTTTCCGTTGAACGAAATCATTCCGGTCAAACCAAAAGTGCCAGTGTGCTGACCATCAACAAACGAACCCAGAGACTCAGCAGCATCTTCAACCACCGGCAAACCAAACTCATCACCCAGAGCAACAATTGCCTTGATATCAACCGGGTGACCAAGTGTGTGCATCGGCACAATCGCAGAAACACGGCGACCAGTAACCGGATTCACCAATTCAAAACCTCGACGCTCAAAACCAGACAATGCTGAACGCAACGCAGAAACCGACATACCTAAAGTCGCAGAATCAGAATCCACAAAATACGGAACAGCACCGCAGTGCGCAACTGCGTTAGCAGTTGCAATAAAAGACAAAGTTGGGATTACTACTTCATCGCCAGGCTTAACCCCAGCCAAAAACATTGCCACCTGCAACCCAACGGTTCCGTTCGACACCGCAATCGCATGCTTCGCCCCAGTGATCTCCTGCATGCGAGTTTCCAACTTCGGAATAAACGCACCCACCGAAGAAACAAAGGTTGAGTCCAAGCATTCCTTCAAATACTGGTGCTCCAGCTCGCCAATCTCCGGCACGTGCAGCCCAATCGGCTCCCCGGAGTGCCCAACCACCGAGCGAATTGCCCCTACAAAATCAGCAGCAAGAGAAGACATAACCACTAAACCGTGTATTCGTCAGGACGGTAATGCGCCAAGTTCTCTGGCTTAGTGAACCACTCAATGGTCTTCGCCAAGCCATCTCTAAAGCCTTCAACACCAACGATCTCAGGCTGCCAACCCAAAACAGTACGCGCCTTGGTGTTGTCGCTGAACAAGCGCTCAACCTCAGAGTTCTTCGGGCGAATACGATTCGGGTCTTCAGTTGCCACAGCACCAGCACCCATTAGCTCATTGATGATGTCGAAAGTCTGACCAATGGTCACCTCAAAACCAACACCCAAGTTAGTCACTTCACCAAAACCAGTAGTCGCGTGCAACGCCTTCTCAAAACCACGAGCGGTGTCTGTGACATAAGTAAAGTCACGAGTTGGAGTGAGAGCACCCAAGTTGATCGACTTCTTGCCAGCTGCCAACTGCGAGATGATGGTCGGAATCACAGCGCGAGCCGACTGACGAGGACCATAAGTATTGAACGGACGAATCGTGAGTGTCGGCAACTCAAACGAAGAATAGAAAGAACGAACCATCTGGTCCGCACCAATCTTTGAGGCCGAGTATGGTGACTGCCCCTGCAGAATGTGACCCTCATCCATCGGCACGTATTGCGCAGTGCCATAAACCTCAGAAGTAGAAGTGTGAATAAAACGACCAACACCATTTGCTCGAGCAGCATTCAACATGTTCAACGTGCCCTGCACATTGGTCTGCACATACATATCCGGAGCAACATAACTAAACGGAATCGCAATCAAGGCAGCCAGGTGCATGATCGCATCCTGCCCCTTAGCCAAAAGGTTCATGTGATACGGGTCGCGAATGTCCCCCAGCACAACCTCCATGCCAGCCTTAACATCAGCCGGCAGAGTGTCTAACCAACCCCATGACCCCATAGAGTTGTAGATCGCCAAGGCCTTAACCTCATGACCCGACCGAACCAAGTGCTCTGCTAAATGAGAACCGATAAAACCATCGGCGCCGGTTAAAAAGACCTTCATAGCCCCCAAGTCTACCGAAACCCCTAAAACAACCTAGGTGGCCCCGTCTCCAACCCTCGCAGTTCGTCATAATCCAAAACCAAACAGGCAATCCCACGATCCGCAGCCAAAGTCCGCGCCTGAGGCGTAATGGTCTGAGCTGCAAAGACCCCTCTAACCGGAGCCAACAACGAGTCACGATTCAACAGCTCCAAGTACCGCGTCAATTGCTCCACCCCGGCAATGTCACCAACCCGCTTCAACTCCACCGCAATATGCCCCGAACCCGAAGACAGCAACATATCCACCGGTCCAATAGCCGTGAAATACTCCCGCCTAACCAAAGAAGCCGAAGCATCAACCAAATGCACCGCCCCAGCCAAGAGCTCCTGCAAATCCTTCTCAACCCCGTCCTTCACCAACCCAGGCTCAACACCCAAATCCCAAGACGAGTCAAACTGAACCGAATACAACACAATCGTCAGAATGTCCCCACCCTTAAGAGCAGAAACCGTCCAAACCACCCCAGTATCAGAAACAGACTCCACCAAAGAACAAGGCCCGCTCATCCAGTTCAGCGGCTTGTATGATCCAGTATCCGAATGAATCAACACCGACCCATCGGCCTTAACCAGAAGAACCCGATCTGCCCTATCTAACGAAGCCGATAGTTTCCCCGAATAAGAAGCAGAGCATGAGGCAACAACTACCCTCACTTAACCTTCTTCTCCACCGCAGCCAAATCCCTAATCATTCCATCCAGAGCCTTGTCCTGAGCCAACAGGTGCGACTGAATCTGCTTCACCTCATGCAAGATAGCCGTGGCATCGTCATAAGTAGCCTTCGCCCGAGCCTCAGCCGCCGAAGCCTGAATATTCTGCCCCACGATAATGATCGGCAACAACACCAACTGCAAAAAGGTCTGAGCAATCCAAGAAACCAACACAATGACAGACCCAGAAGCAATCACTCCAGGCAGAGAGACCAATGTCAAAGCCAAGAACACATATGCCGCCCACATAGTGCCAACACCCTTTGTCACCAACAGCCCAATACGGCCGTTCAGCCCCAACTTAGGCGAAGACGTATCCAATCGCCCAGTGGTGTGCGGGTGCTCCGAGTAAGTAAATTTCTCCATAAACCAAACCCTAACTTAAATGGGAAAACCCCCTGGCCTAAGCCAGGGGGTTTCCGGTTGAACCAATAATTACTTGGTGGTTACAACAGTCTCGTTGATAACTAGACCACCAGAAACGCGTACGGTAACAGTGTGCTTACCGGCCTTCTTCTGGGTGAACTTTAGTTCGGTGTAGTTGTCGGTTGACTGTAGCTTGCTGTATAGACGAACGCCATCTACAGAAACAGATACAGTCTTACCCTTTGCGAACTCAACTGAAGCGAAGATCGCACGGCCACCAACAGTAACGTCAGCGTCGGTGATTCCAACCTCAGTGGTAAGTACAACTGACTTCAAGTTGTCTGCAGTAGCAGTTGAAGCGTCGTTGTCAGCGAAGGTAACAGTTGCAGTACCAGCGTCGTTAGCTCCGAATAGAACCTTCACAACAGCCTTACCGTAAACGTCAGTCGAAACTGAAACGCTACCGTCTGCGTTGTTAGATCCTGCGAAGTAACCTGCACCAGCAACAGTTGCCTTTAGAGCGAAGCCAGCAACTGGATTGCCTAGCTTGTCTACAACAGTTGCGGTGTAGTCAACAGCGCGACCAGCCTGAGTTGTAGCTGCACCAGCAGCTGCAGTTAGCTTGTTGGTTGAAGATGCACCTAGACCAGTGAAGGTCACAGTAGCAGTCTTAGTTACTGAACCAACAGCAACGGTTACAGTTTTCTCACCAGCGGTAGCTGAGTAAACCTCAACTGCGAAGGTACCGTCGTCAGCAATGGTAGTAGCTGAACCAACTGACCAAACGCTTCCAGTCTTGAATACAAGACCAGTTCCGCTTACGGTAACAAGTGCACCTGACTTAGCTGCACCAGTAGTTGCGTTTGCAACCTTACCTGAAACAACTGCGGTGTTAGCAGCAACAATTGCAGGAGCAGTTCCGTTTACAACACGTAGGTCCAGAGCTGAAAGAGCCACTGAAGTTGCGGTTGCTGAAAGAGCTGCAGCAGTTGATGATGGGTAGTTTGCACCAGTTGCGTTCAATGTGATTGCATCTGTCTGGTCGTAGAAGTTCACAGTGCGAACACCAGCTTCTCCAGCAGCCCAGTCTAAGAAGTTGCTGTCAACAGCAGAACCCTCAACGTTAGCCCAAACGCCAGCAGTTGACTTCTGAACCAAAACGGTCAGTGAGTCAGTTGCTCCAGCGATACCTGAGTCAGCTACAACTAGGTTTGCAGCACCTGCAGTTAGGGTAACGATCTGGTTGATTGATGCGCGACCTGATGCAGATGCAACAAGGCGGTAGTCTCCGGTTAGAGCAGTCTTGAACTGATCCTGAACTAGTAGCTTGAAGGTGTAAGAACCACCCTTTGCAACAGCAACGTTAGTTGCGGTTGAAGCTGCATCGTTTAGGTCGTAGATGCTATAAGTAGCATCCTGCCAAGTTGCAACTACCGGAGTAGCGTCAACACCCTGAACCTTTGCGTTTACAGTCAAAGTCTCGCCTACGAGAGCACTGGTGTTAGTAAC
>Ga0228702_1002444_pt1 | contig 10661 bp, 25 predicted proteins | sample McNCre217_Aug_MG_2_FD_178018 | JGI IMG/M metagenome (GOLD analysis project Ga0228702, IMG submission 178018) | Freshwater microbial communities from McNutts Creek, Athens, Georgia, United States - 20-17_Aug_MG | ecosystem: Environmental > Aquatic > Freshwater > Creek | place: USA: Georgia... | reverse complement strand
CCCCTGTGTGCTGTATTCCCGGGCAGAGCTGACAAATGGTTCACCTACCGCTGAGCGCCCCGAATAAGCCCCCACTCCTTGCGTGATGAAATTGTTGTTACGGTAGTTGTAACCTGCACTGGCCAACACTTTGGGCAGCATGTCGTATTTCGACAGCTCATGGGTACCAAGAGCAATCGCTTGCTCCATTTGTTTGGCACGGTAATCCAGGTTGTATTTGAGACCGCGTGCCACAGCTTCGGCCATGGCCATATGGGTGCCAAAAGGATCTACATCCTTGAACGCCAGTGAAAAATCCTCGCTCTGCAAAGACTCAGTCTGCTGCTGAGTCATTGGTTGAGGTGCAACAGCGCACGCTGCCAATGCGCACGAAAACACAACAATCAAAATCAGGCGCATTTTTGGAGATTTATAACAAAATTATCATAAATTTTACATACATATTGATAATCTTCCCAAATTTCCCCAAAGAAAAAACCCCAAGTAACTTGCATTACTTGGGGTTCAGTCTTGGCGGAAACGGACGTTTCCGAAAAAAAGCGATCACAAGCCCCCAAAAGCCGAAAAATGATAAGCCAATAGACCCAATGGCGATATTGGCATCTTCCTTCTTCCCTGCCCCATGCCGCTTGGCTTAAAACTGACTATCCGATCACCGAAAAAAAAGGAGTTCATATGCGGTACGGATATGCCCGGGTCAGTACGGACGAGCAGCGCACCCACGCTCAGACAGATGCCCTCGAGGGCGCAGGGTGCGAGGTGATTTTCGAGGAGAAACGTAGCGGCGGCACCATGGCCCGTCCGTTACTGCAAAAGATGCTGGAAAGCCTCAAACCCGGCGATGTGGTGGTGGTCTACAAAATGGACCGCATTGCCCGCAGTCTTCGCGACCTGATGGATATCCAAGACCGGATCCACAGGGCCGGGGCCGACTTCAAAAGCCTGACAGAGGTGATCGACACCACCAGCCCGGCCGGCCGCATGATTTTCCAGATCCTGGGTGCGTTCGCAGAGTTTGAACGGGCGATCATCCGAGAAAGAACCACTGTTGGCCTGCACGCCGCCATGGAGCGCGGTGCCAAGCCAGGCCAACCCTCCAAGATCCCGGACGATCACATCCCAAAGATCCTTGAATTTCGCCGCAGGGGCGAGACCTTGACCCGTATCGCCCGCCGATATGACGTCCACTTGTCCAGCGTGAAGCGGGCAATTGATCGCGCACCAAGAGGGATGCATCTCAGGGCCGTTTGATGGCCTTGATGATCTGTGCGGCAACCAGCCCGAGCACCGCCATGCTACCGGTTGCCCACAGTGCCCAAAATCTGAATTCTTCCATGCTGTTGACCACCTTCAGGATTTCAATAAAATCTGTCGCATTCACGACCTTCCCTTCAAACTTCTAAGGTTGCTGATAGAAGCCCCGCTAGGTTCCTGCCTTGTGGGGTTTCGCTTTTTTAACGAATGTTTTTGTTCATGATGTCGTCGATCCGGTCATGCGCTTTGTCGGCACTGCGGCTGGCGTTTTCTGCTTTTTCATGCAGCCGGGCTAGATCTGCCCTGATGGCCGCATAAACGCTGGCCGCGCCCGCTCCTGCCGTCAACAATTGAAACAGCCAATCCGGCATTACTCGCTGCCCTGTTCAGGCAAGGCAATCGCGGCCAATGCGGCCACGCCGCCCAGCACCTGGCCTAGCGCCTCCACACTGCCCGCAGGCAGGCCAAAAATCAGCCCCAACGCGGACAGGCCCGCCCAGGTGGATGGTTCTTTCATGCGCTTGATGATGATGCTCAATGTTTTCATGGTTCAGTTCCAAAGGTAGGTGATGAAATCTTTTGCAGGGCACGCGAAAGATGCGTCCCAGGTGCGGCCTTCCAGCTTGGCGCGTTCGCACTCGGTCAGGTTCGTGGCCGGTAAGCCGAAAAGCTCCCCGGTGCCCACCACGGTGCCCGAGACAACGCCATCCACCAGGTTCACGGCTGCGCTGCCCACGGCCTGGCCCGCATCTTTTGCGCCCGTTTTGGCAACGTACAGCAACGCCAGCGCCACGGCCCCAGCCGCTGCCAGGTACACGGGCGGGATGCCCTTCATGATGTTGGGCACGGCTTTCATACGGACAGCGTGCCGGTTGTGTCGGCTGGGTTGCTCCAGATCAGTTGCCCGCCCTGGTAGTAGTTGCCAGAGGGGTCGATGGCCGTGCCATCGTTGAAGTAGCGCCAACCGTTGTCAAACGCTTTGCCGGTGCTGTCCAGGATCTCGCTCACGGCCTGCGCTGTGTTCTTCAGCCCTGCAGGGATGACTTCGCTCCACACCTTGCCGGTGCTCTGGCTCTTGACGATCATGTAAACCGCCACGCCTGCCAGGCCGAGAACGATCAAATCGGTTTGTTTCATTGTGTTTTGTCCTTCACGCCATTGCAGTCGATCCGCCTGCGCTGGCGTATATCGCGCGGGCACGTTCCCATGAAATCACCGGCTGGCCGTAGGGGCTACCCGGCAACGATGCCCACTCGCGGGCTATTTTTTTGATGGCTGTTTCAAACTGGCCTGCCTTGGCATCTTCGAGTGCACCGCGCGCCGCGATGCGCCCCAGCGCTGCCAGGTCTTGCGAACGTGGTGAAAAGTCGCTCAGGCCCATGATGCGTTTGGTTTCGTCCCAGGTGCTGGCGATGATCTGATAAGCGCCCGCCGCCGTGCTGGTGTAGCCGCTTGATTTGACGGTGATCCTCGGGTGGTCGGCGTAGCTGTCAAACAGCCCGCCGCCGAACAGCGTGCGGTAGCCGTTCACGCCGGTGGTGCCCTCCCCTGTTCGGATGACGCGCAAGAGGGCCTGAACGTTTGAATTGTTCAGGTCAAACGGGTTGACCCGGCTCATGGCAGAAACTTGCAAAAAGCCCCCTGTGATGTTGTCGATAAATTCGGCTGCAGTTTGCGTGGTGTCGGTCAGCACGCTGTCAGCGGTGTTTAAAAGGTCGCTGCCTGGGTCGGCCCAGGCTTGCGCGTCGATGGCATCCTGCGCGGCTGCGTCAGCCTGGCTTTGCTGGTACATGCGCCATGCTCCGAAGGCCAACAAACCCGCCGTGGCAATGCGTGCTGCGTTCATTGGCTCTTACTCCACGGTGCCGCTTTGCACGGTGGTTTCTGTGGCGACTGGTTCTGGCAGTTGCGCGATTTCTTCCGCTGTCATTTCGCGTTCAGTTTGTTCGCCGGTCTGCACGTTGACTTCGATGATTGTTGGCATGGTGCTTACTCGTACATGATGTTGATAGAACCGGCATCGAACGTGTCTGCGCCGAAAGGAAGGATTCGCACTCGGTCCAGAGTGCCGCCCAAGGTGACAACGCCTGCGCCCGTTGAGCTTCCACTATTCCACGCAGTAACAGATGAAAACGCCCATACGTTGCCGCCCATGTGGCATAGGGTTGCAATCCCTTGCCGAGTGTCCGTGGCCGCCGATGTTGAGTTCAAAACAAATCGGTCGGTTGCGCCTCCGGTCGTAATGCCAACGTTTGCGCCGCTTACATAGCCAGTTGAAGCAATACCGCCCGCTGTGCCAGCCTGCACAGTTAACCAATTTGTTCCCGTGAATGAAACGCCATTGAAAAGAATGGTGATGCGCTTTACCCAGCTTGGAATAGATAGAAAATCAATTGCGCTGCCGCTTGTTGACGCAACGGATGCCCCTTGATTGATGTTGTCCGTTATTCCCAAACCTTGAATTGTTGTCGGCTTGTTCTTGATGCTGGCCCAGCTTGGCGGTGGTGTGCTGACTGGCATTTATCAACCCTCCACGATCACAATGTTGGCGTTACTGGCAATGCTGCTGATGGCCGTGATTGCGCCTGTTGGGACAAAGCCTTGCAGTTCGTATGTTCCACCCGCTGGAATCTTCACGCCAGTTGTCAGTGTGGCCGCTACCCCATCCAGTCGCACGTAAATGTCACCGACTGCGTCATTGTTTTGGATCAGCAAATATCTCCGTGAAGGGCTTGCCGCATCAATCTGTGTGCCTGCGTTCGTTACCGTCACTTGCGTGTTTGTGAAAGCGCCGTTTGTGTTCGTGATGTTCACGTTTCCAACTGGCGGCGTGTCGTAATACACCTCATTGCCCAATCGCGTGGCAAATGTGATGGTTTGCGCGTTGGTGGTGGTGATGGCGATGCGGTCAAACTTGCCATTTGTGAAGCGCTCCGCGTATCCCGCGCCCACGTTGTTGGCCTCCGCGACTTCTGCGCCCTGGCGGTAATACTCCACCTTGATGGTGTCGGTTGCGGCCATCAAGCGGAAAAAGTCCGCATCCTCATAAAACTCAATTCGCTGGCCCGCTGTCAGGGCAATGGTGTTGTGCATGGCTTATTTCCGTAAAGCGAACACCGCCGCCGCGCCGACTGCGGCCAAGACGATGATGGTGCGGTTGTCGATGGTGCCGTTCTTGTCGGCCTGCGCCTGGCCGTAGGCATCTGCCACGGCCTTTTGGGTTTGCCCGATCAGGTTTTGACCGGCATTGATCAGCGCGTCATAGCCACCGCCCAGCGTGGCGTTGCTGGCCGATGCAAAGTCAAACGCGCTTTTGATGGCCCCGCCATCCAATGTGGTCGTGGTCATGGACACTGTGTTGTTGTCGCCACTCAGGCCGAAACCGTCCTGTGTCACAACACGTTTGTCATAGTTGTTTGTCGTGTTGCTGCTGCTGCTGCTGCTGTCTCCGCCAAAGCCGCACACGTAGCCCTTCCCGTCGATCTTGCGCTGCGTTGCGCTGTCTCCGAATGGTTCGCCATTGGCGTAAAGCTCTCGCCGTGAAATGCTCATAATTGTTTTTCCAGTTTCCAGCCTGCGCCGATGGTGTCCGTGACTGTGTAGCCCCGCCGTGTCGCCACGCGCTGCAATCCTGGGCGCATGGTTTGAAACGCAACGATGAAACACTGATGCGCACGCGCCAGGCGCTCGATGATTGCCAGGGTGTCCGCTGCCATGCCTTGCCCGCCGCCCGCTGCCGCATGGACCCAGGCCACGCCACCACGAAACGAAACGCAAAAAGCGACTTCGCCGCCCTTGCCTGCCGCCGCGAAACATTCGCCCGCTTGGGCTGCTTGCTCTGGCGTCGCTTTGCCCTCAGGGTCAAGGCCAGCGCAAGCCATAAAGGCCCGCGCCGCCTCTTGCCAGGTGATGCGCCAAAGGGTCAGCGCTTGCGGTACATGCGCCATGCCACCAACAGGCCCAGGCCTGCCAAAACGTAAGGCACGTAATCGCTCAGACCGCTACCGCCTCGGGTGCTGTCAATGCTGCCGTTTCCGAAATTGACGTTCCATCCCGACGAGTCGAAGGAGTTGTCCCCGCTTCTCAAACCCGCCGTGGATGGCCCGCCGCCTCCAGCCGACAAACCGCCGCCACTCGTTAGGCTGGTCAGTGCGTCAAGCCCCATATCAGGCCTTCATCAAAACGACAGCCACGACAGCCGCGCCGATCAGCAATAGAACCGTTGGGTTCATGCCCGATGTTGCGGCTGCGCGTGTCCCTGCCAAGCCCTCGTTGTAGTAGCCCCCTTGACCCAACGCCTCCAGTTGGAGTTTTTGGATCTCGTAAGGCTGCGTGTACTGAGCGCTGGCAGCTTTGTCGATCAGTCCAGAACCAACGTTCTGGACCCAGGTTGACCAATCCATGATGGTCCCCCTTTATTACAGGTTGCCCAGCGGGTCGAGATACTCGACGTACACCGTGCCGTTACCTGCCGCGCTGAAATCGAACAGCCATTCCAGGCTTTTCGCATCTCTGGTGTCCAGGGCCTTTTTGATGTCACCGTCCACCACGAAATCGATGGTGTAACAGTTGGTCTGAGGCACGCGGCCCTGCTGGGTTTGTTCCTGCTGGTTTTCTGCGGTGATGGATTCGTGAATCACCAGGCCATCTTGTTTCACGGTTGCGCCGGTCATGGTGCCACTGTGGAAAACGTGCAGGCGCTTGATGATCGAACCCGACTGCGGACCAAACGGAACGTTCATGGCCAGGCGGCCACCGTTGGCGATGCTGAACGGGTAATTCAGAACCTTGGCGATCAGCGGTGCGAAGGGTGCAGCGTTGCCGGTGCGGTCCTTTTGCTGTGCGGATTCGATCAGGATGGGTGTCAAGATCGGTGCAGTTGCGCCCGCGATGGTGATTTCACTGGTGATATTGGAGATACCCGCGCTGGTGTCAAACGCGCCGACCATGCGGTCGAATTCGTTGTTCAGTGAGTAGTCCGCAAAGCACAATTCCAGGAAAGCCGCCGCCTGTGTTTTGCCGCGATATGCCTGGATGGCATCCAGTTGAGTGCCGGTGCCTGCAACGATCACTTTGCCGTTTGCTTTCAGCTTGATGTCTGAAATCATGGCCTTTGTGAAGGATGTGCCGCCGAGTTTCAGGCGCAAGTTTTCCAGGGTGCGGCCTGGTGTGACTTGGTTGGTTGCCACGCCAGCGGCGACAACGTTGGAAAACGGCAAGCCGTAGCGGTTAAGTTTGCCCACGCTCATGGTGTTCTCCTGGTGGGTTTACAGAACGTCTTTGACGTAGGGGATGCGCTTGGCGACAACGCCAGCGGCCACGGCCACGGCACCGGCTTTCACCAGGCCATTGCCGTATTTGTAAGCGGCGAAAAGGATGGCCCCGGCGATGCCGAGTTTCATCATGTCTGCTTGAGTCATTTCAATTTCTTCCTTGTTGGAACAGTTGCACATAGTTGAAGCGCCGCGCCTTAAAAATCGCTGGCGCTTGCGTGTTTCCTATTTCATGAAAATAAGCAGATCCACACAAGGCGCTGTAACCGTTACCGTTCCCGTACTCTCAGAACCTCAATTTGCCCCGATTTATTTTTCCAGTGAGTGCATCCATGTGGACAAATTGCAACGGCACCAGGTCGTTTATCTCGATTTCAGCTACCCGGGTCTTGCGTGCCAGGTAGCGCACATCGTCCCCGGATGACTGCCGAAAGATCACAAAATCGGATGCGTTGCCCACGGCGGTCTTGTCGGCTTCGCTCCAGCGCTGCGAGATGCACCAGATCGTGATGCCGCGTTTGAGGCCGCGCCGAATCAAGATGCCCCAATTGCCAGGGGCCTTGCTGGGTGTGGTCACATCGGCAAGTTCTTCTGCGATGGCATCCAGCGGCTCCACGTAGCGGCCCGCGTACATGACGCATCCCGCCCAGAAATCAAACTCGGCTTGAAGGCTCCCGCCGGCCACGTATGCCACGCGCTGGGGGCCTGCCTTTTGCGTTGCGGCCAACAGTTGCGCCCTGGTGGTGACTTTGCGCCATCCCGGCAACTCGCACCATTGCGCCTCGGGGTCCCATGCGAAAACCCGCCGCGTCTTGGCCGTTTGCTTTTTTGTCCAAGCCGTTTTGCCGCTGCGGCTGGCCCCGGCGATCACATACAGCCGCCCGTCCTGCGTCTTCATGAGAATGTGACGGTTGTTTGTGCCACGGGCGCACCTGGTACGGGTGCAGTCAGATCAGGCCCCGGCCCGGTCAATGCCTCGGGCTTGGTGGGCTTTTCTTTTTCTCGCGCTGCCAGGTCGGCTTTGATGCCTTGGTGCGTCTGCCAGGCCAGCGGCCCAATGATGGCCGCGCATGCGATTTCTTCGCCCCACTTGCCCATCATGCCGCCCTGCATCCAGCCGTGTTTGTTGCACACGGCGGCCACGGCCTGCGCTGCCGTTTCGATCACTTGCTGCGTGTAGATGGTTTTGATGCTGGGAAACATGGGGCCCATCGTCGCCACGGCCACGGATGCCAGGCCCGTGATTTCTTGGGCCAGGTCCAGGCGTAGCGCTTCCGGTTCCGCTGTCTGCGTGCCCTGCTCCTCGCTGCCAGCGGCTGCGGCTTGCAGCGCTGCCAGGTCGGCGGCTTGTTCCGGTTCGGTGGTGGTGGTGGTTTCGGTGATCATTTGTTGAACTGCGCCAGTAGGTCAAACGGGGATGCCTTGGGCTTGGCCTTTGGTACGGGTGGATTTGCTTGCGGCTCTGGTGCCGTTACCGGCTTTTTCCCTGTATCCGTTACAGAGGTCGTGCCAGCGGCCCACGGAAAACGGGCCAGAAACTTGTTACTGCGCCGCTTGTCACCGCCAATCCGTAACTGTTGGCCGCATTCGGCCTCGCAGTACCCGAACGGATCTCCGTTTTTGTCGTGGGTGATCCGCATGCCTTTGGCCGCGCCGCAAGTGGGGCAGTCAATGTGCCCAAAAATCACTTTTTCCATTGATTGATCTGCTCCAGTTGATCCAGGATGAGTTGCTGGTCTTGAGAAAGTGCGGCCAGGGCTTCCAGCAGCGGGACGACATACGCGCCCGCCATGGCTTTGATGTGCATGGGCGCAGCGGCCCACTTTTCAAAAGCCACCTGGACCGCATCGGGTCCGGTGGCGATCACTTGAGAATTTCCAGATCTTCTGGTTTGAAAACGTGATCCTTCCCATCCAGATCCAGGCGGACCACCACGGAAGGCTTGTCGTTTTTGATTTCTGTGCGGATCACATAGCCCGCCTGGTCGACGAACTTGCTGTTTTTGTTGGTCACTTTGACCGATTGCCATGCATGCATGATTGACACTCCGTTGCAGAGGTCGGGAATGGCGCTTCCAGATGCGATTATGAGCGCTTTCAAAGTGCTGAGCCACCACACCCCTAGACGCTCAGGAAAAATCGCTCTACGGGTCTTTGCGCCCCGTTGCTATGCCCATCGCAGCAAGATTTCGCCCCCCACTTTTACTGATAAACGGCTGTTGGGGTGCCGCGTCCGAAGGCGCGGCGGGGCGAAGCCCCTTAGGGGGTACTGCACTTCCCCCGCTTGCGGGGGACAGTTATCCACAGAAACTTATCCACAGTAGGGAGTGGGAGGGTTAAAGATTGTCTTTACTCACTGATACCCTTGCCCTAAACCTTGCCCTAAATAGACCATCAATGCTCTGGAACCCGCATGGATACTGGCTAAAACTATCCACAACCTTGCCCTAAACCTTGCCCTCTAATCGTCTGGGCGCACTTTTACGAAACATCCCCGTCACATAAATTCGAAGCGTGCCTTGGTTGAAATTTTTCTCTGCGTTTCGCCTAATGAGCTTGAATCCTTCCAACCAATCCAAAGCCCTGCGCACCTGCTTCATGGTGGGGCCATCCATACGCCGCCCACGCTCTGGCTGGGCTGGTGTGAGCAGTTCCATCAAGCGTGGATAGTTGGTCACCAGCTCGCCGCTGGCGAAGTCGCACTGAGCACGCAGCAGCAGGTAAAGTGCCATCGTGAGTGGATCGCCACAGCGAAGCAGTGGCGTCAGTTCTGCCCTGTCCAGACGCAAAAAGTCCGGCAGGAATATCGTTGCTGGCAATGGCATGTGAACTGCGCATGCCTGCTCAATGCACCTGCATGGCCTGGCAAAGCCGGGCCTCAGTGGCGTTGAAATCGGGGAACTTGAAGGCCAGCGACAACCGACCTTCTTCCTCTGCGGTTCGCACGTTTCGGGCCCTCACAAGCGCCTTCCAGGTGCGGCCCTGGTCGATATAGGTCAACTCGAACGAGGGCAGGTCCTGACCCTCATGCAGGCCCAGCTGCGGCAGGGAACGGCTCATGGCGAACTGTGCACGTAAGCTCATACGAACAACTCCCCTTGTGCTGTCTTCATCTGAAAAACAACAGGGACTGCAGCGCTTACCAATGGCCGCCAGGCCATGAACATCTTGAATGCACCACCTGCCTGGTTGTACAGGTTCATCTGCACAGAGCGCTGAGTATCAGCTAGCCACCACTCCTCATAGTGGGCACATTCATCAGAGCGCTCACAAAGTGGTTTTTTTTGTTCAGGACTCAACCCTGCACACGCCAAAACCATCTGCGGTTTCATGCCGCCACCGCCATTTGACGTGCGTCGGCCTGTTCGGCGGCTGTCTCCAGCCCGAACAGCAAAGCGCCCACCTGTGCCAGATCCAGCACGGGCACGGCCAAGAACAGGCCATCACGGGTTTTGATGATCAAACGTACCCCGCCATCAAGGCAGGGCTCCACAGAAATTCTGTGTGATTGGGTGCAAACAGTTGTTTTCATGATGGCGCTCTCGGCAGGTTCCGCGCCCGCCCCAGAGGGGTCCCCCGGCAGTCAATGGGGAAAGCGCCACACCCGCCCGGTTGAAGGATTTGCCGGGGGACAGGCGGATTGTTGTACACAACTGTTTACGTTGTCAACAACTGTGTACGTTGCAAGGTTGTGAACGTCAATGCATACTTGACACCCAAGGAGCGCCACACCGATGAAAGCACATGAATGGATTGACCGCCTAAAGGTCACAAAAGGACTTCCGTCCGACTACGCAGTAGCTAAAGAAATTGGTTTGACTAGAGCTGCTATCAGCAACTATCGAGCAAGAAATTCGACGCTGGATGACGATGCCGCGCTGAAAGTAGCCGTGCTGCTGGAGATTGACCCCATGTTGATCCTGGCGGATCAGGCCACTGAGCGCTCTAAAGATGAATCGGTGCAATCGGTCTGGCGCACCATGCTGGCCCAGCTGCTCAGCAAAGAAAAAGCCCCGCACATGGCGGGGCTTGGTCTTATCACTGGCGGAAACGGAGGGATTCGAACCCTCGATGAGGCTCTACACCCCATACTCCCTTAGCAGGGGAGCACCTTCGGCCACTCGGTCACGTTTCC
>Ga0228702_1002439_pt1 | contig 10666 bp, 8 predicted proteins | sample McNCre217_Aug_MG_2_FD_178018 | JGI IMG/M metagenome (GOLD analysis project Ga0228702, IMG submission 178018) | Freshwater microbial communities from McNutts Creek, Athens, Georgia, United States - 20-17_Aug_MG | ecosystem: Environmental > Aquatic > Freshwater > Creek | place: USA: Georgia... | reverse complement strand
CATGACCTTCAATTCTTGCCCAAAGAAGTTGAGCCTAAAGAGTTCCGACTGACTCAGCGCCAGCTGGAAGTCCTGCAGCTCATCGCCTTGGGGCACCCCAACAAGGTGATCGCAGACTACCTGGACATCAAGGAACAAACCATCAAGATCCACATCAACCAGATCTTCAAGGAGTTGCGTGTTTTCAACCGAACACAAGCTGTCTTGAAGGCTCAAAAATACAATTTGCTGGCAACGGCCACCAGTCCGATTCACGCATCGGTGTGACCCCATGTTCGCAGGGACATTGATCTAAAAATCCCTCAAGCGTCATCATCGCCATGTCCCACCACACCGATCCGTCTGACCAGACTGAGCCCCTGAATCCGAGCCAAGTCCAGCAAGTAGCGCTTGAGAAAATCAGCTACATGCATGGATTCGCCAAATCCTCGACCGCGGCGACCATCATTGCCCCACTGCTGTGCATTCCCTTGTTTGATACGGTCGATCTGGGGCAAAGGCTCAACATCTGGCTTGGCCTGATGGCTGTGGCTGTTGTGGTACGAATTGTTTTGATCAGCTCCATCCGCCTCGAAGACAAAGTTCAAACCAATTTCACAAAATTGAACTGGTCCGTTGGCGTCGTGACAACGGTTTGGGGCATTGGCTGGCTCATGCTGGTGCCAGAAATGGACGCCGTCAATTACCTGATTTACCAAGTCATTTCATTGAGCATCTTGTTTGTGGGCATGGTGGGTTACTGCGTCAACTGGAAGACTTTTTACAGCTTCGCGCTCCCATTGAAAGTCGGCGAGCTGCTGTTCATCCTCATCTACATCAAGCTGATCATTTGGCCCATTGCGATCGCGTCCCTGGTGAATTTTTACCTGGCTCTGAAAATGGGTTTTTTCTTTTCAAAGTCATGGGAAAAATCCATTTCACTGCGGTTCAAAAACGAGAAGTTATTCGATGAATTGGTGCAAGAGAGAAATGTCTCTGTGGCCGCCAACATTGCCAAATCAGAATTCATTGCCACGGCCAGCCATGACCTGCGCCAGCCGATGCAAGCGATCAACATCTTCATCGAGTTGCTCAACCTCAACAACCTCAAGGAAGCCGAAAAGTCCATCTTCCTGAAAATGCGCTCCAGCATCACGGTGCTGAACAAAATGTTCAAAAACCTTCTGGACATCAGCAAACTGGACTCCAAGCTGGATACGGCTTATGCCACTTTTGAGCTGGACAACATGCTGGAGGACCTCCTGCCATCCTTCCAAGAACTGGCCGCCGATAAAAAGTTGGATCTGACATGCCAACATGAGCACTGGCTGGTGCATGGAGACGCCAACCTGCTCAGCCAGGTGCTGATCAATCTGCTGTCCAATGCCATCCAGTACACCAGCACAGGCGGCGTCATCGTCCAATTCAGCAACGATGACGGCAAGCTGGTGTTGACCGTGGAAGACACGGGCTGCGGCATTCCAGAAGAAGATTTGCCATTCATCTACAAGGAATTTTTCCGGTCACAAAGCTCACGACCACAACACGACGGCCTGGGCTTGGGGCTGTCCATTGTCAGCCGCATCATCAACAGAACGGGTGGCTCTGTGTCGGTGCGCACCGAGAAGGACAAAGGGACCGTTTTCTGTGTCCGTACAAATTTCGACATCGCTGGCCTGTCTGACAGCACAAGCCAAGACACCGCCGATGTGGTGCTGTCAAATGCGTCGAGCAATGCACCGACCAAGCCCCCCCTCGATGTCATCCATCTGGGCATCATCGAAAACGACAATTCACTGATGTATGCCTACCTCGAGTTTTTCGTGAGTCTGGGGTATGCGGTACACCCCATACCGCATGAGGAAGGCGAGTTTAAAAATGCATTGCTGAGCATTCCAAAGCTTGACTTCATCCTCTGCGATTACAGGCTGGGCGATAAGGATGGCATCTATTTCATTGAGCAATTGCGGGAAGAATTCAACCAAACCATTCCCGCGTGCATTGTCACTGCCGACACGGCCCCCCAGCACCTGACTTTGTTTAAAAAACTGGACATCGAGGTTCTCTACAAACCCATTGACATCGCCAGCCTTTCGAAATTCATATCAAGTCGCATCGGGTGAGTTTTCATGCAAGGGCTTTCAGCCGCCTTCCTCCTGCATTGAAGTCACCACAGTGCCGCGTGCCATCACTGTCAGCACTTACTCAACATTGAGCAGAAGATATGCCCATAAGGAATAGCAGCTTGCTACACACTCCACAGAAAATAAGTATTAACCCCAACCAGCTCAAGGTAACCAGTCCGTACATTTCTACCACCCTGTTGAACAGCCTTTACCAGTATTGCTAACTGCTTAAAGACTTCAGGATATTTTTTACGACTGAAATTCAAATGCCCTCATCCAACCCGCACGCGCACCAGACAAAGAAAGCCACAGCCAGTGGCTGGATCGGCTCAGTACTTGAGTACTACGACTTTTTCATCTATGCCACCGCCGCATCGCTGATCTTTCCGCAAATTTTCTTTCCGTCGTCCGACCCCAAAACAGCCATCGTTGCATCACTGGCAACTTATGGTGTGGGTTACGTTGCTCGTCCCATTGGCGCCTTCTTTCTGGGCCATTGGGGCGATACCAAAGGTCGCAAGCAAGTCTTGATCATTTGCATGTTCTTGATGGGCTTTTCCACCATGGCTGTTGGCCTGCTTCCAACCTATAACCAAATCGGACTGTGGGCACCTGCATTGCTGGTGATTCTGCGTCTGATCCAGGGCTTCGCAGTTGCTGGAGAGATCTCTGGAGCAAGTTCTATGATTCTGGAGCATGCACCATTTGGTCGTCGTGGCTACTATTCCAGCTTCACGTTGCAAGGCGTTCAAGCTGGGCAGATCCTTGCCGCTGCGGTTTTCTTGCCTTTGGCCTATTATCTGCCCACAGAAGCCTTCAACTCATGGGGCTGGCGAGTGCCATTTCTGTTGAGCTTTGTCGTGATCATTGTGGGCTTCATCATCCGTCGAGAAGTCGATGAAACACCGGCTTTTGCAGCAGAAGAGACTCAACACGCTGCGCCCAAATCACCCATCGTTGAAGCATTCACCCACAGCTGGAAAGACATGCTGCGTGTCGTTTGCATGGCTTTGATGAACGTGATCCCCGTGGTGACAACCATTTTTGGTGCGGCCTACGCTGTGCAGGCCAGTTATGGCATTGGCTTCAGCAAAGACGTGTATTTGTGGATTCCTGTGCTGGGCAACTGCCTTGCCATTATCGTGATCCCCTATGTAGGTAATCTGTCAGACAAGATCGGTCGTCGCCCACCCATCATCGTTGGTGCATTGGGCTCGGGTTTGCTTTCTTTCGCGTACTTGTATGCCATCAGCATCCACAATGTGCCATTGGCCATTGGCATGTCGCTGCTGATGTGGGGCATCGTCTACCAAGGCTACAACGCAACGTTCCCTAGCTTTTATCCCGAACTGTTTCCGACACGCTCACGGGTGTCTGCCATGGCCATTTCACAAAACGTGGGGACATTGATCACCGCATTGTTGCCCGCATTGTTTGCGACCGTGGCACCTCCTGGTGCTGTGGATATTCCCATGACGATTGGCGCCATCACCCTGGCCATCACTGCCATTGCAGCTTTGGCAGCGCTGAGTGCACGTGAAACCCACCGCATTCAGATTATTGATTTAGGGAATACCAAGGCGACACCCGTTGAGAGACAAGAGTACAACCGCGTTCGCTTGGCAGCCATCGAAAAAACAAAAACCAATTAACCTGAGCAGCTCTTTCCAACGACAAAAAACCTGCATCAATGGGTCTTTTTCCCCTCGGATCGGAAGAAGTTTTTGCTGATGGCCTCGTGCAACGGCGCCAACCCGCAAAGCATCAAAGCCAGCTACGCCGGGGACATGGGCGTGCCCAATTCATGCCGTACAGCGGGGTTCGTACGCCATCGGCTCGATGGCCATTAGCCTTGATCGAATGACGCAACGAAATGGATGCGTCCAGCCATGTGATCGGCACCGAGAGTTTTGACGCCATCACCCGCTACAGCTGAAACAGCTATTTCGCCATGGCGGTGATTGAGTTGAGGGATGCGGTGGCCGAGCGTGTGGGCAAGTGAGCCGCAATCACTAAATGGCGCCCATGAACCAGACACGCAGGCCTCCGTTTTTTTCTTTGTAGCAACGCACAGCGCTTTCAATGCGAATCAGGTGGTCGCTGCCTCCCCTGGCAGATGGGTATGCCTGATAGGGTGACAGCGGTCCGGACTGCCACACAAGACCATATCAAAATGACCACGGCCAGCTCAGGATCACTCCGTCGCTTGAGCCTTTGGAACTGGTGAAAGCGCTTGTCTGTCTGGTCCGGCTTCAAGCCGATATAACCCACCGCCTGGAATCAACATCAACACAGCTTTGGCTGAGCAGTCGAACCTATAAAAGTCGCAATTAATTGCATGTATAGCTGCTCGCAAGCTTTGAGGAGTCGACTCCATTCCAGATCGGTTTGAGTGGGTAAACACAAATTGGATAGCTGACAGCGTTGTCCCTGGAGGTCAATGTGATTGACCGGGGCGCTGCTCCATACTCAACCCAACGCTGCAGGGCCGTGAACATCTGGTCTTCAGCGGGACCGGGATTCTGATTCGCAATCCCTGGCAGTTTAGGCAGTGGAACCGTATTGTTCTTAGCGGGATCTGTTGCAGATGCAACCGTATACGCCCGTCCTTGAGAGCTGTGTGCTTTGCCCGGAACCAGATAAAGTCGCAAGAAATTTTGAACGTCAGACTGGTTACCCATTGTCTTCACCACTTGCTGAAAATGGTGCACCGACGTGGCTGGAGGAATGGAATCTTCAGCCAAACCCGTATATGTAATCACCTTCTTGCCCAGATCTCGTAATTGACGGAGATCGGTTGTATTCGTATCAATATCACCCAAGACAGCTTTCATGGCCTGCCCTTGATCAAAGGCTTTTGAGAGCAAATTGAAATCAACTTCACGCCATTTATCGCGCTCCACCGTGGACGCATTCTGAATGTCCACAGATGGATTGACTTGCGCGGATGCAGCGTAACGAACATCCTTCAAGAACAACGCAACACGTTCGGAATTGCTAACGGTACCCACCAGGCTTCCCCAGTCCGAACCTCTTGGGTAACTCCACCACAGTTGATGTGAACCTAAATGGCGTCCAGCCCGATCGTCTGCACTCTGACTTTCGTCAAATCGTCCATCACGCGTGATTCCATACCAAACCTTGTTAATGACTCTGGCCTCGGCAGCATTGACGCAGAGTTTCTCATTGGTATTTTTGCCAATGACCCCATCACCCTGCACGCCTGTGCACAGCGCACTTGCATCTCGAGCTGGGTTGTAGTAACATGCAAACGGATCAAGCAAAAACCCAAGCTTTTCTTTGTCGCAGGCGGAAACAGCCTTTTGGTTTACAGCATTGATTTTTTGCTTGAAATTAGAGCTTGCAAAAGCTGGATCAGCCGCTGTATAGCCAAGTTCTGATTTCATCACAACTTGTGGATAGAAGGCATTCAACGAGAATTTTGAACTCTCAATGGCGGGGGCAGCAATCAAATATCCATCATATAGCTCTGGGCGCTCCTGAGCCACTTTCCAACCTTGCCGCCCCCCGGTTGAATGTCCATCAAAGTAAGTGAACTTTGGAGATTTTCCGTAGTACAAAGAAACCAACGCTTTTGTTTTAATCGCTTGTTCGTACAGGCTTCTGTAGGAGAAATCCTTCAGCAGTGTTTCATTCAATGCTCCATCAGGAAGAAACAAGTACGAACCATTTTGTGACCATCTCTGTCCAGCATCCGTAGTCCCAGAAGCGAAACCCATACCGGCAATCACGGGCGCTGGAAATTTACTTCCAACTGCTTTTTCAAGCGAAGATCCGTCACTGTCTTCATAGAGATGGTTGCCACCGACGTATCCACCCCCGCCATAGTTACGAATACGTTCATTCCAGTTGGCATGAGAAGGTAACCATACTTCAATACCAATACCTTCTGAAGTAGACCTGGCATCTTTGGGACCTGGGTTCCCAGGTCCAACTTTAAGCTTTACCAAACACAAATCGGCTGACAGAGTCACTGGAACGCCTGCATCAGACACAAAAAGTTTGTCGCCTTTTTTATATTCACGAACAGAGACAACATTTGTTAAATCGTCAGGCTTGAACGCAGCCTTGATCGACCCATTGCATGCAAGAGGTCCAGCATTGGATGCCGTCAAATTTGGTGTGAACTGACATCCTGCTGCTACTGCAGCAAGAAAGATTGATGCTCTAAGGTGAAATTTAGGAAGTGGCAACATGGATATTTTTAGAAAAAATTTAAATCCATCTTCCCTCCAAATACAAATCGAGATACCTAGGTAAAACCCGATGCTCTGAATCTCCGCGGGCGTTAAGGAAGCTCTGAGAACCTTTCGAACGAGTGTTTTTCCAATCGCTCAGTGGTCCACCACCAGATCCGCATTCACCCGCTGCACACGGTGGTCCTCGTAATAGCCACCGTACTCGGTGTATTTAAGTACCGCACATTTGCAGAGGGTACACGCATACACATTGGCATTCCCACAAATCAGTAGACATTTTTCGTCGCTTCGCCAGCATGGTTCGCTGGCTGGCCAGATCGGATCTTGTGGATCTGAAAAATCTCATTTTGAAAGTTTAGAACTGGATTAATGCTACAGAGTAGATTCCGGCGCCTCACCCAACCACAACTCACCGACGCCTTAAAGCCAGTTGATTTATATCAATCCACATAGTCTCTGCTTTTGTCAGAATCAACCGATCTTAAAATTTTTGACGACTGGGGTTAGCTATGCACATCCGTTCATTCATCCTTGGAGCATTAACCGTATGGGGACTGCTGACTCCAGCATTAAGCCAAGCGCAGTTCGTTGCCAACGACGCCCGACTTTTGGCATCGGGATGTTTTCAGTGCCACGGAACAAACGGGAAAAGCGGTGCATTTGATGCACTGGCAGGTGATGGCAAATTAGACATGCTCAACAAGCTCAATGACATGCGCAAACAATCACCTGGCTCCAGCATCATGGTTCCCCATGCCCGTGGATACACATCACAGCAATTGGACATGATTGCCGACTATTTTTCCAAACAGAAATAAGGTGCGCACATGAAATCCCATTTTGATTTTTCTCTCTCGCGCAGGAGTCTTCTCGCAGCCATCGGTGCTGGATCTGTTTGTGCAACAACATTCCCTGCTTTCGGCCTGACAACGCCCACAAGAAAGATTGTGGTCATCGGTGGTGGAATGGCCGGAGCCACTGTCGCCAAATACCTGCGTCTTTGGAGCAACAAAGCAGTAGAAGTTACGATCGTCGAACCCTCGACAACCTATGTCTCCAACATCATGAGCAATCTGGTCGTGACAGGTCAATACCAACCCAGCATTCTCAATTACAACTGGAGCAGTCTTACTGCAAATTACGGTATCAAGGTTGTCAAAGGCACAGTGACAAGCGTGACGGCAAATGGTCCCGGCTGGAACGTCAACGTGACCGGTCTGGCATCCCCCCTTGCTTGTGACCGCGTTGTAGTCGCTCCTGGTATCAGTTTTGATCCAGTGCTGGACAACATTTCTCAGCCTATCGCGGTGCTGCATGCATGGCAAGCAGGGCCTCAGACGACGCAGTTGCGAGACAGGCTTGCAGCGCTGCCTGCGACGGGTACGTTCGTCATGAGCATTCCAGCAGCCCCATATCGCTGCCCACCCGGCCCTTACGAGCGGGCATGCGTGATCGCAGATTATTTGAAGCGCAAAAAACCCGGAGCACGGATTGTTGTACTTGACGCCAATCCCGATGTCATGGCCGAACCTGCCAACTTCAAAAATGCTTTCAGTACTTTGTATGGTTCAAACCTGACTTATTTGCCTGGACGCAAAGTGAAGTTCATCACCGCAGGTGTCAATGCTTACAGTGGAAAAGTGACTGTGGACATCGTAGGAACTGGATTTACAGAAGAGTATTCCGGTGATTTGCTCAATATCATTCCCCCGCAAAAGGCCGGCTTGATTGCACAAACCTTGGGTCTGTGCGATGGCTCGGGTTTTGCCCCTGTCAATGGTGTTTCCTTCGAGAGCACGTTAAAGCCAGGCATCCATGTCATTGGTGATGCATCCAAGACTGCGTTGCCCAAAGCTGGCCATGTCGGCAATCAAGGCGCCAAGATCTGTGCAGATGCCATATTGCGCATATTTTCTAACCAGCAACCCTATGCGACGCCGACGGCGAATTCAGCCTGTTTCTCCCCATTGAGCAATACAGTGGCTTCTTGGCTCACTGCTGTTTATCAATATGAACAGCAAAATGATTCATCCTGGAAATATGTGTCAAGAGACCAAATCAGCACACTGACAGGTGCCACTGAAGCAAGTGGTGCCAGTACTAAGAATTTTTCAAAAATGTCCACTTGGTACAAAACACTGATGACTGAAACATTTGCCTGATAACTTAGTCATTACAAGACCTCACTGGCCTGTGAAGTGAGGTTTTTTTTAAGCGATAGTCGCCAAAAATCAGTCAAAAACCATGACACACGAAAAAACAGTGCTTCCCATCTGGCTAGACGTCCCCGAAGAGCACGACTACCCTGCGGCCACGTCTTATCTGTCTTTGACCATGTCACCCGAGAGTGCCGTCAAAGTTGTGGCGTCATTGCGAAAGGCCACCATGAGTCAATTCAAGGCCAAAGATATTTTTCGAGCCTCTGAGCTGTCCTTGCTCGGCATCAGCAATTCACATGTTGATAAAGATCGCAAAAAAATCATCAATGGCATACCGCTTTCGCCTCTGCTGTTAATTCGTGCGCCAGAACTTGGCAGGGTCATCATTGCCGATGGTTACCATCGACTGTGCGCGGTCTATGCGGTCAATGAGGATGCCTTGATTCCGTGCAAAATTGTCTAATTCGGTTTGCAAGGGCACTTGCTTTCTTTATGGTCGATCTTCCTCATCGAAATTTTCTGCATCGTGCACCATCAATTTCCCGATCTTCTGTTCAAGCCAATTACCAATCAACAGAGATAGGCCGATGGCGGCCAAGGCAATCAAGGGCATGATGAACAACCCACGGCCAAAGGCTGCACCCAACACTGTAGTAGCCCAAATACTTGCGGCAGTGGTTAAGCCTTGAATGCGTTTGCCTCGAGCGTTGTGGATGATCACACCCGCTCCTAAAAAACCAATACCGGCAAGAATGCCTTGCACAACCCGACTACTGGCTTCCAGTGACGCTGTAACCTGCACCTCCAGACCGTTGCCCGGCAGCACAATCATGACAGCAGCAGCTGACCCGATGGCCACCAAGGCATGGGTTTTGACACCCGCTGATTTGTGATGCAGCCAACGATTAAGACCCAAAAAAATACCGGCCAGCGCAGCGCAGGCCACCCGCAAAAAAATCTCAACAGGATCGTTCATACGCGAATTCTCAGTGACTTCAGACAAAAAGTGCCCCCCCTTTTGCACTGAAGCGAGAAGCAGGACGGTTAGGTAACCACGGTCCAGATCGAACTGGCCAAAATGGTACCGCCTGAGGTTAACGTCAAACCCTGAAGACGCCGAACTGTAAAAGCGTGAGCCTCATGCCCCATGCGCCTTCATCGCCTTGCCCACTTCCAGCGTGCCTTGCGCAGAGCCGGACAGCGGCACGGTCTCTCCCTGTCGGTCAGTCACCTGGGCCATGGCGGCGGCCAAGCGCTCAGGGGTATCTGGGGTCAGGCCCAGGTGCACGCCTTGAGTCAGGGTGATGTGGGCCACCTCAAAGCTGCCTGCACCTGCACAGATGATGGTGCGGTTGGGCGCGTCCTCGCTGGCCATGACCAGCATGGCGGGCACCACGGCCTGTGGCTCCAAGGCTTTGAGCACCGCTTCGGGCATCAGGCCTTCGGTCATGCGGGTGGCGGCGGTGGGGGCCAGGCAGTTCACACGGATGCCGTGTTTTTCACCTTCGATCGACAAGGTCTGCATCAGGCCCGCCAGCGCCATCTTGGCCGCACCGTAATTGGCCTGGCCAAAGTTGCCGTACAAGCCACTCGACGATGTGGTCATGACGATGCGGCCATAATTTTGCGCCTGCATGATGGGCCACACCGCCTTGGAGCAATGCACCGCGCCCATGAGGTGGACATCAACCACCAGACGAAAATCGGCCAGGTCCATCTTGGCAAAGCTCTTGTCGCGCAGGATGCCCGCGTTGTTGATCAGAATGTCCACGCGGCCCCAGGTGTCCATGGTCTGCTGGACCATGGCCTGCACGGCGGCAAAGTCAGTGACCGATGCGCCGTTGACGATGGCCTCGCCACCGGCGGCGCGGATCTCATCGACCACGGCCTGCGCGGCGGACACCGAGCCGCCCACGCCATGCACATCGCCGCCCAGGTCGTTGACGACCACTTTGGCGCCACGGGCGGCCAACGCCAGCGCGTGTTGTTTGCCCAAGCCGCCGCCTGCGCCCGTGACGATGGCCACGCGGCCTTTGAAATCGATGCTCATGAAAATCTTCCTTGTGAAATGCTGGGGTTCAATCGGTGACAGGTCTGCTCACAGCCATCTGCTAATCTGAAGCCATGAACACACGCCTGTTTGCAGACCACTGTAAATCAGCCCGAGCCCAGGCTCTGTTAC
>Ga0228702_1002437_pt1 | contig 10675 bp, 8 predicted proteins | sample McNCre217_Aug_MG_2_FD_178018 | JGI IMG/M metagenome (GOLD analysis project Ga0228702, IMG submission 178018) | Freshwater microbial communities from McNutts Creek, Athens, Georgia, United States - 20-17_Aug_MG | ecosystem: Environmental > Aquatic > Freshwater > Creek | place: USA: Georgia... | reverse complement strand
CCAGCATTGGCGGCATTGGCAAAGGCCACCTGGTCAAGGAAGTGGACGCCTTGGGCGGCGCCATGGCGCTGGCCACAGACGAAGGGGGCATCCAGTTCCGCATCCTCAACAGCTCCAAAGGCCCCGCTGTGCGCGCCACACGCGCCCAGGCCGACCGTATCTTGTACAAGGCGGCCATTCGCCGCATGTTGGAAAACCAGCCCAACCTCTGGTTGTTTCAGCAAGCGGTGGACGATCTGATGGTCGAAGGCGATCGGGTGGTGGGCGCGGTCACACAGGTGGGCATCCGTTTCCGCTCGCGCACCGTGGTGCTTACGGCCGGTACTTTTCTGGACGGCAAGATCCATGTGGGTTTGCAGAACTATTCGGCTGGCCGTGCAGGGGATCCGCCTGCCGTCAGCCTGTCCGCGCGCCTGAAAGAGTTGAAGCTGCCGCAAGGCCGCCTGAAGACAGGCACGCCACCGCGCCTCGATGGTCGGACCATTGATTTCAGCCAATGCAGCGAGCAGCCCGGCGACGGCATGCCCGGTGGCATGAATCCTCATGATGGTGTGCCGGTGTTCAGCTTCATGGGCCGGGCCGACATGCACCCGCAGCAAATGCCTTGCTGGATCACGCACACCAATGAGCGCACGCACGAGATCATCCGTTCCGGCTTTGACCGCAGCCCCATGTTCACCGGCAAGATCGAGGGCGTGGGCCCGCGCTATTGCCCGAGCGTCGAAGACAAGATCAACCGCTTTGCCGACAAGGACAGCCACCAGATTTTTCTGGAGCCCGAGGGGCTGACGACGAACGAGTACTACCCCAACGGCATTTCGACCAGCCTGCCATTCGACATCCAGTACGACCTGGTGCGTTCGATGAAGGGGCTGGAGAACTGCCACATCCTGCGCCCGGGTTACGCGATTGAATACGACTACTTCGACCCCCGTGAGCTGAAAAGCAGCTTCGAGACCAAGCAAATCAACGGCTTGTTTTTCGCTGGTCAGATCAACGGCACCACTGGCTACGAAGAGGCCGCTGCCCAGGGTTTGTTTGCGGGCATCAACGCCGCGCTGCAATGCCGGGGCGATGCAGCCTGGACGCCTGCGCGCGACCAGGCTTATCTGGGTGTGTTGGTCGACGATCTGGTGACGCAAGGCGTGACCGAGCCTTACCGCATGTTCACCAGCCGGGCCGAGTTCCGCTTACAGCTGCGCGAAGACAACGCCGACGCCCGCTTGACCGAAGTGGGGCGGCAAATGGGGCTGGTGGATGATGCCCGCTGGGATGCCTTCAGCCGCAAACGCGATGCTGTTTCACGTGAAACAGAGCGCCTGAAATCGACTTGGGTGAACCCGCGCAATCTTCCCGCAGCCGAGTCCGAGCGTGTGCTGGGCAAAGCCATTGAGCACGAACACAACCTGTTCGATTTGCTGCGCAGACCCAATGTGTCTTATGGGTCCCTGATGTCGCTGGATGGCGGGCGCATGGCCAGCGTCGATGTTTCACGTGAAACCTTGGGTGAGCTGAGCGCCACCGTCATTGAGCAAGTCGAGATTGCGGCCAAATATTCCGGCTACATCGACCGTCAAAAAGGCGAGGTGGAGCGGGCCGCGTTTTACGAACACCTGCGCCTGCCCGAGAGCCTGGATTACATGCAGGTCTCGGCCTTGTCGATCGAAGCCCGTCAGAAGCTGGCCAAACACCGCCCTGAAACGCTGGGTCAAGCCTCGCGGATTTCGGGCATCACGCCCGCCAGCGTGTCTTTGCTCTTGATCCACCTGAAGAAGGGTGGTTTCAAGGGCTTCATGAATCCTGCCGAAGAAAGTCAGTCTGCATGAGCACGAGTTTGGCCGATGGCTTGAGTGCCGGCATTCAGGCCCTGAATTTGAACCTTTCTGCAGAGCAGCAGCAACGCTTGTTGGACTACATGGCTTTGATCCAGAAATGGAACAAGGTCTACAACCTGACAGCTTTGCGCGATCCGGCAGAGATGCTCTCGCACCACCTGCTGGACAGCTTGACCGCCATCGCGCCTTTGACTCGGCACACCCGGGGCCAGCCTGCGCGCGTGCTGGATGTGGGCTCGGGCGGCGGTTTGCCGGGCGTGGTTCTGGCCATCTGCATGCCGGAGTTGGACGTGAACTGTGTGGACACTGTGGCCAAGAAGGCGGCGTTTGTACAGCAGGTGGCGGTGAGCCTCAAGTTGCCCAATCTGCGAGGGCTCCATGCCCGGGTCGAGTCATTGACCGAGCCTTACCAAGTGATCTGCTCACGGGCTTTTGCATCGTTGCCTGACTTCGTAACTTGGTCCCGTTCGGCTTTGGCTGAGGGGGGTGTCTGGATGGCCATGAAAGGCAAACATCCACAAGACGAGATCGACGCCTTGCCCAAGGATGTGAAAGTGTTCCACGTGGAACCTTTGACTGTGCCCGGCCTGGATGTTGAGCGCTGCATGGTCTGGATGCGGCCGGAAGTGACGGCCAGCTGAGGTCGAGCGGGGTGCTGGTTCGGCCGCAGAATGTGCGGCTTTTCTCGGAAATGCGGTGATCTGCTGGCGTCGTGCCGGGTCTGAACAAGCCTTGGCAAGGCCGTGTTTCACGTGAAACAGCCGCCGCCCAGGCTGTCTGGACCCAGCGCATCACTTACACTCGCCACATCTCCCAGAAAGAATGTCCATGTTTTTCGGTATTTCGGACTACGGTTCGTTTGTTGCAGCGATCGTTTTGTTCCTGGCCATTCCTGGCCCGGGCAATTTGGCGCTCATCACCTCGACGAGCAAGGGCGGTATTTCTGGTGGCTTGGGTGCCACATTGGGCGTGATCGCGGGTGATCAGGTGCTGATGTGGCTGGCCGTGGCGGGGGTGGCTACGGTGCTGGCCACGTATCCGGCAGCTTTTGCAGTCGTGCAGTGGTTGGGCGCTGTGTATTTGGCCTGGCTTGGCTGGAAGATGTTGTCGGCCAAACCGGGCGATGCGCCGGTGCTCAACATCCACCCCAGGCATTATTTCCAACAGGCCATGGCCATCACCTTGCTCAACCCCAAGGCGATCGTTTTTTACATGGCCTTTTTCCCCTTGTTTGTGGATCCCCGGCACCACCAGGGTTTTCTCAGTTTTGCGGTCATGGCTGCCACCATCGCGGGGCTGACCTTTCTTTATGGCCTGGGTATGACTTTGTTGACCCACCACCTGGCCGAACGCATGCGGGCCAATCCCCGAGTCGGGCGTGGGCTCGAAAAGCTGGCAGGCATTTTTCTCATTGGCTTTGGCGTCAAGCTGGCCATTTCCAAATAAACCGGACGCTTCACCATGGCCAAAATCTTCTGCATTGCCAACCAAAAAGGTGGCGTCGGTAAAACCACCACCACCGTCAACCTGGCCGCTGGCTTGGCCAAAGTGGGGCAGCGTGTGCTGCTGGTGGACCTGGATCCTCAGGGCAACGCCACCATGGGCTCGGGCATCGACAAACGGAACCTGGAGCTCAGCGTCTATGACGTGCTGCTGGAGTCGGCCTCCATCCAGGAGGCGGCGGTGAAGGCCGACAAGTGTGGCTACGACGTGCTCAGTGCCAACCGCGAACTGGCCGGTGCCGAGGTGGAACTGGTGGACCTGGAGCACCGTGACCAACGCCTGAAGATCGCCTTGGCCGCTGTGGATGCGAGCTACGATTTTGTCCTGATCGATTGCCCGCCATCCCTGTCGATGCTGACCCTCAACGGCTTGTGCGCGGCCCATGGCGTCATCGTGCCGATGCAGTGTGAATACTTTGCGCTCGAGGGCCTGACCGACCTGGTCAACACCATCAAGCAGGTGCATGCCAACCTGAACAAGGACCTCAAGATCATTGGTCTTTTGCGCGTCATGTTCGATCCGCGCATCACTTTGCAGCAGCAGGTCAGCGATCAGCTCAAGTCCCATTTTGGCGACAAGGTGTTTGAAGCCGTGATCCCGCGCAATGTGCGTTTGGCTGAGGCGCCGAGCTATGGCCTGCCGGGGGTCGTGTTTGACCCTTCGGCCAAGGGCAGTCAGGCCTATGTGGACTTTGCCCGCGAACTGGTGCAACGCGCCCCCACGCTCTGAGCATGAGCGCCACCGTTTTGATCTTGCCGGGCTGGCAGGGCAGTGGCCCTGAGCATTGGCAAATGCATTGGGTGCGCCGCCATGGCTATGCCTTGGTTGAGCAAAACGACTGGCAGCGGCCTCGGCGCGGTGACTGGTTGGCGCGGCTGGACGAGACGGTGGTCGACACCCCCGGGCCGCTGCTGCTGGTGGCCCACAGCCTGGCTTGTATCCAGGTCGCGGCTTGGGCCGCGTTTTCCAGACACACCGCCCGTGTGCAAGGCGCTTTGTTGGTTGCGCCCGGTGATGTGGAAACGCCCGAATTGAAAGAACAACTGCCCGGCTGGCAGCCCATCGTGCGCCAGCCCTTGCCCTTCAGGAGCATCCTGGTGGGCAGTCAGAACGACCCGTATTGCCGCGAAGAACGTGCCCAGGCCCTGGCTCGGGGCTGGGGCGCCCAGTGGGTGAACCTGGGGGCGGCAGGACACATCAACGCAGACACAGCGCTGGGCGATTGGCCTGAAGGCCACGCGCTTTTGCAAACACTTTTGAAGGAATGAACATGGTCACCAAAAAACCCAAAGGCCTGGGCCGTGGACTCGAAGCCCTGCTGGGCCCCAAAGTCGAAGATGCCCCCGCCACGGCCAATGCCGAAACCGGTTTGCCCAGCCAGTTGAACGTGGACCAGATGGTGGCCGGTGTTTACCAGCCGCGCACCCGCATGGACGAGGGCGCCTTGTACGAGCTGGCCGAGTCCATCAAGGCCCAAGGCATCATGCAGCCCATCCTGGTGCGCCAGCTCAGCGATGGCCCCCATGCGGGCAAATACGAAATCATCGCGGGCGAGCGGCGCTTCCGTGCCTCCAAACTGGCCGGGCTCAACGTGGTGCCGGTGCTGGTGCGTGATGTGCCCAACGAGGCCGCTGCGGCCATGGCGCTGATCGAAAACATCCAGCGTGAAGACCTCAATCCGCTGGAAGAAGCCCAAGGCCTGCAACGCCTGATACGAGAGTTTGGACTCACTCACGAAACGGCAGCCCAAGCGGTGGGCCGTTCACGCAGCGCCGCCAGCAACCTTTTGCGCCTCCTGAACTTGGCTGAACCTGTGCAGACCATGCTGATGGCCGGCGATCTGGACATGGGCCATGCCCGTGCTTTGCTGGCCTTGGACAAAGCCGCCCAGATCACGGCGGCCAACCAGATCGCGGCCAAGAAACTGTCGGTGCGCGAGGCCGAAAGCCTGGTCAAGAAACTCAGTGCTGAATTCAACCTGGTGCACCAAAAGCCCAAGAAAGAAAAGTCACGGGACATCCGCCGCGTCGAGGAAGAGCTGTCCGACTTGCTGATGGCCGAAGTCGAAGTGCGCGTCAAAAAGCGCGTCAAGCGCCTGGGCAAGATCGAGGAAATGGGCGAGCTCAGCATCCAGTTTGGCTCGCTCGATGAGCTCAACGGGCTGATTGAGAGACTGCGCGGATAAGACGGTGCTGCGCGGTCTGCAAGAATTGTCCGCTGCATTTTGGCGAACCCTGTTTCGCCGGGACGGGTTTTTGCGTCAGGAAATGCTCACCATCTATTTGATGCTGGTGGCGATCACGACGTGCTTCGGATTTTTGTTCACGCCGGTCGAGCGGGTCTCGCAAGCCAATCTTGTGGTCTCGGTGCTGTCCGTCGGTTTGCTGTCGGTCGTGCGCGTGCGCATGCTGTTTGGCACCATTGTGCACACCCTCACGGCACTGACGGTGGTGTTGGCGGTTTATTCGGCCGCACAAACAGGGGGCATCAATTCCAGCTCGGTGGTCTGGCTCAATGTGTTGTCCGTTCCGGTCTTGCTGATGTTGGGCCGTGGGGCCACGCTGGTCTGGATCGGCATCATCTTGCTGGCCATCCTGGGCTTGACCCTGATCACCTGGCTGGGCGGCGTCAGCAGCCATGTTGAGGTGTCACCGTCGGTAGTGACCTGGGCGTACCTCAACCATTTGCTGGCTCTTTTGAACCTGATGATGGGGGTGCGCATTTACGAGCACCTGCACAAGGTGCAGCTGCGCAAACTCAACCAGCGCAATGAAGAGCTCCAGGCCACGCATGAAGCATTGATCGCGGCACAGGCGCACAAGGACGAATTTGTGGCCGCTGTGGGCCACGAATTGCGCACCCCGATGAACGTGATCTTGGGCTTCAACGGCGTGCTGCGCCGTGAGCTCGCCGACCAGCCGGAACAACTGGCGGTGGTGGACCACATTCGCCGCTCGACCGAGCATTTGCTGCAGGTGGTCAACGACATCCTGGATTTTTCGCAACTGCAAGCGGGCCGTTTGCGCTTGAACCCGGTCGACCATGACGTGCAAACCCTGTTGGACGAGCTGCAACAGCGCCATGGTGAAAAAGCCCGCCACAAAGGACTCCACTTGCGCCTGCAGGCTGACCCGAATTTGCCTGGGCGCATCCATGGCGATCGCCTGCGCTTGCTGCAAATCCTGAACAACCTGGTGGACAACGCCATCAAATTCAGCGCCGAGGGCGCGGTTGATGTCCGTTTCATGGCCCGGGGAGCATGGTTGCGCATTGAGGTCCAGGATGCCGGGCGGGGCATTGCACCGCATCGGCAGGCGCACATTTTTCGGCGCTTTGAGCATGCCGACGTGCAGACCAACCGCGCCTATGGCGGCACAGGCCTGGGCCTGACGCTGTGTGAAAAACTGGTGTCGCTCCATGGCGGCCGCATCGGGGTCGAGAGCCGGGAAGGACATGGCGCCCTGTTCTGGTTTGAAATCCCTTTGCAGGCGGCCCAGGTACCCGACGCGTCCCGCTCCGTGGTTGACGATGGCCTGGCCGACGAAGCCTTGAACATACTGGTGGTGGACGACAACCCGGTCAATCTGATGGTGGCCCAGTTGCAACTCCAAAAATGCTGGCCCCGTGCGCGGATCACCACCGCCGACAGTGCGGCCAAAGCCTTGGCCCTGTTGGATGAGCAGGTGTTCGACATCGCCCTGATCGACATGATCATGCCGGACATGGACGGCATGCAGCTGACGCGGCAAATGCGCCAACACTTTCCGGCCATCGTTGCGCAGATGCCGGTTTTGGCGCTCACGGCCAACACCAACCCGATCGACCGTGATCGTTGCCTGGCGGCAGGCATGAACGAGGTTTTGCACAAGCCCATGGATACCGCGGCACTCATGAGCGCGGTCGGGCGTTTCATCCGCCTGGCCCGGGAGGGCAAGCTGTGACCCTCAATGCCTTGATCCAGCAGTGGATGCCGCGTGTGGCTGCACGCCTGCCTGTACGGTACCGGCAAGGCAAGATGCCTTATGCGTTTTTCTTTGCGCTCATGGTGATCGTGGTCTTGCTCACCTACGCGGTGATCAGCCCGTATCCCTACGCCTTGCCGATGTTCGGCTCGTTCGCTTTCTTTTTGTCGGTGCTGATGGTGCTGGTCAATCGCGGATTCCCATTGAATGGGGCCATTCACCTGAGCACGGGATTGGGGGCGGTGATTTTGTTTTACGCGGTGTGGGTCTCAGGCGGCATCCATTCACCGCGCCTAGCCTGGTTGCTGATCTTGCCGCTGACCCCTTTTTACATGAGCAACCGCAAAGCGGGCATTTTCTGGATGGCCGTGACGGCGGCCTTGCAGTTGTTGTTGGCCTTGTCCAACCATCTGGGCTGGGTGCCTGAATTCGAGACGGGCAGACAGCATGTGCTGTCCTCATTCATGACCTACACGCTGGTGACCTGTGTCTTGATCGTGGTGCCCTTGATGTACGACCACATGTACCGCAGGGCGCTGGAGGACAGTCGTAAGCATCAGCGCGAACTCGAAGCGCGCAGGCAAGAGCTCGAACACACTTCGCAAATGCGTGAGCATTTCATTGCCACCGTCAGCCACGAGTTGCGCACGCCCATGAACGCCATTTTGGGCTTCAACGCCTTGTTGCTGGCCCGGGTAGAGGGCAAGCCCGAAGCCTTGAAGGTGCTCAACCACACCCGCCAGTCGGCCGATCACCTGATGACGGTGATCAACGACATCCTGGACTACTCACAGTTGCAAACCGGGCAGCTGGTGATCCAGTCCGAGACCTTCGAGCTGCGTAAAATCGCCGGCCATGCCTTCGAGTTGTTTTGGCCACGGGTCAAAAGCATGGCGCTCGATTACCGCATCGAGCTGGACGAGGCCTTGCCCACCTGGGTGCACACCGACCGCCACCGCCTGATGCAAGTGCTGGTCAATCTGCTGGGCAATGCGCTCAAGTTCACCCACCAGGGTTCGGTGGTGCTGCGGGTCCAGTGGGAAAACCCGGGCGTCCTGTTTTCGGTGACCGACACCGGCATCGGCATTGCGCCGGAGCGACAGGCCCACATCTTCCAGCAGTTCAGCCAGGCCGACAGCGACATCCAGGCGCGTTATGGCGGCAATGGCTTGGGCTTGGCCATCTCGCAGAAACTGGCCCATTTGCTGGGCGGAGACATGGGTTTTGAAAGCCAAGCCGGGCAAGGCTCCCGGTTCTGGTTGCGCTTGCCGTTGGTCGCTTGCGAAGCCCCTGTCCACACGCCCGATGCGCGCAAGCCCGATGTGCACACCCACGACATGGCCTGGCGCTTTCTGATCGCCGACGACCACCCTGTCAACCGCTTGCTGGTCAAACAGGTCTTGCAAAACACCTGGCCCCAAAGCGAAATCTTGGAGGCTGCAGATGGCGCGCAGGCCTTGCAGTGCCTGCGTGACAAGACGGTCGATTTGGTGGTGATGGACATGGTCATGCCCGTCATGGATGGGATCGAGGCCACCCGCACATTGCGCGATGGCTTTGCGGCTCCGGTCTGTCGTGTGCCCATTTTGGGCCTGACCGCCAACGTCAACCCGGTTGACCTGGACGCGTTCCGCCAGGCCGGTTTGAGCGCGGTGATGCTCAAACCCTTTGAGCCGGCGCAGCTGTGCGCCAAAGTCGAGCAGCTGCTGTTGAGCCGTGCTTGAAGCCGCGGCGGACCACCGGTCCGCTGCGCCTTCACATGGAGAAAATTTTCCCCGGGTTCATGATGTTGTGCGGGTCCAGTGCGCGCTTGATGGTGCGCATCATGTCGATGGCGCCTTCGCCGGTTTCGGTGCGCAAAAAGCCCATCTTGTGCAAGCCGATGCCGTGCTCGCCGGTGCAGGTGCCGCCCAGGCTCAGGGCGCGGCTGACCAGCTGATGGTTCAAGGCTTCGGCGGTTTCACACTCGTGGGCGTTGTTCGGGTCGATCAAATAACCGAAGTGGAAATTGCCGTCACCCACATGGCCGACCAAAAAGTAAGGAATGCCGCTGGCATCGGTTTCGGTGATCGAGTCCAGCAAGCAGTCGGCCAGGCGGCTGATGGGCACGCAGGTGTCGGTGCTGATGGCGCGGCAGCCCGGCTTGCTCTGGATGGCCGCAAAGTAGGCGTTGTGCCGGGCCGTCCACAGGCGCGTGCGCTCTTCCGGAGTGACGGCCCATTCAAAGGCATTGCCACCGAATTCGCTGGCGATGTCCTGCACGGTTTCGGCTTGTTCTTTCACGCCCGCAGGTGAGCCGTGGAACTCCATGAGCAGCATGGGCTCTTCGCGCAGGCCCAGCTTGGCATAAGCGTTGACCATGCGCACCGTGTTGTGGTCGATCAGCTCCACGCGGGCAATCGGCACGCCCAGCTGGATGGTCTGAATGACGGTGTGCACGGCGGCTTCGATGCTCGGGAAAGAGCAGATCGCGGCCGAGATGGCTTCCGGCAAGGGGTACAGGCGCACGGTGATTTCGGTCATCACGCCCAACGTGCCTTCGCTGCCCACCATCAGGCGCGTCAGGTCGTAGCCGGCGCTGGACTTTTTGGCGCGGGTGCCGGTGCGGATGATCTCCCCAGACGAAGTGACCACTTCGAGTGCCAGCACGTTTTCGCGCATGGTGCCGTAGCGCACGGCGTTGGTGCCGCTGGCGCGTGTGGCGCTCATGCCGCCCAGGGTCGCGTCCGCGCCCGGGTCGATCGGGAAGAACAAGCCGGTGGACTTGATCTCATCATTGAGCTGCTTGCGGGTCACGCCAGGTTGCACCGTCACCGTCAGGTCTTCGGCGTTGATGGCCAACACCTTGTTCATGCGTGTCAGGTCGATGCTGATGCCGCCTTGCACCGCCAGCAAATGGCCTTCGAGCGAGGAGCCCACGCCAAATGGGATCACCGGCACCTGGTGCTCGGCGCACAGCTTGACCGCATCGGCCACGTCTTGGGTGTTTTCGGCAAACACCACCGCAGCCGGTGGCGGCACATGGGTGAAGGCCGATTCGTCACGCCCGTGCTGCTCACGGATCACCAAGGCGGTCGAGCAGTTGTCACCAAAGCGGGCCTTGAGCGCCGTCAAAAAGGCGTCAGGCACAGCGCGTTGCGCGACTTCGGGGGCGAGGTGGGCTGCAGGGGTGGGGGCGTTCATGGGTGTCTCCTGGGGCAGCGGATCCGGTCTGCTGCATTGATAGCGCTGCAGTTTACGCTCACAGTCCAGCCCTTGCTGTCTTTTGTCAGACAAGTCACGGTGTCGTCGTCGACAATCTGTCTATAGTTGACGCGATCGACCAAGAGGAATTTCATGGGCAACCGACTCACACAAATCGCCACCCGTACCGGC
>Ga0228702_1002435_pt1 | contig 10681 bp, 11 predicted proteins | sample McNCre217_Aug_MG_2_FD_178018 | JGI IMG/M metagenome (GOLD analysis project Ga0228702, IMG submission 178018) | Freshwater microbial communities from McNutts Creek, Athens, Georgia, United States - 20-17_Aug_MG | ecosystem: Environmental > Aquatic > Freshwater > Creek | place: USA: Georgia... | reverse complement strand
ACGGCAGGCCGCGACGGATTGATGTTCAGGTTGAGGCTGACCTTGAAGTGTCTGCAGAGGTGCCGGGCGGGCTAAGCGTGCGAGTATCAAACGATGGCTCGCGTCTGGCTAGGCGAAGGAAGCGCGGTTTTGGGTCGGCCATCCTCGATCAGCTAACCAGCGAGTGGGAGATTGCGGCAGTTGCCGACCGAGTTGTATTGCGAGCGCTAGTTTCGACGCGGCGAGCGGAACAGCATGGCTCCGCCGACAACGCTTAGAGCCAATCCCAGCCAGAGGGAATCTGGTGCAAGCTTGGTGAGTGCTAGCCCACAAACAGCGACGCCCAGAGCGATTGTGAAAACCGAAACCAGCCAGAGCGGGTTAAAACCAGCGGCGGCCGAAGTCTTCAAAGGGTCAAGCGCATCAACCGTGCTGTGGCAGTAGCGGCACTTGCTGGCCTCGCGCTTGATGAATTCGGCACAGTGTGGGCACTTGCGGTGATCCGGTAGGAACTGTGGGGGAGTTGGCAGGGTCGCAATCACCAAACCGGTAACAAGTGAAGTTGCAATGAGGCTCAGCCAAAAGAAGGTGAACCACGACTTGCCCTTGGTTACCGCCGAACGCGCCACAAACACCGCGCTCAAGGTGTTGATTGTCAGCAGCGATACAGCGGATGGAATCCAGGCCGCGATATCGTGCATCACGGTATCGGTGACGTTGGTCACAGAGATTGCGGCGAGCCGGCTCATCGGTGCCCTTAGTTTGAAGCCAGGGTCGCCAAGGTTGCGTTAAGGTCGGCCAAAGTCGGAGGCTCGGCGCCTGCACGCTCGCAGGTGATCGATGCGGCAATGCCCGCGGTGTAGATGAAGTCGCGCAGGGTGTCGTCGCTCAGGTTGGTGAGGCGGTCGAATGGGTCTGAGCCCAGTGCCGAAACATCGCTGAGCTGGCCCATAAGGTTGGCGCAGAAGGTGTCGCCGGCGCCAACGGTGTCCACAACTTTGATCTTGCGGCTCGGTACATCGATGCGCGCACCCGATGGGCGGTAGAGCGAGGTGCCATCGGCGCCGCGCGTGACGAACACGTGACGACCCGAGTCGCCGATCCACGACTTCACGATCGAGTCGATGCGCTCCTGGAAGTCATCTGTGGTTTCGTCGAGGTCGTAGAGCCACTGAATGTCTTCATCAGAGGCCTTGATCAGGTGGCTGATGTCGTTGATGCGCTCAACGCGTAGGCGTTCCTTCTCGCGCTCGAAACCAAGTGCAGGGCGAATGTTGATGTCGTGGCTGATGGTCACGGAGTTCTGCTTGTAGTGGTCGCGAGCCCAACCCTCGATGACGAGGTTACCTGGCTCCATCGCCATTCCGAGGCATCCGAACTGGATGGCGGTTGCGTGCATGTTCTCGAGCTCGACGTTGTCTGGCAGCTCTGCCGGGGTCCAGCCCCAGTCGGCGGTTCCGTTCACATAGAACGAGTACGAAGGCACACCGTTCGAGTCGATGGCGACAACCACGAGGGTGCTGAGTTCTTCGGCATCGATGCTGTGGTCTAGCGAAACGCCGTTGGTCTCAAGTTTTTCACGGATGATCTTGCCGAAACGGTCCGAGCTCAGGCGTCCGAGGAACTGGTGCTTGGTTCCACGGCGCGCTAGTGCGATAGCCACGTTCGCGTTCGCACCGCCGACGATGGCGTTGTAAGAACCCGGCTGGTAGCGGTTCTCGATGAGGTCGATAAGGGCTTCGCCGATAACAAGAATCATGGCTAAATAGTAGCCTGTAGATATGGTGAACGCATTGACGAAGAGATTCGGTGAGGGGCGCACGGCGCTCATCCTCCCGCTAGCCGGATATGTGGTTCTCTGGCTCTGTGTAGTTGGTGGTGCATTTGCAACACTCTACGAGCCGCAAACCACTTACTCGCCAAATGGCGTATCGCATAATCCGCAAATCGTTCACGCGGCAATCTACCTTTTCATTGCGGGCTTGGCTGCGCTGGGATGGGCATCGGTTCAGGCTCGATCCCTGGCGATCAATGGCGAGAAGTCACGCCTACTGAAGGTGGCTGGTGGCTTTGCGCTGGTGTCCGTCATCGTGACACTGATTGCGGGAGCAATCTTCGGAATCGCAAGCCTGATGTCGAGCCTCGCGCCACAGTGGGGAGTGGAAAAGCCGAACGAGCTAATCCGAATCCTCAACGTCTATGTCCCAATCATCCTTACCGCTGGCCTTTTATTGTTCGTGATTATCAAGGCGTTCGTTGGAGTTCACAAGGATGGCGACGATGAGTAACCTAACCACAGCTCAGGCGCGCAAGAGTCTGAGCCTCGGCTATTCGCTGCCAATCATCGGTGGGGCATTGGCCATCGTTTTTGGCTTGGCAGTCTATGACGTCACTGGAACATCGTTCTCAATCTGGATCTGGACAATCATCTTTGCGATTCTTGGCGTGAGCCTTGTATTTGGAACGCGCTTTGCCGCCGCTTCAAACAATTTTGCGCGCGTCACGGGTAAGTCAGTTGGCGCAAGCCGTGGCGCAATGAACCTGAATTTCATTTTGGGCATTATTTGGTCGGCGGTTGTGGCGCTCACCTCCTATTTCAGTGCGATGCAGAGCGTTGGCTCGCTGCGCGTATTTAGGTACATTCACACCTACCTCAATAAAACGGGTAAGAAGCCAAACCTCTGGACTCGTCAAGTGGCCGATGTGCAGCCCTTCAAATGGAGCTGGCTTCTCAACAACTTCTTACCGACCTTTGTTTTGTTGGTTTTGGTGATTGTTGGCACCTACCTGCTTTTGGCGGAGCGTGGCCGCGAGTCAAAGCTCGGCGAAGCAGCAGAAAGCGAAGCAAAGTAGTGAAGTTTGACACAAAAGGCCTGCTATTCGACAACGATGGCGTGCTCGTAGATTCCCACCTTGCCGCTCGCGAGGCTTGGGGTGCCTGGGCCAAGCGTTACGCGCCTGATTGGAACTGGGACACCGCCGAGAACGCCGGTGTTCGTGCGCAGGACATGGTTCTTCGAATGGTTGGACCAGAGAAGTTCGAAGAAGCCAACGACTACATCAACCAGCTCGAACAGGATTCCGCCAAGGACACCGTTGCACTGCCCGGAGCGGTGGAACTGACCACATCACTCACTGCGGGTACCTGGACGGTATGCACCAGCGCCAACCCAAACCTTGGACGAGCTCGCCTCGAAGCCGCTGGCATTCCGGTGCCGGCGGAACTCGTGACCGCATACGATGTGGAGCGCGGCAAGCCGGCCCCCGACCCTTACCTGCTTGGCGCCAAAAACCTCGGCCTAGACCCAGAAGACTGCGTGGTCTTCGAGGATGCCGTGGCCGGCGTCGAAGCGGCCATCGAGGCTGGCGTGGGTCTCATCATCGGCGTCTCTGAAAAGGCAATGGAAACCAATGCTGATATTGTGGTTAAAGATTTGACGGGAATCACATTTAATGGTTCTGAGTTGAATATTCCTGACCGGATTCGTCTGCGATAACCGCGGCGAACCACCGGGAAGCAAGAAGAGTTTCAAGGACAAAACATTTAGGAGATCAAAATGGCAGAAGTTACTTACTACGGAGCCGACTGGTGCCGCGACTGCAAGCGCAGCCGTGCCCTTCTAGATGGTCTTGAGATTGACTACGTGGTCAACGATGTTGAGCACAGCGCCGAGCTTGCCGCCGAAGCCGAGAGCATCTCGGGCCGCAAGAACATCCCGGTGATTGTGTTCGAGGATGGCGAGTTCTTGGTTGAGCCATCGGATCCTGATTTGAGCGCGGCTCTAGCCAAGCGCGGACTAATCCGTTAGTCTTATAAAAGTTACAGTTTCGTAACGCAAAAGTCGTTTGCAGCACTTTTACCTAAATCGACCGGTATCTATATCCGGACACCGATAAAGTGCCAGTCTTTTCCTCTATAACAGTCCGCAAGGCGGGCGTCTACTTATGTGGGTCTAGCGCAGTTCGACTTTATTGAACCGTGCGCCTGGGTGCTACTCCCATGCAGGCCCACATAACTAAAGAGGAAACACCAACATGCCAAAATTCGGCAATGGTTCGTCGCGCCCTGGCGCAGGCGACCGCAAACCACGCCACGGTAAGACCGGCGCACCTACTGGTGCAGGCCACGCATCGGGCAAGGGTAAAGAACGTGAAGATGGCCGCGGAGGCCGCTCGCCTCAGCGCGCAGCATTCTTCGAAGCAAAAAAGGAAGCCCCAAAGGGTCGTAGCTACGCCGACCGCGATGACCGCGGTTCGCGTGACGAGCGTCCAGCACGTGGCGACTGGTCGCCGCGCGGCGACCGCAACGACCGTCCAGCAGGACGCGGTGGCTACGGCGACCGCCCAGCTTACGGCGACCGCAACCGTTCGGACCGCCCTTCATACGGCGACCGCAACGAGCGCCCATCGTATGGCGACCGTGACCGTTCAAACGGTGGTCGCGAAGACCGCCGCAAGGACTGGGCACCTCGCGAAGAGCGTCCAGCAGGCCGCGGTGGCTTCGGAGGAAACCGCGGTGGCTTTGGTGGCAACCGCGACGACCGTCCGGCTCGCGATGACCGCAACCGTTCAGACCGTCCTTACACTCCTCGCGATGGTGGCGACCGCAACGATCGTCCACGCCGCGAAGGTGGCTTTGACTTCAACGACCGTCCGAAGCGCGACTTCGGCGACCGTTCGTTCTCGGACCGTCCTCGCTTCGGCGACCGTGACGACCGCCGCTCGGGTGGCGACCGCTCGTTCTCGGACCGCCCAAAGCGCGACTTTGGTGACCGTCCACGCTTCGGCGACCGCGACAACTCGGGTACCGACCGTCGTGCAGACCGTCCGGACCGCGTAGAGCGCGACCGCGCCCGTCAGGGTTCGTTTGACGACCGTCGCGCAACCACCCCAAACAAGAAGGCATTCTCAGAGGACGTAGTTCTCGAGCGTCTCGAGAGCGTTGAAGATGCAGTTGTCATCGGCTCGTTCGAAGAGATGGGCCTCCACCCACGTTTGGTTACCGCACTTCAGGGGATGGGTGCTGAAAGCCCATTCCCAATCCAGGCTGCAACCATCCCAGCGGCTCTTGAAGGCCAGGATGTTCTAGGCCGCGGAAAGACCGGTTCGGGTAAGACCGTAGCGTTCTGTGTGCCAGTTATCACCAAGTTGGTAAACGGCGGCTCGCAGCCACGCAAGCCAAACAAGCCACGCGCACTTATTCTTGCTCCAACCCGTGAGCTTGCAGACCAGATCGACCGCACCGCAAGCCAGCTTGCTCGCGCGGTTGGTTTCTACACCACTACCGTCTACGGTGGCGTTCCTCAGCGCAAGCAGGAAATCGCCATGAGCCGCGGTGTAGACATTTTGGTTGCAACCCCGGGTCGTCTAGAAGACCTAATGGCGCAGCGCATCGTCGACCTTTCAGAGGTTGAGACCATCGTCATCGACGAAGCAGACCACATGTGTGACCTTGGCTTCATCGAAGGTGTTCGCCGAATCATGGCAGCAACCGGCGACAGCCAGAAGCTTCTGTTCAGCGCAACCCTAGACCGCGAAGTTGACGCGCTTGTGAAGGAATTCCTTCCAAACCCGTTCACCTACGAGGTTCCAAACGAGGCCAACGACACCGCCAACATCACCCACCGCGTGCTAATCATGCACGACCAGGACCGCAGCCCAGTGTTGCTTCGTCTGGTTCAGGGCGCTGGCAAGTCGATCATCTTCTGCCGCACCAAGGCAACTGCCGAGAGCCTGAGCGAATCGCTGACCGAAGCTGGCGTACCAGCAGCGCGTCTACACGGTGACCTCAACCAGAACCAGCGAAACCGCAACCTAGAGCGATTCACTCGCGGCGGCACTCGCGTTCTAGTGGCAACCGACGTTGCAGCTCGTGGTATCCACGTCGACGATGTTGACCTAGTTATTCAGCTGGATCCACCTCTTGAGTACAAGACCTACCTACACCGCTCGGGCCGTACCGGCCGTGCCGGAAAGGAAGGAACCGTCGTTACCATGATTCCGCGTCAGCGTCGTCGTCGTATCGAAGACCTTCTAAACCGTGCAGAGCGCGACGGTATCTACACCGAGGTTTACCCAAACCACGAACTGCTTGAGCAGCTCGCTGGCCCAATTGCTCCGGCACCTGCCGTAGACACCCTGGACTTCGGTTCGGGTGGTCGTGGCGGCGATGGCCCACGCGGCGGTCGCTCGGGTGGCCGTGGTGGTTACGGACGCGACCGCGATGACCGCAGTGGCCGTTCGGGTGGTGGCCGTGGCAACTACGGTGGCAACGGTAAGGGTCGCTGGGCAGATCGCCCAGAAGGCACCGACCGTCCACGCAAGAAGCGTGCCGACGCCTAATAAGCGAAAAAACTCTCCAAACAAGGGGTGCAAGTCTGAAATGGCTTGCACCCCTTGTCTTTTGGCGGGTAGAATGGAACTTAGCCAAAGACCGCTGGTTTCGGGCGCGGGCAAATTCCAACGATGAAAATCATTGAGGTTTGCACGCGGCTGACGAAGGATCGCAGTAAATGCGGCATCCCGCGCAGGTGTGTGAAGTTTCTTACGTGTTTATTCACGTTTTTGCTCCGTGCGCTTGCGCCGGAGCTTTTTTATTGCGCGGGTTCAACGAAAGTTAGATTCGCTCAGTTATCTGGGTCCTGGGGCTACCAGCAAAACAAATTATCCAAGGAGTGCCATGGCGAACAAGGAAGCAACCGTCGCCGAGCTTACTGAGAAGTTCTCAAGCTCGACCGCTGTTCTGCTCACCGAGTACCGCGGACTCACTGTGGCTCAGCTCAAGGAGCTGCGCCGTTCAATCAGTGCTGACGCAACTTACGCCGTAGCAAAGAACACACTGCTAGCAATTGCTGCAAAGAACGCTGGAGTTACCGCATTTGACGGTCAGCTCGCAGGTCCTTCGGCAATGGCTTTCGTTTCGGGCGACCCTGTAAACGTAGCCAAGCAGCTTCGTGACTTTGCTAAGGCAAACCCTCTATTGGTAGTTAAGAGCGGTTACCTAGACGGTAAGCCTCTAACTGCTGCAGAGGTTAAGAAGCTTGCAGACCTCGAGACCAAGGAAGTACTGCTGGCCAAGGCCGCAGGCGTCCTCAAGGCTTCGCTGTTCAAGGCTGCTTACACATTCAACGCTCCGCTTGCTCAGGCCGTTCGCACCGTCGACGCTCTGCGCGCGAAGCAGGAATCAAACTAACACCCCTTTTTTTAGCTACAAAAATCTATTAGGAGATACCAAATGGCAAAGCTGACTACTGACCAGCTCATCGAGGCTTTCAAGGAGCTATCGCTCATCGAGCTAAGCGACTTCGTCAAGAAGTTCGAAGAAGTATTCGAAGTTACCGCTGCTGCACCTGTTGCAGTTGCTGCTGCAGGCGCTGCTGCACCTGCTGCTGAAGCTGCTGAAGAGAAGGACTCGTTCGACGTCGTTCTTGAGGCTGCTGGCGACCAGAAGATCCAGGTTATTAAGGAAGTTCGCGCTCTTACCAACCTAGGTCTAGGCGAAGCAAAGGCTGTTGTTGACGGCGCACCTGCAAAGGTTCTAGAAGGCGTTAACAAGGAGACCGCAGAGAAGGCAAAGGCTGCTCTTGAGGCTGCTGGCGCAAAGGTTTCGCTCGCTTAGTCGATCGCTACTTTTCGAGACCCGCTCTGCTTCGGCAGGGCGGGTTTCACTTTTAACTTCACTTGTTAGGCTTTACTGAACAATCACTTAGTTAGAGGAAACTTGAACCAGTTCACCGCGCGTCAGAAGTCACTTTTTGTGCTGCTCTTGGCGTTTGCCATGTGCTTCATGCCGTTCACTGTGGACCCATTCCTCGCATCGTCCGTTTTTATTGCCAAGGACTTCCACACCACAATCGCAATGCTCCAGATCAGCCTGACTGCGGTTACGGCAGGTAATGCTATCGGCCAGATCTTGGCAGGTCCTTTAAGCGACTCAATTGGGCGCAAGTTGCCGCTGATTTTGTCTATGGCTTTGTTTACCTTGGCATGCGCGGGTTCGGCATTTTCTGCGAATATCTATATGTTCATCGGATTCCGCGCGTTGATGGCAATCGCCTCAAGTGCAGCTGCTGTGGTCGCCAACGGAATGGTTCGCGACCTTGCATCCGGTGAGGGCATGATGAAGCTTTTGAGTCGCATTTTCTGGATTCAGGGAATGGCTCCGGTTTTCGGTCCTCTAATCGGTGCGCAGCTGGTTTTGCGAATGCATTGGCACTTCATTTTCCTAATCTTCGGAGCTTTCTCGACAGCAGTATGTTTGCTGATGGTATTCACTCTGAAAGAGACCCTCACCATTTCTGATCGCCGAGATTCAGTCTTCAGCGGCATGGGCAAACGCTTCCGACACGTATTGCAAGATCGCGCTTACGTTGGCCTGCTCATCGTGGCGTCATTCATCTCGATTGCACTCTTTGCGCACCTAACCGTAACGCCATACGTATTCGAAGGCGGCTTCGGCATGACTACCAACACCTTCGGTTGGGTCATGACCGCCTTCTCTACCTGTTGGCTTCTCGGCTACCAGCTCGGCGCGAAACTTGGCCTTAAGTTCAAGCTCCAAAACGTCATGATCATTGGAATCTCGATAGGTGTTGCCGCCGGCATATGGCTGATCTTTGCAGCGCAACTGCAGTTGCCTTTGCTGGCTAACGAAATTGGTATTGCTGGCATGATTTTTGCCATGGGTTTCCAAGGCGCATCCTCGCAGACCCTTGCACTTACGCCGCACGGCTCCGAAGCTGGTACGGCTGCTGCGCTGATGGGTCTCATCACGTCGATCGCTTGTACGGCCTGCACCGGTCTGTACACGATGCTGGACACTAAGACGATGGCCGGCGTTGGAGGCATGGTGACCATTTCGTATGGAATCTGCCTTGTTACCGTTTTGTTCGTCGTAATTCCAAACCTGAAGGTGAAAAAGCTAGCCTAGAGTTATGGCTTACGTACTCATCAACCATGGTTGGACAAACGTTCGAGCGGAAGACCACTGGCAACGCAAACTGGCAGTTGCTTTGCGCCGTCAGGGGCACCAGGTCTTCTATCCTCAGTATCCAAGCACTGATGCGCCGAGCTTCGCCGACTGGTCTTGGCTGCTGGCCCGCGAGCTTGAAATCCTGCTAGAGACGCGCGGCGATGACTCCGATGAAATCATCGTGATTGGCCATTCGCTAGGCAACATTAACCTCCTCAAATCTGCCGCCGCGGGTATTCTCCCAGCCGAACTGAGCATCGACCGCCTGCTTATCGCAGCTCCGCCCGAATCGAACCTGCTGAGCGAACTTGCCGACTTCAGCTTTGATCTGTCTGACCCGGCTCTGGCTGCCGCTCTCCACACCGTTGCACGCTCCATCACACTTGTTGGCAGCGATGCCGACCCGTGGTGCCCGTCGGGCATCCAGACCGTATTCGGCGACCCACTGGGCGTGCAGGCTGTCATCATCCCGGGCGGAAAACACCTTTCAAGCAAGGATGGCTGGGGCCGTTGGCAGGGGATTATCGACTGGGTTTCGAACCCGGATTCGGACCTCACCAAACGCTAGGCTAAAGCCATGCGAATTCTCCTTGTAGGTGCCGGCGGTGTTGGCGACGCGATTGCCAAGGTGGCTGCTGGCCGCGATTTCTTCGAACTAATGGTGGTCTCCGACTACGAACAGACCAAGGCGGAAGCCACAATCAACTGGATTCGAAACCGCTACGGCCGCGAGGTTGCAGCCCGTTTCACTCCGGCAAAGCTCGACGCATCGAGCGCCGCAAACGTGACCGAAATCTGCCGCGAATACGAGATCACTCACGTGATCAATGCGGTTGAGCCACGCTTCGTGCCAACCATCTTCAGCGGAACCTTTACCGCTGGTGCAGACTACGTAGACATGGCCATGAGCCTCAGTGAGCCGCACGAAACCGACCCATTCCACAAGACCGGAATCAAGCTTGGCGATGCCCAGTTTGCCGTGAACGAGCAGTGGGAACGCGCGGGCCGTCTGGCGCTTGTAGGCGCTGGTGTCGAGCCGGGTCTTTCAAACATCTTTGCTCGTTATGCGGCCGAAAACCTATTCACTGAAATCGATGAGATCGGCGTTCGCGACGGCGCAAACCTAGTCGTTCGCGACGAAGACGGCGAGGAAATCTTCGCTCCCTCGTTCAGCATCTGGACAACCATTGAAGAGTGCCTGAACCCGCCTGTCATCTACGAAGACGGCAAGGGCTGGTTCACCACCGAGCCGTTCAGTGAGCCGGAAATCTTCGAATTCCCAGAAGGCATTGGCTCGGTCGAGTGCGTGAACGTTGAGCACGAAGAAGTTCTGATGCTTCCACGAACCATCAAGGCTAACCGCGTCAGCTTCAAGTACGGATTGGGCTCGGAGTTCATCGGTGTTCTAAAGACTCTGCACACACTTGGCCTGGACCGCACCCGCCCGACCCGCGTGCGCAGTTCGCAGGGACCGGTAGACGTTTCGCCACGAGACATGGTGGCCGCCGTTCTGCCAGACCCTGCCAAGATCGGCCCTCAGATGGAGGGCAAGACCTGTGCGGGCGTGCTCGTGACCGGTAAGGACAGCGAAGGTCGCGACCGTGCCACCTACATCTATCACGTGCTCGACAACGAGTACGCGGTCGAGGAATACGACAGCCAGTGTGTGGTCCTCCAGACCGCATTCGTACCAGTTTGTGCACTCGAGCTAATCGCTCGCGGCGAATGGAA
>Ga0228702_1002434_pt1 | contig 10682 bp, 12 predicted proteins | sample McNCre217_Aug_MG_2_FD_178018 | JGI IMG/M metagenome (GOLD analysis project Ga0228702, IMG submission 178018) | Freshwater microbial communities from McNutts Creek, Athens, Georgia, United States - 20-17_Aug_MG | ecosystem: Environmental > Aquatic > Freshwater > Creek | place: USA: Georgia... | reverse complement strand
GATTCTTTACGGGCAATCTGATTAAAAAGTTTGGGCCACTCAAAATTATGGGCGTAGGCGTATTGCTTAATTTCTTCTGTATTCTTATTGCACTTTCTGGCACCGATTTAGATCAATTTTTAACAGCTTTATTTTTGCTAGGAGTCGGTTGGAACTTTTTGTTTACTGGCTCCACCACACTGGCCATTTCATCTTACAAACCAGAGGAAAAAGATAAAGCGCAAGCAGCGATTAATTTTTTCGTATTTAGCACCATGGCTGTTACAGCTTTTAGCTCAGGCGCCTTAGTGACCACACAAGGTTGGTGGATTTTAAATATCGGATCACTCATCCCTGTCGCATTAACTGGATTAAGTCTTATTTGGCTAGCGAAAAAGAAAAAGCTTAGATAGTTTTTCCATTTTTAATAGAGATCACCTCTTCTCCAAAGAGGTTAACATCCTCTTGATCATGACTAATCAATATCATTGGGATAGACAATTGCTTTAACAAGGCATGTAATTCTTGGCGAAGTGTGCGCCGCAACTCTTGATCCAAAGCCGCAAACGGCTCGTCTAACAGCAACCCTTTCGGCTTAGAAACCAATGCCCTCGCTAAAGCCACTCGTTGACTTTGACCACCGGATAACTGATGAGGATACTGATTCGCTAAATGTGTTAATTGAAATTTAACCATCCAATCATCAACATCTTCATTGGTAAATTGCTTCCCTTTATTTAACCAAGTTTTATTTGCGGAAAAAGCGATATTTTGACGAACAGTTAAATGTGGAAATAAAGCGTAATCTTGAAAAACATAGGCTAAAGATCGCTGTTGAGGCGACTTATTAATATTTAAATCAGAATCAAATAAAGTTTCATCGCCCATCCTAATAAAACCACTATCAGGCTTTACTAAACCCGCAAGCATTTTTAACACTTGCGTCTTACCCGCACCAGAGGAGCCAAATATGACTAAATTTTTGGCAGCACTTTGTATCTGAACTCCTAAATCAAATGGGTGCAATTCATTTTGATAATGTTTTTTTATTTGGACCTGCCAGAGCATGCTCATAAGATCACCCCTGCCTCGCCAAACGACCAGGCATAAGCCGGCCTGATACCAATAAAACACTCATACAAACTACCGAAGTCAATAACACCAGAAAATTGGCAGTGTCATCCTGCCCCGCCTGAACCGCCTCATAAACAGCAATAGATAAAGTTTGCGTTTTCCCCTGGATACTCCCGGCCACCATTAATGTGGCACCAAACTCTCCAGCAGCCCGAGCAAATGAAAGTAATGCCCCAGCTAAGATACCACGCCAGGCAAGTGGTAACGTGACCCTAAAAAAGATTGCTGTATTACTCACATTAAGAACTTTTGCCGCCTGCTCATACTGAGGCTCCAATGATTCAAATGCCGCTCGCGCCCCTTTAAATATCAAAGGAAAAGAAACAATGGACGCCGCAATCACCGCACCTTGCCAAGTAAATATCAAATGAATACCAAAGTATTCCTTCAAAAATTGCCCAATAAATCCTTGCTGCCCAAGGACAACTAACAAGTAATAACCCAAAACGGTTGGGGGCATGACCATGGGCAAAGTGAGTATTGCATCTAATACTTCTTTACCCCAAAAGTTTTTACGAGAAAAAAAATAAGCGAGTCCCACCCCCAAAACTAGATTAATGAGCGTTGCAAAACCCGCTATTTTTAAAGTTAAACGTAATGCAACCCAGGCTTCATGCATATCAAGGCTTTCCAAATCCGTGCTTAGCCAGAATAGTCTGCCCAGCTTGAGAATTAACAAAAGTTATAAATTTTTGCGCAGCTATAAACTGTTCATGATGATCACCATGAACCTCTGCTAAAACAGGCGCTATCGGATAAAGAATTTTCTTATCAGTTGGAACCGTTATTGCTATACGTACTTTATCGCTTACAGCCACATCCGTAGCATAAACAAAGCCCGCATCCACCTCTCCTCTAGCAACATAATCCAATGCTTGCCTCACATTCTGAGAGCCAATCATCTTTGATTCCAAAACCTGCCAAAGACCACTTTTTTCTAATACTAATTGGGTATAACGACCCACAGGTACGCTCGAGGGCAAGCCCATCGCAATCCTTTGGTATTTACTCGTGGTCAAATCACTCAATTGTGTTGGTGCTTTTTTAGAGCCTTTAGGAACAATTAATACCAAGGTATTTGATGCAAAATTCTTCCTTTGTTTTTTCTCAATAAAACCTAGTTGTTCAGCTTTATCCATGGTTTCTTGATCAGCGCTAGCAAAAACATCCACCGGTGCGCCTTTGATAATTTGCTGCAATAGTTGCCCTGATGAGGCGAAATTAAATTGAATTTTTATGTTGTTGTTTTTAGTCTCGAAAACGAGCCCCATTTCTTTAAAGGCATTCGTTAAGCTAGAAGCTGCCGAAACAGTCACCACCACAGGGTTTGCTGCAAAAGTCTGCGATAGGCTCAACAAAGAACCTAATAAGAAAACCATGACTTTAATCATTAAATAGTGAACCTAATATTCGTTATATTTTCAAAAGTATAACGAAATAATCTATTTTTATCACTTTTTTAACATAGCCTTTAAGGATTTAACCCTACTTGAGCTTGCGGCTAAAGCCTCTTTTTCTAGCAAGCGATATTCGTGAATAAGCTCGTGCCCCATATCAGTGACCATAGCACCACCACCCTTAGCACCGCCTGAGGCCCCAATAACTACGGGCTTTTTAAAATAAGTATTCATCTCGTTAATAAGCAACCAAGCACGGTTATAAGACATCTCCAAGCTTAAAGCTGCCGCCCGAATACTCCCTGCATCAACAATGGCTTCTAATAAAGCCACTTTCCCAGGGCCAATCGCTGGTACATCATCCACATAGATTCTTAAACGAAAGGAGGATCGAATTGCCATACATTTTTCATGAGGAAATGAAGGCTTTCATTGTGCTAGATAAGCTCTTTGTTAGCAATCCATAAAAAAACCACCCGAAGGTGGTTAAAAACCGATGGAGTAGTTTTTATTTTTCAGATACATTTTGGCACTAGAAGCCAAATAGTTTCTTAGGCGTATCCCAAAACAATGTTTTTCTCTGCTCTAGGGTAAATCTCTGCTCGACCAATTTCAACATAGGGCCATAATCCAAGCGATAAGGCGCTTTCAAATAAGGCCAATCCGAAGCCCAAATACATTGCTCCAAACCACACACGTCCAAAATAGCATCCTGATACTCATCTGTATCTAAGAAAGGGTAGCCTTTTTGGGAAAACTTATAAAAACCTGATAATTTCACATGGGCCAAGCCCTCTTTTGCTAATTTCAGCATCGCCTGAAAGCCTGTCTGAGAGATTCCTTCTGCAACGGTTGGACGGCCACAATGATCAACCAATACCCGTACACCTGCATTTAAAACCATCGGCACAAACTGGTTTAACTGATCATGTTCGACCTGATATTGAATAAACATATCCAAATCAGCGAGATGCCCTAGTAAAGTTTGAGTGTTTGCGTAATAGTTCACACCATTTAAAGCAACGTTCATCGCAACACCAACAACTCCTTGCGACTTGTACTTAGCTAACTCCTCCTTGGATATGTCATTCTTAACAACAATGATGCCCTTAAATTTGCCATGGCTCTGTTCAATAGCATCTAACAGACAACGGTTATCTAAGTTGTAACCAGAATTAGGGCCTACCAATAAAGCATGGTGAACCCCATAAGTATTCATCACATGAGAAAAATAAGTCCCGCCGCCTATTTCTTGCCCAGCTGGCCTATAAGAAACATCAGGAGCATAGGGAAAATGATCAGGATCCAGCAAATGACAATGCGTATCGATTTTAGGTTCATCAAAGATACTCATTGCCACTCCTGACCATCTTTACTTTTGACCAAGTTAGAAAGTTTTAGCAATTTCAGCACGTAGCTCATCGGTGATCTCTGGAGTCACACCAAACCAGGCCTTAAAAGCTGGAATAGCTTGGTTCAATAACATCCCTAAGCCATTAACAGTCAAATTACCGCGCTCACGCGCCTGCTTTAAGAATGGCGTTTCAAGAGGAATGTAAATCGTATCTGAAACCAACGCACTCTTTGGCAATTGATCCAATCTCAAATCAAGTTCAGGCTGGTTATACATACCCTGATTCGTTGCATTAACTAGTAAAGCCACATCAGATACTGCATCATGGCGCTCATCCCAGTTATAAACCTTAATCGGGCCACCAAATTCATCAGCTAATGCATCCGCTTTATCTCTGCTTCTATTAAAGAGCCTAATTTCTTTAGCACCCTCTTCAATCAAGCTAACCAATAATGCTCTGGATACACCACCTGAACCAATGATGGTGATAGGGCCTTCGTCTGCACGCCAATTCGGCTTCACATCTCTTAAACTTTGAATGTAACCAAAACCGTCATTATTAAAGCCATGTAAAGAACCATCTGGCTGCACCACGATGCAATTAATGGCACCCATTTTTTTAGCAATCGGGTCTAAATAATCCATTAACTGCATCGCCTCAACCTTGTGCGGCGCTGTCACGTTAGAGCCAGCAATACCTAGCGCTGGCATCCCACGAATAGCATCTTTAACATTACCAGGCTTAACTGCAAACTTACCGTAAACACCATTTAACTGGTGCTTTTTAATCCAGTAGTTGTGAATCACCGGTGATCTGGATTGCTCAACAGGCCAACCCATCACACCAGCTAAAACAAATTTCTTTTCCATCATTAAAACCTTAAAAATTACCTTTAATTACTGAATCAATTACTTCTTATTAACTGGAGGAAGAATATCTGTCACAACTTGTTTCTTACCTACTACTTTAGTCATATAACTTTCGCGATCTAAGTCACCATTGGCGTCAAACGAAACATCCAATAAGATACCTGGATTAGTTTTTGCTGAAAGTGAAACATTTTTCATTGCAGCAGCGAAAGCTTTAGAGTCAAACTTGCCAATCTTTTCAGTAACAGCCTTGATGATATAAATGCCTGTGTAACCTTTAAGACCATTGTGATCAGTACGAGTCTTATATTCTTTTTGATAAGCTGCATCAAACTTTTTCACAGTTGCCTGAGGCGCATCAGCAGTCAAACCAACGTGAGCAATAGCTCCATCTGCAAATTCGCCAGCCAACTCGATAACTTTTTGGCTAGTCAACACAGTCTCACCAATAACAGGCTTGTTATAGCCTTGTTTTTTCAACTCACGTAAAACACGAGCAGCTTCTTCTTCATTGGTGTATACAAATACGGCGTCACTAGAAGACTGCTTAACTTTAATCACGGCACTACTAAAGTCGATTTGGCCTGATTCAGTAGATACGTCTGCACCAATCTTCACACCGTTGTCTTGCAATGATTTAATGATCAAATCACGACCACCTTTACCAAAGTCGTTATTAACGAAAATAATGTCGACTGTCTTAGCCTTAACTTTTTCTTTAATGTATCTAGCAATCTTTGGCATCGCTGAAGCTTGAGTAAACGATGTTCTGAAGATATATGGATTACCTTGTTGCGTAATACCAGCAGCCTCACCACCTGTGAAATTAGGAATCTCAGCTTGTCTTGTCACGCTCATACTTACCATCACTGAACCTGAAAACACTGGGCCCATTACAACGTAAGCGCCGCTATCAACCGCTTGCAAAGCTAAGCCTTTTGCTACACCTGGGTTTGATTGGGTATCAAGTGAAATGTAATCAATCTTTTTACCTAAAATACCGCCTGCTGCGTTAATTTCTTTAATGGCTAATTTGGCACCATTATCGAAATTCGATCCTGATGTCACACCAGGGCCAGAAAGCTCAACTAAACCAAAAATTTTAACGTTTTGACCATAGGTAGCAGTAGAAAAAGCTAGTGCTAATGGCATTAAATACTTGAATATTTTTTTCATGAAAGGCTCCTCGCAAATGAGATGAATAACTTATCTTGCAGAGGCTTACTATATTCAATTTACTGTCTTTTGGATAGATTCTTTATTATCATAGGCGATAACTTTTAGTTATTACATAACCATGAAAATACAAGCACTCAAAGCACTAGTTAACGCCATTGAATTGGGCAGCTTAAGAGCTGCAGCCAAGGAAATGCAAGTCTCGCAGCCAGCAATTACCAAAATTATTCAAGAGCTAGAAGAACACTTATCCACCACCTTACTTAACCGCACTAAAACAGGGGTTAGCCCTAGCACGGAAGGGTTAACCCTATATAAGTATGCTCAAAATATTTTTCAAGAATTGGAAAAGGCGGAAAAAGAGGTGGCTCAAATTAGCCGCAGAAGCAATGAGGAAATCACGATTGCCGTCGTACCCCTAGCGCTATCACTACTACTACCGGAAACCATTCGGACCTATAGCGCCGAATTTCCTAATGTGGCTATTTCATTAATGGAAGAGCTCTACATCGCCCAATTAAAACAATTGAGATCTGGCGAGATTGATATGGCCATAGGTCCCATTCCGAAAGATTTAATTCCCGGCGAATTCCATGTCGAAAAAATTCTTCCTATTGAAATGGTCATTGCCAAGAAGAAAAACTTAAAGATTAAATCCCCTGCCAATTTAGAGGATTTAAAAGAGCTCAAATGGGTCTACACCAGCAAACGACCCACCAGCGGATACGCCAAAGTCTTATTTGAAAATAACAACATCACACCACCACTCCCAGGCGCAGTCGTCAACTCAACACTAGGGCTGATCTCTTTAATTGCTAGTGGTAATTATGTTGGCTTAATGCCTAAAAAGCTCATGGATTCACCGATTGCCAAAAAATATCTATGCCAAATCAAAACAGTGGAGCCTCCACTCAAATTAACGCTAGGCGTTATCGTAAGGCATGACAAATTTTTATCATCATCTATTAAAAATTTTATTAAGCACCTACATCGAGCAGCAGCCCATATCTAAGTTATTGCCTTTTTAAAACAACCAACTCAGGCCTATCTTTATCACTTTTCGATTTAATGGGTGGCACTGGCAAAGCATTACTACCAGGCTCAATCACGAAATGATGCTCCATGGAATACCAAGAGCCCTGAATACTCGGATCAGGCGCCTTTTCATTCTGATCATGTAATACATACTGGGCAATCAGAGCCTTGGTCACGCCAAATTGAACATCCGTCTCTAAATGCGGATCATCATTCGAATAAACCTGAGAGAACTGAGTTTTATAACCTTCTTTATTAATCATGAAATGAATATGCGCAGGCCTCATGTTGTGACGCCCTTGCATCTTCAATAAATCTCCAACAGGTCCCGATACAGGTATAGGGTAACCGACAGGTTTAACACTCCTAAACCAAATATGACCCTCAGCATCCGTCTTAAAGCTGGCGCGCAAGTTCATATCGGCCTGACTTGGATCTTGGTTTTCGTAATACCCCTCTGTTGAACAATGCCAAACATCCACACGAGCATCAGCCACTGGTTTACCTTGTTGGTCTTTGATATACGCATCAACAAAAATGGGTAAGCCCGGCGTCTCTGAGCGAACCAAGCTAGCCCCATTTTCAGCAATAGGCTGATCACTCCGCCAGAATGGCCCCATTAGATTAGCTGTTGTTTTATGCTGCCCTTTATCGCCATTATTTAAAAGGCACACCAAAGCGGAAACCCCCAACGACCCACCGGACAATACAACTTCGTTATGGGATGGCGTCGTTAATTGACCAAGTTTGGCAATAACGGCACAAGCCTTGTGATATTCAGGCTCAGTTAACTTCGCTTCGCGCACAAAAGCATGCAAATGCTTAACCGCAATCGACATGATTTCTTTAAAGCGTTCATCAGTAGAACGATCTAGTTCAGCTAAAACTGCTTTAGTGACATCTTCTTGATTTTCAATAATCATATCGTCCTCATTATTAATAGGCTTTATTTATTATTGAACTATATCTTTTTCCAAATAGCTTTGCTTAATAAAAAACCACCCGAAGGTGGTTTTAATGTTTACACAGGGAAAATCTATCTACATGACTAAATCACCGTATCTCCCTTGAGATTATCAGCTCTTAAGAAATATTTTTTAGCATAAGCCAATAACTGCCCATCGCTTGGATGATCAACTGTTTCAACACCCACCACTTTATCAAGCTGAGAATGATCGTGCTTAAGGATATGTTTCATCAACGCAGTTTTAGCAGACCCAGGCCCCACAATCAATACTTCTTTAGCATCAGCAACTGCCTGAATAATCTCATGCAAATAATGTTGATCAATCTCTTGATGCGCACCGCTAACAGAACCACCCTTATGATGCAAATGGGCATGTCTTGATTTAGTTTTAATCACTTCACTCTCCGCAGCAGTCGGATTGAAATGAATTACATGAGCCTCTTGATGGTCTAACCAAATAACAGCATGATTGAATGACATAAATTTCCCAAGTTAGTTAATTAACTAGGTCAGTTTCGACCAATTTTCATCCCAATGTTTTGATATACATCAAGACAGATGATAATGCGCAAATATGCTGCCAATCCTGAAAATAACAAAAAATATGTTCAAAAATATGCCGTTGCCCCAAAAATGGCTCATCACCTTGATCGGGTGGGCATTTTTATCAGGGCATAGCCTGCAGGGTTACACCCAAGAGAACGCTGACTATAAGATAAGTCTAGGCTACTACAGTTTCTCAAATACTGGGCAAGCGGCTCATCAAGCCGGTGATTTGAATATCAGAGCAAGTTCGGATTTAATTGGACATGCTTGGCTAGCAATTTATCGATCCCCTTGGCAAGAAGTCACACAAGAACGAATCGGCTGGGATAAAACTTATGAAAGCCAAGACTGGCGTTTAACTCCCTCTATACAAGCGGCTAGCGGGGGTTTCTTGGGCGGCAGTTTTAATCTGGAAACAGGTAAAGATTTTTTTATTGGCGCAGGGCTTGGCAGAACCAACCTAAAAAATTACTACAACTTAAATGTTGACCCAAATGATGCTTGGTCAGCAACTGGTGGATACCGTTGGTCTGAAAACCACTATCTAGTTCTACAAGTTATTCGGGATAATCGACAAAACCCAGATCAACAAAATATTCATCTGATTTATAAATACCCATTAGCGGATAACCATAAATTAACTTACGACATTTTGTATAAGCACGGCACTATTGAAAATAAATACATTCAAGCCTATGGTTTAAGCGTCGCTTACGATTGGCACGACTATCAAATTAAGTGCGCCTACGACCCCAAAGCCAACTTCACTCCTCAAAATCTAATACGCATCACATTAGCGAAACACTTCTAACGGCTCTTAATTAATAAGTCCTGCGGCAATATTGATGGTTAGCGCCAATAGTGATGTATTAAAGACAAAAGCAATCAATCCTTGCATCATGACTAATCGTCTAATTTGAGGACTAGCAATACCAACATCAGCTGTCTGCGATGTCATACCAATAACAAGTGCGAAATATAAGAAATCGGTATAAACGGGCAAACTCTCATCCGGAAAAACAAGGCCAGCCTGCCCCGTTGTTTCTTTTTTCAAATAAAAAAGATGTGCGTAATGCAATGCAAAAGTAACATGAACCAATAACCAAGAAATGGCAAAAGTTCCAATCACTAATAGAACGTGAATACCTTGCCCGAGAATGTTTCTCTCCTTTAAACCAGATAACTCCAAAATAATCGCGGCCAAACTAGCCGTAGCAGCAACAATGGTCATACCCAAAACAACCAAAGCACCCTCATCTTGCATACACGCGCGTTTTTGCATCGCCTCCAAAGGGGCGGAAAATATCATCCATAAAGCCAAAACTAAATAAAACCCAGCGCCAATATCCCAAGTTAGCAACGATCGCGTAGAAGTATTTAGATAATCAGGCAAAGCCACGCTAGCCAATAAACCCGTGGTGAATGCCAACAGGAGGCGCGGCCTCACCTTAATGGCATGCAAACACCTTAAAAATAGAATGGCAGGTCGCTTCATGGCTAAGCCTCAGTGTTATCAAGTAGATTGAAGTTTAGGCAGTATGCCATGGGCATGAACAGCACCCCAGATAAGGCCGTCATCTAAAATTCATGGGCTTATGCTAGGATACGCCCTCTTATCCCGTAACCCCGTAACGACTGCCATCCATTGACTCACATGCGCTTAAAACTAATAAAAAAACAGCCTCTATCCATCCTACTCATGGGGTGTGGGCTATTAGCTTCCAACGCCCATGCAGAAGTTCCGGGCGAAGGTGAAGAAGAGCAATGGAGTATTCATGCTCAAGCCACTTATATCAACCAACAAAAAAATAATTTCAGTGCACTTGCTCGTGGTTCAAATAGCCTATTAAACAAGTCTGAAGGTGGTGGTAAAAATAGTTACAGCTTTAGTGCGACCGCTTTTCTTGGAGCACGTTTATGGGACGGTGGCGAAGCTTACTATAACGGAGAGATGTTTCAAGGCGTGCCTTTTGGCTCTCAACTAGTAGGTTTAGGCGGATTCCAAAATGGTGAACTCCAAAAAGGCGCCTTCACCTCCCCCGTTTTCTATAACGCTCGCGTTTTTTTACGCCAAACATTTGGCTTAGGCGGTGAAAAAGAGTTTTTGGAAGGTGAAGCTAACCAATTAGCAAGTCGTGTAGATAAAAATAGACTGGTATTTTCTTTCGGAAAATTTAATACCCTAGATTTTTTTGACGACAATACTTATAGTCACGATCCTCGC